>Ga0209727_1002152_pt1 | contig 14495 bp, 11 predicted proteins | sample RifGroC1_FD_183995 | JGI IMG/M metagenome (GOLD analysis project Ga0209727, IMG submission 183995) | Groundwater microbial communities from Rifle, Colorado, USA - Groundwater C1 (SPAdes) (version 2) | ecosystem: Environmental > Aquatic > Deep subsurface > Groundwater | place: Rifle, Colorado...
TCTAGCTCTAAGTATGGCAAGGTATTCGCTGGTTTAAATAAGTTAGTTGGCGGTGATCAGGTATTTGTACACTATAATAATAAGGACTATATTTACGCAATAGTCAGTAAAAATACCGGATCTGTTAAAGAACTTTCGGCACTCGGGTTAAATAATGACCTGATCCTTGGCACATGTTGGCCAATCGGAACAGATAAAGAAAGAATAATTATCGCGGCAGATTTAATAAAGTAAAACAAAAAAATGAACACAATGTTGTCAAATGTTAAGAAAAATAAGTCAATCTACGCCCTAGGAATAGCTGGGGTAATTGTAGTTTCGGTTCTATTAACGATAAATTTTGCTGGAGCCGAATCTTTGCCGCCTCAAAATATAAGCTACTCAATCTCTAGCGGTGGTTCTCCTTTTCCCGCTTTTTCTTACTATAATGTTAAGCAAAGTGGCGATACTAGTTTTAATTGGTCAACAACCATTACCAATAATGGCCCTGGCGACATGCATCCAATTGCCATAGGCTTTCACTCAGATGCGGCTGGTAACAGTCCTACTACTGAGCACGGTTTCAGTATTGATAAAAGCGGGAAAGATGATTATGCAGAAGGAGAAAGTGGGACTTTTAATTTTAGTTTTAATACAAATAAATATGATTGCGGTAGAGTGCAAGTTGATGGTGGTTTTATAGATGAGAGATATCCCACCTATCATGATACTAATTTCTTCGCAATTTTAATCGATTATGGTGTTGATTGTACTTCGCCAACTCTGACACCCACACCGATCCCAACTCCGACTCAAGTATTGACTCCGATTATTTCTGTTCCGGCATGTTCAAATGTGGATTATGTGGCCCAAATTTCCTATCCTTCGGTTAACAATAATATCCGCATATTTATAGATGACGAGGCTTCTTCTCCTTCGGCGTGGGATAAGACTCTCGACGGATTAAGCGGATACACTACGGCTCCTGCTGGATTTAGCCCTAGATTAGCTGGAATGCCAGCTTTGGTGCTTCATCCGGGAGTACGTTATTATAGTTTTATTCAAAATAGTTCCAGCGTAGATGGCCCGATGACAAGTTGGATTGTAGAAAGATGCTCCACTACACCAACACCAACTCCGACACCGACTCCTCCTACTACACCTACACCAACACCAACTCCGACACCGACTCCTCCTACTACACCTACACCAACACCAACTCCGACACCGACTCCAGTCAATTTGTCTTTATCTTTAAATGCCAGTCCAACTTCTATATGTAACGGCGAGGCGTCAACTTTATATTGGACCACAGCTAATGCAACTAGAGTCTTAATTAACTATGGTATTGGTGACGTGGCTTTAAGTGGTAGTAAATCAGTTTCGCCGACATATACGAGAACTTATCATTTAACAGCCTATAACAATGAAGGCTCTAACGAATCTAGAGATGTAACCATTGATGTTAGAGATAATTGTAACAGCGGAACTAATAGTATCTCAATCTCTAAGACAGTTAGAAACTTATCAAGCGGTAATAGTTATGATAGCGAGACTGTAAATGCTAACACGGGAGACCAAGTAGAATTTACAATCCGAGTAGGTACAAACTCTGATTATAATAACAGCATCAGTAACTTACGAGTCTACGATGACTTACCAAGCGGTTTAAGATACATATCTGGCTCAACAACTATTGATGGCAGTTATTATGGCGATGGTCTAGCTAGTGGTGGTATAAATCTCGGTTATAGAAATGGTAACTATGGTACCATTGTCGTTAAGTTTAGGGCCTCAGTTGATAATGTTGGTTACTATCAATATGGCACTAGCACCTTAATTAATACTGCTCGAGCTACTGCTGATAATACAAATTCAGTTAGCGATACCGCCTCCGTTTATATATTTAGAGGTAATACAAATCCAGTTGGTAACTTAGATATCCAGAAATTTGTCAGAAATACTTCTAGAGGTGAAACCGTAGAGAGAACCAGTACGACTGCTTCGTCTAATAATACGGTTGAGTTTGTATTACATGTAAGAAATAATTCTTCGACTACGGCATATAATGTTAATGTCTATGATCCGTTACCAAGTGGTTTAACTTATGTTGTAAGTAGCACTGGATTGAATGGTTATGCAGTTGCCGATGGCGTTACGAATGGCGGTATAAATATCGGAGCTCTTAATCAAAATCAAGAAGCGGTTATTAAATTCTTTGCTATAGTAAATTCAGGTTCAGCTAGTCAGACTATAAGCAATACAGCTCAAGCAAGAGCGGATAATATTCCAACCGTATATTCGTCGGCAGCGCTGGTAACTATCGGTAATGGTATTGTAGCCGGTGCCTTAACTATTAAGACAGGTGCATCTTCAACGGCGACCTTGCCTCTTGTCGGCGCAATGATTGCTACGGGTTTATACTTTTACTCTCGCAGAGAACAGGTAAGAAAAGAACTTAATTTTATAGGTAAATAATAAGATTTGCCTAACCAAAAACCCGCCATGATGGCGGGTTTTTGGTTAGGTTTATATTGACAATAAACATGTCCAGAGCGTAGGCATAGTAGATGCTTGACTTGTTCATATCTATTTTGCTATAATGCCCTTACTGAAAATTATGAATACCAACCTACAATTATCTACACTTAGCGGCTGAAAAAGCAGTGCATTAATGCGCTTCTCGGAATGCCGCTTGGAAGCGGTAATTTTTTTACAAAATTGGCCCAGGAATTAGTCAAAAAATGGCTTTCAACGATAGGTTTTAATGAAACCCTTCGCTGGTAGCTAAGACGACAGAAACTTGAAAATACGATAGGCGGGAAATCACATAAATATAATCATCAGTTTTTCTAAATTTTTGAAGTACAAAATTTAGGCGGATATAAGGGCGTATGGAGGATGCCTTGACACTAAAAGGCGATGAAGGTCGTGGCGTGACTGCGATAAACTTCGGGGAGCCGTCGAGCGGGCTTTGATCCGGAGGTAACCGAATGGGGCAACCCTATCATGTAAACCATGATAACTTCGCGCAAGCGAAGAGCGTACCTGGGGAAGTGAAACATCTCAGTACCCAGAGGAAAAGAGAACAAAGTTATCCCCCAAGTAGCGGCGAGCGAAAAGGGAGAAGCCTAAACCCTTCGATTCGACACTGCGTGTCTCACTCAGGGCGAGCCAATCTGAAAATGTTGGCCTGCCCCGAGCGAGGCGCTTAGCGCCGAGTCGAGGGGGGTAATAGGGGTAGTACACCTAAAAATTTGAATTTCGATCTTTTCGGTCGAGATTCAAGTTTTTAAAAGAAGTCAAAAATTCGTGCGTTAGTAAAATGGCCCTGGAATGGCCAACCAAAGAAGGTGACAGTCCTGTATGCGAAAACAAACGAACTTCTGTATTATTTCCTGAGTAGCCCGGGATCAGAATGTCCTGGGTGAATTAACCGATACTACTCGGTAAGGCTAAATACTTTTAGTGATCGATAGTGAACCAGTACCGTGAGGGAAAGGTGAAAAGCACCCCGATGAGGGGAGTGAAATAGTAACTGAAACCATATGCCTACAAAGAGCGAGAGTCTTTCAATCGCAAGATTGCAGGATGATCGTGTGCCTATTGAAGAATGACCCAACGAGTTTATTTAAACTACACTCTAAGTTCTTATGGAACGCAGGGGAAGGGAAACCGAGTGTTAAAAGCGCGTCAATCAAATTAAATTTTTGGACCGTAAAAAGTTCAAAAATTTAATTTGATTATGTAGTTTGAGTAAGACCCGAAGCCAGGCGAGCTAACCATGTCCAGGGTGAAGGTTGTCGAAAGACAACTGGAGGCCCGAACCGGTTGATTGTGCAATATCATCGGATGAGGTGTGGTTCGTAGTGAAAAGCTTATCGAGCTTGGTAATAGCTGGTTCTCCCCGAAATGCCTTTAGGGGCAGCGCTATATAGTAACAAGAGGGGTAGAGCACTGAATGGTAATCCGTGCCTTCACGGGTAGGATCACCAAACAAACTCCGAATACTCTTGTGGAATGTATGGCAGTGAGTAAGCGAGGGCAAAGCTTCGTTTACGCGAGGGAAACAGCCCAGATCGCAGCTTAAGGTCCCAAAATGTATACTAAGTGAAAAGGAAGTGTTTTACCTTAGACAGGTAGGAGGTTGGCTTAGAAGCAGCCATCCTTTAAAGAGTGCGTAATAGCTCACTATTCGATCCTATCGCAAGATAGGGAGGTAAAATGCGCCGAAAATTTATAGGGGCTAAGTATACTACCGAAAGCGCGGATTCGGTGATTTCATAAAGGAAAGTTTGTGGGTCCGTGGCGCAGATGGGAGCGCGCTGGATTCTCAGTCCAGAGGTCGGAGGTTCGAGTCCTTCCGGACCCACCAAACTTGCGAGCAGAGATAGTTCAAGAGAAGAACATCTGGCCTCATAAGCCAGAGATACGTGGCGCAACTCCACGGCTCTACTCCAAATAAATCAGGCGAAGTTGAACGAAGCACGTCGACGAAGACTACAATCAATCGTTCAAACTTCCCACCGCCGACGTACCGGACCATTGGTCCAGTACGTCGGCTCCTTTATGAAATCACCGAGTGGTAGGGGAGCATTCTCGACCGCTGTGAAGGTTCACTGTGAAGTGGGCTGGAGCGTCGAGAAGGGAGAATGTTGGGATGAGTAACCGCAAATCCGGTTAAAGTCCGGATCGTCGAAAGCCTAAGGTTTCCTCCGCGATGACAATCATCGGAGGGTTAGGCGTCCCTAAGGATAACCATGGTTTAGGCCATGGGAAGCCGATGGTGAGCCGGTTAATATTCCGGCCCTGCTTATGCATATGATGGGATGACGGGCAAAATAAGGCCAAGCACATTATTGGATTTGATGTTTTCGTTCGTAGGAATTCTGTCTGGAAAATCCGACAGAGGCCGTAAGGCAGTTCCGAGAATAGAAGAAATTATCGCAAGATAAAATTTGGCTGAAGAGGGCTCCAAGAAAAGTCTCTAAGTTTAATGCATGAGCGCACGTACCGAAAACCGACACAGGTGGGCAGGTGTAAGTGCACCAAGACGAACGGGTGATTATTGGTTAAGGAACTCGGCAAAAAAGCGGCCGTAAGTTCGCGATAAGGCCTGCCGCGCGCAAGCGCGGCCACAGCTAAAGAACCCCTGGCGACTGTTTATCAAAAACACAACTCCGTGCTAAGGCGTAAGCCGCTGTATACGGGGTGACGCTTGTCCGGTGCCGGAACGTTAACGGTGAAGGTGGTATGTCGCAAGATGTACTGCTAACGCCCGAAGCGCCGGTGAACGACGGCAGTAACTATAAACATCGACAGTTGTAGTTAAAAAATCCAACTATATGCTGGAAACTCCGCGCATATCAAAGTACTAGAAATAGTAAAAATCTTTGATCGATGCGGACAATCAGCAGGCAACCTGCGTAAGCAGAGAGTCCTCAGAGACTAAACGTTGGACCCACTCGAAGTAATGCATCGAGAATGGGAAGATATAGTCCGATCTCATGGGCGACCATGAGGCTCTCATCGCACCACTGAGTGGTGGATGGGTAATAAAGAGAATGAACTGTCTAAAAGTAGCGAAATACCTTGTGGGGTAAGTTCCCACGCGCATGAATAGCGGAACGACTGGGGGACTGTCTCAACCAATAGCCCGGTGAAAATGCAATGTCGGTAAAGATGCCGACTTCCCGCACCAAGACGGAAAGACCCCGGAAGCTTCACTGCAGCTTGGTATTGGTCTACGAGTTGTTATACGTAGCGTAGTGAGTAGTCTTTGAAGTATCGATTTAGGTCGGTATGGAGACGCCAATGAAACACTCATTTTAACGATTTGTAGCTCTAACCGGTTATGCCCTCATAGTATGTGAGGGGACGCAGAGAATGTTTCCATGTAGGTATGGAAGTTTTTGCGTCCTGCTTAATTACTAATTCGCATATTTTGAGGGCATAATCGAGACAGTGCCTGGCGGGTAGTTTAAGTGGGGCACTTTCCTCCTAAAGAGTAATGGAGGAGTTCATCAAGGTTGGCTAGCTCCGGATGGAAATCGGAGCGATAGTGTAAAGGCATAAGCCAGCTTTACTGCAAGACGGATGTGTCGCGCAGTTACGAAAGTAGGACCTAGTGAACCGACTCTCGTTCGTAGGAACGGAGAAGATCACCAGATAAAAGCTACTCCGGGGATAACAGGCTAGTCTTGCCCGAGCGTTCACAGCGACGGCAAGGTTCGGCACCTCGATGTCGGCTCGCCCTATCCTGGGACTGAAGAAGGCCCCAAGGGTTTGGCTGTTCGCCAATTAAAAGGGTACGCGAGCTGGGTTCAAACCGTCGTGAGACAGGTTGGTCCATATCTGGTGCGGGCGTTGAATATTTGAGAGGGGTTGTCCCTAGTAAAGTTATTGCTACTTCACGGAGTAATCCGTGATGACAATTTGGCTAATAACGGTGGAACCTTTAATTTTTTGCATCCGTTGATAACAATAATTGTATCGGTCCGAAAATTATTGTACAATTTACTTGAGGACCAAGATAATTAAAGACAATACCGTGGGAAGTCGATCTAAAATTGATTTAGCTTATGTGGCTGGTTTTCTAGATGGCGATGGCAGTCTTATGCTTCAAATTAAGAAACGTAAAGACGGCAAGAAGTGGAGATTTATGGCGACTATTTGTTTTTATCAAGATAGTCGTCATGATAAAGGTCTTCACTGGATAAAGAAGATTCTAGAAATTGGCTATATATCCAAAAGGAATGATGGAATGACAGAATTAAGAATAAACGGATTTCTACAAATCGCGAATATCTTAAATGAGTTAATTCCACATATCAGATTTAAAAAAGTACAGGCCCGGGCATTGCTCGAAGCTTGTGAAATATTATCTGATAGAGCTAGAAATAATCAAAAGACTAATCTGATTAAATTAGTCGGCCTGATCTTAACAATCCAAAACGACAATTATGTCGCCAAGAGGAAGAAGACTAAGGAAGAATTATTATCAATATTAGGTCTGACCCCGTAACGACTTGATCCCGAGGCTAGAAATAGCTGGAGGACGGATGGAGACTTTTCAGTCTTCATAAGATGCCAATCTCCAAATCCGCTAATCGGCGGAGGAGAAAGATATAGTCTGCGCTTCTAGTGATAGGAGAATAAGTGACGAGAGGACCGGGACGAACGAACCTCTGGTGTACCAGCTGTCCTGCCAAGGGCATTGCTGGGTAGCTATGTTCGGTTCTGATAAGCACTGAAAGCATATAAGTGCGAAGCAGGCCTCAAGATGAGATATTCTGGATTCCTTGTAGATTACGAGGTTGATAGGACTCAGGTGTAAGCACAGCGATGTGTTCAGCCAAGAGTTACTAATAGATCCTCTATCCGCCTAAATTTTGTTCATCAAAAATTGATGTAACATTTATGTGATTTCTTTAAGTTGATTAAGTTGATTGCGAATGTAAGTTCGCAATCAACATTGTTGACCATTATATTAATCGTGGTTAGTGTAAGGTAGCTATACCGAGAGTGCTCCACCTGATCCCATTCCGAACTCAGTAGTGAAATCTCTCATGGCCCATGATACCCAGCCCCATTTTCACAATTGTGAAATTGCGAGAAGGGGGCTGGGGAAAGTAGGTAGCTGCCTCACACTGTCCATGATTTTTTGGTACCTTGACGTGATATGTTAATAGCGTATAATATGTGGTAACGCATCCGTTGAGGTTACAAAATGGCCAATGTAATGTGGTTTCGCGTAACAGGTAAGGTAAGAACCGGAGAAGTTCATCAACACGTCAAAAGTCTCGTTCCTGGCTTGACCATAGCCAGGGGGCCAAAAAGTTTTGCTGTGAAACTAAAAAGAGGCTTTTCAAAAGAAGAAGCGGTAGATAGGCTAACGAGGGCCGCTCATGTTAAGAAGGTTATTGTTTCCGGAGAGGGTATTGTTCTGAAGGGCTCCTAGCCCTTCTTTTTTATCTTGGTCACGATTTTTTGGTAGGCTTGACTGACTGCCAAGATAATTATATCATCTGATAAGTTCATTAATCGGAGAAGTCTGTGGCAGTCGATGTCATTCCTGGCAAAGATGATACGCTTGCACTGATTGAATTTGTGCGTGGCGAGCTTGAACGAACACTTTCTGAGATTGAGCGAAATAAAGAAAAGCTTTTTATGATGTCGCGACTCGATCATATTTCAATCGGACCCATCTGTACCCTAAGAATCGACATCAGGGCTGAGTGTGTTGGTTCCATCGAATTATTATCTGGCAGGTCAAAGATGTGGGAGAAATATCTAGCTACACTTCCGCAGATTTGTCCCAGATGTAATGGTAAGCGAAGCGTCGACATTAGTGGCAGTGGTTGGATGGCCGAGAGGTGCCGAGGCTGTGACGCAAAGGGATATATTCCAAGGACGTAAGAGGGCTTATAGCTCTTCTTTTTTTATTTAGGTTTGAGCGTGAGTGTAGCTGCCTCACACTGTCCATGATTTTTTGGTACTATTGACAATGGAAACATTGCGCTATATTATACGGATGGTTCTTTAACGCAGGTGACCTTATGACAATGATGTTGCAGAAAGGGTCATGGAATGAATTGTTCTCAAGAGTATTTAGCTGGCGTTTTGTATTCACGCTATTGGGCATAATTGGAATTTGCGTAGAAGTATTTTATAAGAATAAAGATGCCGGCGAGGCTGGGACATTTTTTCTTATTATTGGTTGTGGTTTATATATCGCACATGCAGTTATCAATGATTCTAAACCTAAGGGCTCCTAGCTCTTCTTTTTTTATTTAGGTTTGATAATATGGAGTCAATGGATAGTCGAAGAACAAAACAGCTAATAATTAGTGCTATCTTCCTTCTAGTTTTTACTGTTATTGGATATGGCATTTATTCTTTTGTTACGCCAAATCCAACATGTTTTGATGGTGTTAAGAATGGGAAGGAGGAGGGCGTAGACTGTGGCACAATTGCTGGTTGCGCTGTCTGTAGCCCCGAAGTTCTCCCCGTATCAATACAATGGCAGAAGCTACTGTCGTCTGGAACCAGCGAATATGATTTCGTCGCATTGGTAAATAATCCAAACACAATATATGGTGCCTCGAGAATTGACTATGAAATTTCGGCAACGGGCATGACTCAGCCAATTAAAAGTTTTTTCTATATCGCTCCCGGTCAAACAAAATATGTAATTCACCCGTCGATAAAAGGTGGTGGTCTAACCGACGTTAATCTTAAGATAACACAGGCTGACTGGCTGGGGATTAAGAATCTTTCATCTGAGAATATTAATCTTGAAATAAAAAAGAAAGATTACACCATCATTAACTCGGGTGGCATATATAGCCAAGTTGAGGGCACAGTTTTAAACAATTCGAATTTTGACCTTAGTAAGGTGGATATTGGAGTCTTACTTTTTGATGAAGATGATAATGTTATAGCCGTTGGTAGGACTAATATTCTAACATTGCCATCCAATAACGAAAGATATTATAAAGTATTTTGGCCGACTCAGTTAGACGGAGATGTATCAAAAGTAGATGTCGAGGCAACGACAAATATATTTGATAATTATAATTTTCTAAAGATCCATGGAACAGAGGAACAATTTCAAAAACTTTACTAGAAAAGTCGGCGGGTACCTAGCTTCAATTGACATTACTTTATTTGCCACGATCGTGGCCATTTCTTTGTTTGGTATCATTAATATGTATGGAATTTCGGGTAATTATAACATCACCCAAAAACAGGCCAGCGTAGTTTTTATCGGTCTTTGTCTGATGATCGTATTTTCGTTTATTGATTATCGTTTATTAAAAAATTACTCCCTGCCGGTATTATTTTTCTATCTATTAGCTGTCTTTCTTCTGGCATTAACCCTGTATTCTCGTGCTATCAGGGGAGTTAATTCTTGGATTATTCTAGGTAATTTTACTTTCGAGCCATCAGAACTAGCGAAGCTCGTCCTGATTATATTAATGGCAAAATATTTTTCGCAGAGGCACATCCTAATAAATCATTTCAGGCACATTATTATTTCCGGTATATATTATGCCATTCCAGCTGCAATTATAATCTTACAACCAGATCTAGGTTCGGCAATAATATTTACTCTGATATGGCTGGGCATTCTTTTGGCGTCGGGGATTAATAAAAAACATTTGGCCATTCTCGCGATGATTGGTGTTCTATTATCGGGTCTAAGTTGGTATTTTGTTTTAAAAGACTATCAAAAAGTTAGAATAATTTCTTTTGTTAATCCGTATAAAGATCCAAGGGGTAGTGGTTACAATCTGATACAATCAAAAATTGCCATAGGATCAGGGTACTGGTTCGGATCTGGTTTTGGGAAGGGTCAGCAGGTAAAGTTGGGATTCTTACCTGAACCAAAAAATGATTTTATTTTTTCGGCCACGGCCGAACAGTTTGGCTTAGTAGGTATTACCTCGATCATAATATTAATATCCATTATCATTAGCAGAATATTATACATAGGCAGAAGATCGGTTAATAATTTTGGCAAGTTATTTTCTATCGGTCTGTCTATATTTATTTTCTCTCATGCATTTATCGGTGCGGCCGTGAACATCGGTCTGATGCCAGTGACAGGTATTCCATTCCCATTCTTAAGTTATGGGGGTAGTAATTTCGTTGCTATTGCAGTTGGATTGGGTATAATCCAGAGTATTAAAAGATATGGATAAGATAATTTTGACTATAAAATTAGGAGAGAACTCAAAGGATATCGTCCTTATTTTAAGAAGGGGAGGGTCTTTACTGGATAAGGCTCAAATTTCAGTAGATCGCCATTTCGACCACTTTTTGATTGAGGGTGTTGACAAACTATTAAAAAGGAATAGAATTAATCCAATGGCCTTAAATCAGGTAGTGCTTTCTGGTCATATTGACAAAAACAGCTCATCTCACAAGATGGCAACTGCGTTTTTACGGGCCATAAATATTAGGAAAAATGCGAGTAAATGAAGATATAGCCAGGTTTTAGTTGTAGGCAATTGTCGTTTGTAAAGTATCGATTGTGGATAACTAAAACCTAAGTATATAAAGGCCCCCTTGTCGAAAAAACAGAATAGATAAAATTTCAAAGTTGTGAGGCACGACTTGATAGACCGTGTTCATTTTTCGCGTCTGCTTATAAAATTTAAAAATAAAATTCATACCGACGTCAGAATTATCGGTCGGTAAGGCATAATAAAAAATTAATGCGAAAAATATTTTCAAAATATCCGGTTGAAAATTTTGAGGCTCCTAATTTAGTTCAGGTACAGTTGGATTCATATAAGTGGTTTATGGATTATGGATTGAGAGAGTTGCTCAAGGATGTCTCTCCAATTGAAGACTGGACGAACAAAGAATTAGAGCTAAGATTTTTAGATTATAAGCTCGAAGAACCTAAATACAAAGAAAGAGTTGCTCTTGAGAAAAATATTTCCTATGAAGCGCCGATGAAGGTCAAAGTCGGTCTCAAGAACAAAAAGAGCGGACATTATCGAGAGCAAGAATTATTCTTGGCTGATTTTCCGATAATGACGCCGAGGGGCACTTTTATTATCAATGGTGTTGAACGTGTTGTTATTGCACAGCTCATTAGGAGTCCAGGCGCCCTATTCTCTCTATCAAGGTCAAGTCGTTTTAAGAGATACTTTGGAGCCAAGCTTATCCCGTCTCGAGGAGCTTGGTTAGAATTTGAAACCGAATATAACGGTGTGATTTCGGTTAGGATTGATAGAAAACGAAAAGTTCCAGCAACTGCTATTCTGCGTGCTTTTGGTGTTACTACTGATGATGAAATAAAGAAGCATTTTATCGATGTTGATACCGACGAAAATACTAAATTTATTTTAGCCACAATTTTATCTGATCCATCTTCAAATGAAAATGAAGGCTTGATTGAGGTATATAAAAGAATACGTCCTGGCGATCCAGCCACTCCCGACAATGCCAAGGCTATGATTCATAACATGTTTTTCAATCCGGCCAGATACGACCTTTCGAAGGTTGGCCGTTTCCGAATGAATAAGAGATTCAATGAGGAGATAAATATAGAAGATCCAGCTTTGAGAGTTTTGCGTGCTCAAGATATTATTAATATTCTTCGCGAAATTATTAAATTAAACAATGATCCTCAATCGCATCCTGATAATATTGATCACCTTGGCAATAGAAGAGTAAAAACTCTGGGAGAATTATTACAAGATCGATTAAGAGTTTCTTTTGCTAGGATAGAAAGAATTGTCAAAGATAGAATGAGTACTATGGATGTTGAAACGGTAATGCCGGCTCAACTGATCAATTCTCGTCCTTTTGTAGCGGCACTTAAAGAATTTTTTTCTTCCGGTCAGCTATCTCAGTTCATGGATCAACATAATCCCTTGGCTGAGCTGGAACATAAGCGAAGATTATCAGCTCTTGGACCAGGCGGTTTAACTCGTGAAAGAGCCAGCTTTGAAGTACGTGATGTTCACCCCTCTCATTATGGTAGGATTTGTCCTATTGCTACGCCTGAAGGCCCGAACATCGGTTTAGTCGGTCACTTAGCTTTATATTCAAAAATATCCGATTTAGGTTTTATTCTAACACCCTATATAAAAGTAACTGATGGCAAGATAACCGATGAGGTTATTTATATGGATGCTACTGAAGAGGAAAGACACATTATAGGTCAAGCTGGTGCTGAAGTAGATAAGCATAATAAATTAATTGGAGATAAAATCGTTGCTCGAATAAAAGGTGAGCCAGGTACTGCCGAACCTAGGGAGATAGACTATATGGATGTTTCTCCAAGACAGCAGTTTTCGGTGCAAGCTTCTCTTATTCCATTCCTCGAACATGATGATGCTAATCGTGCATTGATGGGTTCGAACATGCAAAGACAAGCGGTGCCATTAATTATGCCAGAAGCACCATTTATCGGTACTGGCCTTGAGGGTAAGGTCGCTAAAGATTCTGGGTTAGTCGTATTATGCGGAGAGAACGGTGTCGTTAAAGAAGTAGATGCCTCTAGGATTGTGATTGAAACCGATAAGGGCGACGATATTAAATACGATCTTATTAAATATGGTAAATCAAACGCTTTTACCTGTATTAACCAAAGACCGATTGTTAAGAAGGGTCAAAAAGTTAAAAAGGGTCAGCCGATAGCCGACGGTCCATCAACTGATCAGGGTGAATTAGCTTTAGGAAGAAACTTATTGATGGCTTTCATGTCTTTTGATGGGTGTAATTTTGAAGATGCTATAGTTCTTTCTGAAAGACTCGTGAAAGAAGGTATCCTTTCTTCGATTCACATCGAAGACTATTCGACGGACGTACGTGATACTAAACTTGGCCCAGAGGTTACTACTTATGATATTCCAAATGTAGCCATGGAAAGATTGAACGATCTCGATCCAGATGGCGTAGTTAGAGTGGGTGCCGAAATTAGATCGCAAGATATCTTGGTTGGTAAAATATCTCCCAAGGGTGAGAGCGATCTTACAGCTGAAGAAAGATTATTGAGAGCAATCTTTGGAGATAAGTCTAGGGATGTTAAAGATTCCTCCCTCCGTTTAAGTTACGGCAGGCAGGGTAGAGTTGTTGATATTAAAACTTTTTCTCGTGATGAAGGTGATAAGCTTGACGTTGGAGTAATCAAAAGAATTCAAGTCTCAGTCGCCGAGTTGCGCAAGATTCAGGTGGGTGACAAAATGGCTGGCCGACACGGCAATAAAGGCGTTGTCTCTATTATTTTACCAGAAGAAGACATGCCTTTCTTGGCCGATGGTACGTCAGTCGATATAGTTCTATCTCCGTTGGGTATTATCTCTCGTATGAATATTGGGCAGGTGCTTGAGGCTCATTTGGGCTTAGCCGCTAAAAAATTAAATTATCACGCCGCAACACCAGCCATGGCTGGTCCAGGTGAAGAAATTATTAAAGAAGAACTGGCAAAAGCCGGCTATCCTACCGATGGTAAAATTCAGCTTTATGACGGCCGAACCGGATTACCATTTGATCAAAAATCATTCGTTGGTGTTACGTATTTCTTGAAACTGATTCACATGGTTGAGGATAAGATGCACATGCGATCAATTGGTCCTTACTCATTGATCACGCAACAACCGCTTGGTGGTAAAGCCCAATTTGGAGGTCAGAGGTTTGGAGAAATGGAAGTCTGGGCATTAGAGGGTTATGGTGCAGCCTATACACTACAAGAAATGTTGACTATTAAGTCTGACGATGTTTTGGGCCGAGCTAAAACATATGAGTCAATTGTTAATGGTGAAGAAATCAGAGCACCTCATTTACCCGAATCATTCAAAGTTTTAGTTTCGGAAATAAAAGGTTTAGGCCTAAACGTTGAGCTTATAGAGAAATAATCATCCAACACCAATAAAATGAATTTAGCATCAATAAGATTAAAGGTCGCATCTCCAGAAGATATTTTGTCGTGGTCTTTTGGTGAGGTCACAAAACCTGAGACCATTAATTATCGTACCCAGAAACCAGAGAGAGAA
>Ga0209727_1002158_pt1 | contig 14466 bp, 15 predicted proteins | sample RifGroC1_FD_183995 | JGI IMG/M metagenome (GOLD analysis project Ga0209727, IMG submission 183995) | Groundwater microbial communities from Rifle, Colorado, USA - Groundwater C1 (SPAdes) (version 2) | ecosystem: Environmental > Aquatic > Deep subsurface > Groundwater | place: Rifle, Colorado...
GTTTAACAAAGAATGCATTGAAAAATGGCGAAGATGGTTTAATGAAAAAAGATTTCATCGAGGAGTAAAAGCTTATCCAAATGAGATTTATGTTAAGTTATGAAGTTGACTTAACAAAGCTAACAAGTTTATTTACCCCAAAATTGATTTTACCCTATTTTCTACTCTTCAATTAAATTTTCTGCTACCTCTTTAGTTAAATTATATCCTGATTGTTCTTGAAGTTTTATTAATCCCCTAAATCTTTACTCATCCAATAACTCGATTTAGATTCTTCATTTAAATTTTTGTCAAATGAATATCCTAATTTTTTATAAAAATTAATTGCAGTTAAACTCGCGGGTAAAGAAACTTTTTTATATCTTTCTTTTTTAGCAATAGATTCTAATTCTTTCATAATCTTTTTACCAATTCCTTTTCCATGAAATTCCGGCAAAACAAATACATCAAAAATTTTTCCATTAAAAAAACGCCCCGTTCCTACAATTAAATTATTTTTTTCAATTACAATAATCTCCCCTTCTTTTATTCTTTTTTTAATACCTTCAAAATTATAATCTTCAATTAAACTTTTAATTGTTTCAGCGTCATAATCCTTAGAATTTATTTCTTTCAGATTCCTAATAATCAACTTAGATATCTCTGAAATATCATTAGAAATAATTTTTCGCGTAACAAAATTATTATTCATTTTATAAATTGTTTTAGGTTCCTTTTATTTTTTTGTGAATCAAAGATTTTCCAAAAAAGAGCAGGGAGTTACTTTATCTATTTTTATAACAAAATCAAAATTTTTCTCAAAAGAATCATCTTCATGGAATTCAATTTTTTTTAATTCATTATTAAAGATCTCTCCACTTTTAGCAATCAAAAGAATAGAGAATAATTTATCTTTTAATTTTTTATAAATTATAAATCCTGCAGGAATTATTTTTTGACTATAAATCTGAATTTCTTTTTTAGATGCATGAATATTTCCCAATACTGCAAAAAGTTTTTTATCGTTGAAGATTGTTAAAATATTATCCGCTATTCCTTTTTCTATTTCTTCTTGGTTTTTCGCAAATGATGGAGAAACACAAAATATTGTTATTTTTCTAATGATTGAGGGGATAAAATGAGATACAATCTATTTTAAATAATTTTTTAGATTATTTTTTCTTTTTTTTATTTTTAAAATTATTTTAATTATCTCTTTATTATTTTTAATTTTGCATTCTTTACAAGAAATCCCGTTTAAACATTTTAGATAAGTGTCTTTAATTTGGTTGTAAGATAATAAAAAACTAATAATTTTAAAATAATTACAGGATTTTGTCATTCCCCCCCTCGTCTTTTGTTCTTTTAACGTTTTTCTTCCCCCAGTTTCGCTTTCAAGTAATTTTTTCTCTATCTCTTTTATATTCTCATCCAAATAAATTGTTCTATTTGAATTCTTATTTGTCATCAATCCTAAAGATTTTATGTCTGGAACGGCCATTGAATAGACTGAAGAAACTTTTTCTAATTTTAGATCTTTAGCGAGATCATTTGTAAAACGTATTAATGAATCATGACACAAACTACCAAGAATAAGCGTTTTTGATTCGTTAAATTTAATTTGGGGATAGAGATAATCTGCAGAAATAAAAAAGGGGAAGATTATTTTAGAAAAAGAATCTCCGTCGTCAAAACCAAAAGTTTTTTTTACTTTGTTTAAATTTGTTTTTGTTGATAGACTAAGTGCTAATTTAATCAGTCTATTTTCAGAGTCATCCCTAATGATTTTTACATTTCTCATATTAATCTTTGAAGATGCAAATAGATACTTTAAAAATTCATTAGATAATCTTTTGCAAGATTTTATATTTGCTTTTTTTCTTAATTTTGATTCCATAAACGCTAAGAAGAGGTAAACTTTATTTTTTTTATTTTGAAATGTGTCTATCTGTCTTGAAAAAAATAAATGTCCTAAATGAAATCTTGCTAAGGGCTTAAAACCACAGATAATAGAAAAGGGGTTAGATTTTATTTCTTTTAAATTTCTCCCCCCAAAAAATAATCTTTTTTTAAATAAATCATAAGGATCATATTTTATCTTATCTATCTTATCCAGTCTCTCTACTCCTAAACTAAAACTCTTTTTATAGTCTTTCTTTCCAGGAGAATTTAATAAAACCAAAAAATTATCAAATTCTTCCATTTTCAGAGAAGTAGTCATAAGTTTTTTTAATTGCCCATTTATTCTTTATTATGTTTTTCTCTTCTTTTTTTATTTGTTTAATAAGAAAGTTTTTTTCCCCACGATAATTTTGATATATTTGCCACCAAGAAATTCTTATCTTTTCGTGAAAAAATGGTCTGAATGAATTATCCTTACCTGATTTAAAAAAATACTTCCCTTCTTTAGATAAAATATTCTTAGAGCTATTTAAAGACTGCAAGAAAATCTTTTTTACTTCTGATAAACTTTGTAACCTGTCTTTTTTATCAAATATTTTTACTAGGTTTAGAATATAATGAGGGAAATTATTCAAATGCAGTAAATAAACTCTAGATATAATTTTTTCTATACTTAATGGCTTATTTTCAACAAAAATATCTTGAAATGCATATTTTTCTAAAAAATATTTTAGTAAATGATAAACTTTACATTGTATATTTTTTTCTTTATAAATAAAAAGATGAGGATTAATGAATTTATTAATGTATAGAGATCCTAAATAAAATTCTTTGGCATCTTTTTTTAATAGATCATAAGAAATTATTGTACAATGAATTTCCTCTCCTTCTAAAAATTCCCTATTATGCTCTTCTATACCTTTATTCTCACAGATTGCAATTATGTCTATATCACTATTTTTTGATCTTTTTCCTATATAAAATGTCCCATATACACATATTCCCAGAAATTTTAGCTCGCTTCTACTACTTATCAATCTCTTCTTATATAAATTTAATAGTTTCTCTTTTTCCATTTAAATTAATCCCTCTTTTACTTTATAATATTATCTTTTTTATCGAAGTAAACTTATTTTTGGATATGCAGATTTTTGTGTTAAGATAAGATTTATAAAACTAATAATCTCTTTAAACAGATGAAAATTGATGCTTGGGGAAATAGTAAAATAGAAGATTATAACCATGTTTTTAAGGAATTTGGTTTAGAGGAATTTAATTATGAAAATATTGTAGACCATTATCTTTTTAAACGAAAAATTCTCATTGCTCAAAGAGATTTTAATAAAATTAGTGATGCAATAAAAAATAAAAAACCATTTTTGCAATTAACTGGGATTGCTTCCTCGGGGGATTTACATCTTGGCCACAAATTAGATATAGATTTTTTTAACTTATTTAAAAATCTTGGTGCGAAAGGGAAATTTTGTATCTGTGATATTGATGCATATGTAAGTAGACCAGATTCAAAAGTTCCATCATTAGATTTTGCCAAAAAGGTTGCAATTAAAAATGTTGCAGATATAATTGCATTAGGGGTTAATCCTAATGATATTTATGTTCAGTCTCAAAAAGAGAAAGAATATTATAGTTTTGTTTTTGAGTTGTCTAAAAAAATTTCAAGTAATATGTTTGAAGGCATTTATGGTCACAAAGATATTGGGAAGATTTCAGCAGTATTACTTCAAATAGGAGATATTTTACATATACAATTGCCGTTTATGTGGGGTAAAAATCCTACAATTACTGGAATAGGGTTAGAGCAAGATCCCCATGCTAGAATAACTCGAGATATTTCTAGAGAATTAAATTATAATCTAGAAGTTCCCTCTTTCTTTTATTTTGAGCATCAGTCGGGTTTAAAAGAAGGGAGTAAGATGAGTTCAAGTGAGCCAAGTACGGCTATTTTTTTAAAAGATTCTCCTGCTGAAGTAAAAAGAAAGATTTTAAATGCTTTTACTGGAGGAAAAGAAACCTTAGAGGAACAGAAAGAAAATGGAGGGAATCCAGAAATATGCAAAATCTATGAGATAATTAGATTCCATAATCCAGATAGCTCCTTTCTAGAAAAAACTTACACAAGATGTAAAGAAGGTAAGTTAAATTGTGGGGATTGTAAAAAAAATTGTACAGCGTTCTTAAATAATTTCTTAGAAAATCATCAAAAAAGATGTAAAGAAGCAATGAATATTGCAGAAAAAATAGTTTTGGGTAAACAATAAAACATTGAAAGAATGGGAAATGTTCCGTATATAAAAATTGCACTTGCTATAGAAAAATGTTAATTAAACCATCCCCCTCACTTGCAAAAGAATTTTCCGAAAATTTACTTAAAGAAAAAATTCCAAAATTAAAAGCAGAATATATTTTACTTCATTCGAAGTTTGTAATTCAAGCAGTTAAAGATTTAATTGAAAGAAAAAATTTAAAATTTGATTTAAAACAATTTGAAATCGCGGGATATTTACACGACGTCGGATATATTTTTGGAGATGAAAATCATGCTGAAAAAAGTTTGGAAATTTCTAGAGATAAATTCATTTTGAATTCAATTATTGAAGATTGTATTTTAAATCACGGCTCGTCATCAAAACCCAAAACTCAAGAAGGAAAAATTTTCCAACTTGCAGATAAACTTTCAATTTTCTATCCAGAATTTGTAAAACAATTAATTGAATTAGAAAAACAAGAAGCAATTCTTTCCGACGACGAAATATTGAAAAAAATAAATAAGAAATTAAAAAAATATTTAGAAATTTTTTCAGATAAAGAATATCAAGAAATCGCGAGAGAGAAATATGAAATAGGTAAGAATATTTTAGAAAATTAATTACCCCCAAAATCCTTCAATCCATTTCTCCAAATTATCAGCGGGTTGTTCTGTAAAAATTTTTTTCACCCATTCTTTTTTCAAAAACAAAAATATAATTAACAAGAACAATAACCAAATCCACAAAAATATTTTTACCCAAATCAGCCAATCAAAATAAGTGTAAGGGGTCTGCGACAAACATTCAAAACAATCTTTTCCTCCGCAATCAATCTGTTCCTCGTCGTAATTTAATTTTTTATCAAGGCAGTGCCAGTAGTCCTCTGCTTTTTTATTTGGACTTTCAAGGAAAAAATTAACTCCTTTATTTTTTGTTTCAGGATCTTCTGTTATAATTGACTTTATTTCTTCAGAAGGGATAATTTCGCAATTTTTTTCTTCTTCATAATTTTGCTCGCAATTATTTTCATCTGAACAAATTTTTTCCTGAACTCCGTTGATTGCAGAACCAGTAACAAGATTTACCAAACTATAATTTATTTCGCATTCTCCCCAATCACTGCATTCCCAATTTGATAAACAAAGTTCTTCGTAACAAATTTTCTTTTCAGGTTTATTCAAAGTTGTTCCGCAATTATTTATCTCAACGCAATTTTTCGCATAAGAATAAGAATTCCCGTCGCTGTCTTGTTCACATTCTGTCCAGTCGCAGTTCCAATTTTCTTCGCAAATACATTTTCCGTCGACGCAACTCTTGTCCCATGAACAATCTCCGCAAGTAATTGAACTTCCGCAATTATTGTATTCTCCGCATTCATAATTTAATCCTGAGCAAAAACCTTCGTCATAATAAGGCCCGCCAATTCTATAACCCCAAACCGGACAAACATCTTCGCAAACAAAACTTGTTCGAGGAAAAATTGGGCCATAGTTTATCAACGGATTAAAAGTTAAATGATTTTGAGTTATACACAGATTAGAATTATAACAATTTACATCAACACAATTTCTAAAAGACATTTCTTCAGTGCAATTGCTCCAGTCAGTGCAAACCCAGTTTGGTTCCCAGTTAGTTAAATTTTCAAAAATAGTTACATCGCAAGAAATTTTTTCAGGAAAATTATTTTGAGTTCCGCAATTATTTTCATCAACGCAATTTTCAGGAAAATAATATTTTTTTCCGTCGCTGTCTTGTTCACATTCTGTCCAGTCGCAGTTCCAATTTTCTTCGCAAACACATTTTCCATTTGAACAAAATTCCCCATCAGAACAAGAATTACAATCAACAATTCTTCCGCAATAATCTGCTTTGCCACATTTTAAACCGGTTTTATCGCAAATATTATTAAATGGAATTGACTGATCACAAACATAAAAACATTTCAAGGTTGTTTCAGGAATTTCTAAATAAAAAAGATTTGGATTAAAAGTTAAATGATTTTCAGTTACGCATAAATTTGAATCATCACAACTTACATCAACACAATTTCTAAAAGATATTTCTTGTCCTGTGCAACCGCTCCAGTCAGAGCAACTCCAATTTAGAAGAGATTGAGTTAAATTTTCTAAAATAATATTTTCATCGCAAGAAATTTTTTCAGGTAAATTATTTGTTCCGCAATTATTGATATCCAGACAATTTTCAGGAAAATAATAATTTTTTCCGTCGCTGTCTTGTTCACATTCTGACCAACTGCATTTCCAATTTTCTTCGCAAACACATTTTCCATTTTGACAATTTTCTGTCCAAGAACAATCTCCGCAAAATGTTTGTTGATTGCAAATATTCCAATTTCCGCATTCATAATTTAATTCAGAACAAAATTCATTTTTGTTTAAGTCGCACAAGGACGGACATTCTAAAGATGTCTGCGGAATTTGATCAAGAGCCCAAAGCAATGGATTGTAAATTAAATTATTTTTTACAACGCATTCTTCTTTAGCATAATTTCCTTGACAAGTCGCGTCAACGCAAGTTCTGGTTTTATTTTCTAAAAGTATATTTACTGAATTATTTGAATTTGTCGTCGGAGAATTTGTTGTTTCAGATTCTTCTTCAACCCCAAATAATTTTTTAACTGCATTAACAATAAAATTTGAAACAACAACCAATAATCTGTAGTCCTCATTAATTTGTTCAATTAAATTTTGTTGTAAAAAATTATTAGAACATTTTGTCCAGTTAGAACAAAACCAGTAAACAAGACCCCCGCAGATATTTTGATTGTAACAAAACCCTCCACATCCGTCATTTTTAAAACAAGCAAATTGACCATTTTCATATCTACAATCAGGAAAACAATCTTCTACTGGGGGAATATAAGGAACTCCTTCGCCCCCACCGCCTCCTGTACCGCAATTTGCTTCTTGACACGCTCCTGTTAAACAAGTACTCGCGCAACCAGAATAAGTGCATGATGTTCCGTCGCTGGATAAAGAGTCAGCAGAACAATAAATTGATGAGCCAGAACATGTCTCTGTAGGGTCGCAGGAATTTGTTGAGGCACGACAAACCGACGACAAATAAGAATATTGTCCATCATTACCGCAAGAACCACAAGTAAAACTTTGTCCAGGATAAATTGAAGAATTTGTGTCATCGCAATCAATTGAAGTATTTGTTGCAGAATAATTTGTTGGAAGAGTTGCGCCAGTGCAAACTGAAATTTGAGTTCCTGTTGTGTAAGTATCTGAATCAGCGTCGATAAATCCGTCTAAGTTTTGCCACACAGAAGCATTCGCATCATTGCAGTCAGCTGTTCCACAACTTCCTCCGCCTGTAACATTAAACTTGTCGCCGTCGCTGTCGGTGCAGGAGGGGAGGGTGCAGGAGGCACCAGTAGGGGCACAGGTATCAGGCCCAACCTCAAAAGTACATTGTTCATAATCACCAAAAGGAACATAAAACTGATAGTGGGTAATACATTCTGGCTGATTCCCAGAATATAAATTACAATCAGCAGTTTCTGTCCCAGTACATTCCACCCCAAAAACATTATGAATTAAAAATATAATTAAAAAAATTAATAATAAAATTATCAAACTCTTTTTCATAAAATAATTAAATGAAGTAGATTAATAAACATTTTCTCCAAAAAAATTTATCACGCAAATATTTTTAAACTTCTTTTTATTAAATAAAAAATGGAATACCAAATTAAAGATACAAGCTACGAAACAATTTCTCCAGGAACAATGGGTGTTGCTCAAAAAATATCTTCAAACCATTTTTCTGGTAAAGAAGATAGCGAACTTGTTTTTTTAACAAAAAATGAAATAATTCCTTGCGGACAAAATCAATATTAAAATATATTGTTTAACCTAAAATCCTAAAATGAATATCCTTAACGAAGTTTATGCTTACCCTTATTCTTGTTATCTCAACCTAACAAGCAAATGCAATTTAAGATGCAAACATTGTTTTGGAGATTATTCTAAAGAAAAATGCAACGAATTAAATTTAGAAGATTGGAAAAAAGTTGTTGATGATTTAATTAATTGTAAAATTTTTTATGTTGTGCTATCTGGGGGAGAAGTCACACAAAGCCCTATTTTTAAAGATTTTATCAATTATCTTACTAAAAAAGGAATTTATTTTATTTTAACTACAAACGGGGTCTTTTCAAAAAAAATTAGGGATTTTATCGTCGACAAAAAAGATTATTTAATTAATATAAAAATAAGTTTAGATGGTCCAGACAAAAAATCTCACGGATTTTTAAGATTGGATTCACAAAAAAAATATAATCCAAAAATTTTTGATTTAACAATTAAGAACATATTTTATTTTAAAAAAAATAAAATCCCGTTGTCTATTGCAACAGTTCTGCATAAAGAAAATATAAACAAAATAAATGAATTTCAAAAATTGATAAAAAAAATAAACCCCTTAAATTGGTTCATCTCCCCGATTATTCCAATTGGAAGAGGAGAAGTAAATAAATCTGTTTCAGAATTTTATGAATATTTTGATAATAATTTTTGGAAATCAATTAAAGAAAACACAGAAAAGAAAAAAATTAATATTCGGTTGGTAGATATGCCTGTTGAAATGGAAAAGCAAGGACTATCTGTTTATAGTTGCGCGGCAGCAATTAATTTTTGTGAGGTCCATTCGGACGGAACAGTTTCTCCTTGCACATTATCTCGAGTGATTATTCCAAACAAATTTATGAAATTTGAAAACATAAAGAATAAATCTCTTCAAGAAATTTGGAACGGAAAAGTTTTTGAAAAATTTAGATCATACATGGATGTCGGATGTGAAGGATGCAAAATGTTATCTAAATGCAATAAATGTATTGCGCAAAGTTTCAGATACTTTGAAAATGGAAAATCTCCAACCCCTTTTTGTATTAAAAATGGGATTTCATTGGGCTTAAATAAATTAGAAAGATATAAATCCAAATTAACAAATAAATATAATCTGAATATAAAATGATAAAAACCTTAAAGAAACAAGTAAAATGGAGAAAGGATAAAAATTATCTTTTTATTTGTGATTGCAAAAATCTGATTGACTTAAAACTTTCTTTAGAACACGAACATTTTTTAGAAAAATTATTTCAAGGAATAACTTTTGAAGAACTAAATGAAATAGAAAAATTAATTTTTCTGGAATTTGATAAGATGAATCTCTTAACAAATATTGAAATAAAAAAATTGCCCCTTGAAGATTTTTATTTAGCAATGAATATCTTAGACAATGAAATTGGCAAGGACAGAGTTAGAAATTTTGATTTTTTAAAAAAGAAATTTTTGGAATTTTCTAATTACTTTATCGGAATTTATTTAGGAAAAGAAATAGTTGGAATTGTTTGCGGTTTTCCAAGAGAGGACTATTTATTAATGGGTGAACTTGCAGTTGATTGCAGATTTCAAAGAAGAAAATTTGGGAGAAAGTTAGTTAAAGAATTTGAAAAAATAGGATTTAAGAAATTCAATAAGATAAATGCAGGGGCGTCAGATACTGCAATAGAATTTTATAAATCATTGGGATATAAACCTTTTTTACTTGTTCAATTTGAGAAGGGAATTTATAATAAAAAAGATTTTTCTAATTTTGAAATTTTGAATATTAAAGAATATGGGTTTGAATTAAAAATAAAAGAGTGTAACATAAATGAGTTAAATAAGTTAAGAAAGAGTTATCCAAAAGCGAATCTGCAATACATATTTAAAAAAACAAAAAATAGTTGTAAATAATCTTTTTAAAACAAAATTAAAAAAATATTTAGAAGTTTTTGAAGATGGAGAATATAGAAAATTGGCGAGGGAAAATTATTCGATTTATCTGAAACCATTGTCAAGTAGTTAAAAGAAAGATTTATAAATATCAAAGACAATAATTTAATATGGCATTAGAAAAAAAATTACATGTTGATTTAAGTAATCTTGGTAGAGTATCTAAAGAATTTCCTCCATTTGTTTTAGACGGAGAAAGGGGTCAAACAAAAAAAGAACATTCTCATTTAGGAAAATTTATTTTAGACAAATTAAAATTGGTTGCATTAGCTATTCCTATTTCTTATGGTTTATTTGTTACTGGATATTCTACAATAGAATGTAAAAGATCTGAACAGAAATTACCTTTGTACCAGGGAATAATGTTTCGTGAGAGAATTCTCTCTGCATCAGAGGATAATTTAGAAAACAGACGGAGAATAGCTAACGAAGAAATTCAAAATTTAATAGAAGAATCGCAAATACCTGAAGAACTTAAAGATGTTAGATTTTATTTAACCCCCATTATCAAACAAGCAACATATAATCCTAAAACAAACACAATTACTCTTTCATTTCCTTTTGAGACACAAGAATTAGTTCATGAATTTGGAGAAAAGGCCTATTGTTCATTAACAGATTCACAAAAAAGAGCATTTGGTATATTAGCAAGAAGATATCAAGAAGAGTGGGATAAGGGATATAATCAAGTTAAAACCTATCCTCCAAAAAGTCCAGAAGCATTGAAATTCAAGGGATTTTCTTTGTTGGAAAGTTCTACTGATGAAAAAGGAAATTTTTATAACAGAACATTAGACCCTCATGAATTCTTTGCAGACACGTTCAAAAAAATACATCGACCGGCAATAGAAGGAGATGAGGGGGTGATTTCAAGGACAAAAACATATCAAGAGATATTAAAAGGTCATAAAAGATTTTGTGAACACTTCAAACCTTTTTTTGATAAGATATATCAGACTCCAAAAAGAATCGAAAAAAAACAAGAGTTAGATCTCACACTAATTCTTGGACTAAATGATTTTTTCCCAGCATTAATTAATAACCATAATCGATTTTCTCAAGGAATGTTAAAAATATAAACATTAGAAGAAATAATAAAAATTATTAAAATTTAATTTTTCCTTGTTCAATTAATTTTGCTTCTTGCTTATTCCATTGATCCATAACTGCAATTTCAGAGTTTCTCTTACCTTCTACTTCTTGTTCTGCACAATGAAAATTATATTTATAAAATCCATAAATCGCTCCAATAATTACTCCTCCAACTATTCCCAACTCCGCCAAATATTTTAAACCATTTCTTTTTGGTCTTTCATTAGGAACATAATGTCTGTAAGTGTTTTCCATATCCTTTCCACATCTCTAAACTATTTAAACCTTCCCATTACCACTAAAGAATGAAACAAAGGGGAAAATTAATTACAATTTATTTCTTAATAAAACAAATATTTTTAAATAACAAACCCCCTTAAGGGTTATGGAAAAACTTGAAGCAAAAGCAAATGAATTTGCTGGAAGAACTGAACTTCGTTGCAAGGGTTGGTGCCACGATAAAACAGAACTTAGATGTAAAGGTTGGTGTCATGACTCTTCTGAAATGAATTATTCAACAGATCTTCCAAATGCAGAATACTTTAATTAAATTTTATTTCCTTTTTGAATTTGTTATAAATGAAATTCTCTAAATTTTCTAACTTCTACGAGATTATTTATAAAGATATTTGTTATTATATTCTTCGTCATTCAATCACAAACAGATCTTTATTTCTTACAGAAAAAGAGTTTAATGAATTAATGGGAAATCTAAAAAATAAGCGAGAAACAAATTCTATTTCAATATTAAAAAAAGAACATATCTTAGTCCCAGATAATTATTCTGAAATAAAATTTGCTAATTATTTAAAAGAAAAGTATAATTTAAATAAATTTGATTTAGAAATAATCTATTTAATCTTTAATACAAAATGTAATCTTAAATGCAGATATTGTTATGTTGAAGGAAGTGCTGAACCTGAATTCAAAAATACTTCAATGAATAATAAAACTTTCGATGAATTAATGAATTACTTAGAGAAATTAATTTCTTATCAAAAAGAGAAGAACCCAAATAAAAAGAAGGTTACATTTATTTATTATGGTTCTGAACCTTTAATGTCAAAAAAGTTTTTTATTCAAAGTTTAAATATAATTCAAAAAATTTGTGATAAAAATAAAATAACTGCTGATTTTCAGATAACAACAAATGGTACTTTACTCGACGAAGAAATTGTAAAATCAATTAAAAAATTTAATGTCGGTGTTTCTATTTCCTTAGATGGAAAAAAAGATATTAACGATTCGATGAGAATTACTCATAAAAATAAAGGAACATATAACAAAATAATTTTTGCAATTAATTTGCTAAAAAAATCAGATGTTCCCTTTGGAATTTCTTGCACAATAAGCAAACATAATTTAGATTGTTTAGAAGAGAATGTAAAACATTTTGTTAAGTTGGGTGCAAAAAGTATTGGATTTAATATACTTTTGAACGCAAGAAATTCAAATATTCCTTTAATTCCATTAATAAAATTAAACGATAATCTTTTAGAAGCTTCTAAAAAAGTAAATGATATTGGGCTTTATGAAGATAGAATTCAAAGAAAGGTAAGAGCATTTAATGGTATACCTCGATTCAAGGATTGTGGTGGAGTTGGAAATCAATTGATATTTTTTCCAAATGGAGATATTGGAAGTTGTGAGGCATATCTTTGTAGTAAAAAATCAAAAATAGGGAATATAAAATCATTAAAAATAGAAGATATAGAAAAAAGTGAAATGGTAAAATATTGGACTCAAAGATATCCTTTAAACATGAAAGAATGTTTATTTTGTCCTGTATTAGGACTCTGTGGAGGGGGTTGCCCATTTAATGCAGAAACTATTTCGGGTAAAGATATTTATCAAAGAGACAAACCTTTTTGTGTTCATACGGAAAAAATATTTAGTTGGTTATTAAAAAGGAGTATTGAAGAAAAAACTGGGAAAAAAGAGCCATATATTAGAAATATAAGTTTCATGTACTCAAATAAAATTTTTTAATTTCATCTACAGCAAATTTCAAAACCAATTCGTTATCGATATTTTTATCAAATTTTTTCTTAAAAATATTTAACCCTTTTTCTCGATTAGAAATTAATAATTCTTCAAAAATTTTATCAAATTTTTCTATGTTTAAACTACAAATTTTTTTTATATAAATTGGCTTGTTTTTATTTCGGGGAATTATTTTTATTTTTTTTATTTCTTTAATGTCAATATTATTAAGAATTTTAGAGGTCATAAAATCCGCATAACCCTCGTCAAATTGAATAATTTCTTTTTTTCCAATAAATTTTTCCTTATCAAATTTAAACTTTAAATTATTAATATCAAGATGAACCGATTTAGATAAATATAGATGCAAGGATTCATGAATGAGTAATTCTAAAAATTCAAGCGAAGAATATTCTCCGTCGTGGAATGGATTAAAATTCATTTCAATTATAGAATTTTCATTAAAATTTATTGTCCCATATGTTCCATTATTCAAAGCACATTTAATTATTTCTTCAGAAGTTTTTTTATCAAAACCATAATTTATTATTTCAGGAATAACTTTTTTGATAAATTCTTGAAAGGAGTTATAAAAATAGATTTTATTTGGGATAGAAATATTATTTTTTAGTAATAATTTTTCCGCAAGAGAGCTAATCTTTTTTATTTCATTTCTTTCTGAATTTGTAATTGAATTTTCTGGATAAATAATTAATTTCATATTATAAGAAAAGAATTGATATTTTTATTCTTTCTTGTTTTAAAATAAAAAATTGGGAGAGATTATTTTACTTCTTATAGGACAAATTTATCTATTTTAACTGGAATGGTTAAAGGAAAATTAGCGGAGATTTAAACCTTTCGTTTTACCACTAAAGAATGAAAGAAAAGAAAACTTCTCAAATAACTAATAACCGAGCAAGTTCCTTCTGTCCCAGTACAATCCGCCCCAAAAACATTTTTAATTAAAATAATAAAACAAGAAAATTATCCAACTCTTTTTCATAAAATAAATAATGGATAGTTAATTAATAAAGATTTTCCCCAAAAATTTTGTTAATAAATAAAAGTATTTTTTACTCGTTTAGAAACTTTAAAATAAATTATCAAGAGAATATCAAATGCTAAAGAAACAACGAGAGAAAACAATCTCAAATTAATAAAATTAATAATAAAGTTTAAAATAGCAAAAATAATCAAAAAAGAAATCATTAGTTTTGGAAATCTTTTATCATTTTTGATCATTAAAATAAAAAGATAAATAGAAAAAACCCCAAGAAGGATAATTGCAATAAACTGAATTTGGTAAAAATAAAAAGTTTTATCAATAATTAATTGAGAAACAAAAATCATAAAAAAGATTATGGATAAAAATGAATAAATCAAAAGACCAAAAAAAGGCAAAATCAACCAACCATAAATTCCTTCTAATTTATTTT
>Ga0209727_1002160_pt1 | contig 14461 bp, 22 predicted proteins | sample RifGroC1_FD_183995 | JGI IMG/M metagenome (GOLD analysis project Ga0209727, IMG submission 183995) | Groundwater microbial communities from Rifle, Colorado, USA - Groundwater C1 (SPAdes) (version 2) | ecosystem: Environmental > Aquatic > Deep subsurface > Groundwater | place: Rifle, Colorado...
TAAAAAGTATCCAATAAATCTGTAGATCAAAAGCCATCCTAATACGACTCCAAAACCGCGAAAATACCCGACAACATACATACAAAAAAATCCAACGAGATCCAACTGTTTATCGAGTTGATGGTACATCCCATTGGTATATCTAACAAATTTTGTCAAGATATAATTATCTTTTGAATCACAAAACCAAAAAATAAGTATTCCCCACCAAGGGGAAATAATGATGGCAAATGAAGATAAAATGCGAACAATGATGACGAACACGACCCAAGGATTCCCCAATTGAAGTTTATCAACTGCTACATGATGAAGCGGGTGTAAACGTTTCACCTTTTTATAGCTTTGTCGAGGTCTTTCCATATGGCAGGATTAATTTTTTTAGTTGATTTTCCCAAACGATACCAATTTTTATTTACTTTTCCCAAACTTGCAAGGTCATCAAGTATGTCAAATAGATAATGAATCATCATGGAACCGGTAAACATAAATCCCGAAAATACTTGTAATTTGAAAAGTCCGATTGACGCAAGAATGAGGAAAAAAATTGTGTAGATATTGTGAAACCTAAGTTTTGTATTGTATTTATGCCCTTTTTCTATAAACCGGATGAGTACCCGCCAGTCTCCATGTTTCACATAACTCTTGATCCACGTGGTATATGCATCTTTCTTCCCATAGGTTAGGAAAAATAACAGATGCTCAAAATCCGGAAATACCGAACCGAAAAGGGAAACAAACAGAAGTGGTACACTATATATTCCCGTGAGCTCCTGCACCACCCACATCCAAAAAGCACCTAAAAGAAGATGATAAAACATGTGGCGTGCATGCCAGAAAAAAAACCCGACGCCGCGGATTTTCCCAAAGGTTTTTCTCATGGTTACAACTTCAATGATTTCAAATACGCTCGAAACTCTTCTCCAATGTCTTTATGCGCAAGAGCAAATTCTATAACGGTTTTCATATACTCCATCTTGTCTCCCGTGTCGTAATATTTCCCGTTTTTGATTTCGCATGCAATAATTTTGTGATGGTCCTCAATCATGAGCTTGAGTGCGTCGTTGTAGTAGAGCTCTGATCCCTCCCGAAGGTTTGCTTTTGCTTTATCCAGATACTGAAATATGTCCGGCGTGAACAAATACCCGCTCACGTTTGCTAAATTTGACGGTGCTTTTATTTTCCCCGGTTTTTCAATAATCGAATTCACCTCAATAATCCCTTTCCTGATTTCCTGTCCTCCCGCAAATCCGTACCGGTCATAATCTTCATCTGTCGTCGCCCTGACACTCGCCATGACAGAACAGCCAAATTCATTGTATACGTCAATCATCTGCGCAAACCGTGATTTTGGTTCTGCTTTGATAAAATCATCGCTCCAAGTGTATATAAACGGCTCGTTGCCCACGATCTCCCGGACGTTTAATAGCGGCGTCCCATTGCCGTATGGCCCTTTTTGCCTCACATAAATAAAATTGGCCATTTCCGAAATATCCTCAATTTCGTGCATGAGCGCGATCTTCTTCGGGCCTCCCATGCGAAGATTTTCCATGAGCTCCATATTGGGATGATCAAAATGATCTTCAATCGTCCGCTTGTGATATCCAGTGACAATGATAATATCCCGGATACCAACCGCGACCAGTTCCTCAACGATATATTGGATGATGGGTTTATCGACAATCGGAAGCATTTCTTTGGGCATGGCTTTTGTTTGGGGTAAAAACCGCGTCCCAAACCCCGCTGCCGGAATGACTGCTTTACGGATCTTTTTTATTCCTGTCATATTTTATCCTCCTTATCGCATTGAGCATTCATTATTGTATCTTCCGTGCAAACCCTCTGTCAATTTGTTATCATAAATACGCATGAAACGACTATTTTTTATTATTCTTATTGCGGCATGCGTGACAACAAATCACGTGTATGCAGCAACAGGCGGCGTATATAACGATCCAATCAAATTGGGACCGAATATAACAAAAAATGATACCGCGCCTGACCCTTCGGCAAATGCCTTTCTAGACGCCCAAAATATGGATCCGAATGCTCCGTTTGAAAATCCGGATCTCACACTCCCGAGCACCATGTTTATCAAGGCAGCACCCTATCTCCTCCCTTTTTCTATTCTTGGCAAAACAATTCCGGAAGAAGACAATTTGGAACTTTCCGGCCGTACCGCCCTCTATATCCATACAAAAATCCCAGGATTGGAAACGATCACCATCACCATTCCTCAAAATCTTTACACCGTAGCAATTCCGAAATGGCATAAAGTCGATCAGGGGACGCAGCAACTGCAATTTTTGCAGTACAATAAATCACTGCGACCTGATGAATCAGGAAACTATACATTTACCCGTACACCCAAAATACTCGAAGAAGTTCCATCAGAAACAGGTACCGACAAAGGATCAAACCAAAAAACCCAAGAAACAAAAATTTTAAAACCGTCACTCCTTACGTGGGCTGGAGAAATAACAGATAAACTATCAAAATTAGGACAAATCAAAATTACGCTTGCATCGAAACAGCTTCTTCCATATGCAGGAGAAGTGTGGGATAACACAAAAGGATTGGCACTCAACTATGCACCAATAAGTCATGATATCACCAAAGGAGAACCGCTTCATGGAGAACAGAAAAATGACATTGCACTGGGAAAAACAACGACAACCAGAACGGAAAACACCAAAGGGATAGAAAACGCCTCCAGTTATATTCTCTGTTCACTCCTGCCGCCAGCACAGCAAACCAAATTTGAACTCGATTGCAAAAACTATGCAACTGAAAAAACATCCTGCGGCACAAAACTTCCGGATCTTTCTATTACTGATGCTTCTTGTAGCCTCTGTAGTTCCAAAGATATTGCAAACATAAGTTCAACATTCTTTCCAGACGGTAAAATACCGGAAACCATGATAAAAATCTTGGAAAAAGCCGGTGAATCGTACCATGTCCCGCCAAAAATACTTCTTCTGACACTCTTTGCTGAAGGCGGACACCCGAACTATTTACAAGGAGAACAGTGGACAGAAGAAAACGTCCAAAAATGGAGCATCTGCGGAGAACCGATGCCATTTTGCGATCCAAATACCGCGACAGCTATGCTTCCCTTCGGTATACGACCAGAAGTTTTTGAACAATACAAGACAGCAGTCTCCACTATCTTTCCCGAAAGAAAAGGAGTCGAAAACCCCTGCAATTTTATGGATCAGGCATTCGCAGCTGCAAAAATTCTATCTGACAACATGAATACGAAATTACCTTCTTCGACATTTGGCACTCGTATTATTCCGGACGGCACATGTCTTGGCGTCCCAATATCCAAATTGACAGCAACACGCCAACCTACATCCTGTAATTGGAACGAGCTCGATCTCTATCGCGGACGACTGATGTACCTTCGCTACTGTCCCCAAACCGGAAAAACAGGCGGATATGCAGCAAACGATCAAACGCTCAATTGGTCAAAAATGTTTTCTAGCAGTTTTCAATGTCAATAAGTGCTTTACTTTTTCATATGCTTTTGCTACCATACACATACGACCCCGGGAGGGGTTTTTAGTTAGGCCAATTTATGGATACGCCAAAGGTTCCAACAATCGCTTCTCCTACTAAATTTGTGAAAGAAGTGATCGCGGAACTAAAAAAAACAACCTGGCCGACACGGCAGGAAACAATAAAATTGACTGTTATTGTCATTGCCCTATCGCTTATAGTAGGCGCTTTCATCGGTGTACTCGACACAATATTTTTACGTATATCAGGACTTTTATTTAGGAGATAATTATGGACGATATTACAAAAAAAACTCCCACTTCGCCAGAGGCTACGCGGGACACAGCACAAGTAACGCTTCGAACAGATGTTCCAGAAAATGCCAAATGGTATGTCGTACATACGTATTCCGGCCATGAAAACAAAGTAGCAACGAACCTCAAACAGCGCATCGAAACCATGAAGCTCTCTGACAAAATTTTCGATATCATAGTGCCTACAAGAAACGTCGTAACAGTCAGGCACGGTAAAAAAGAAGAACAAAAAGAAAAGATCTTCCCAGGATATATTCTTGTGAGAATGATCCTCGATGATATCTCCTGGCTTGCAGTTAGAACCACACAGGGCGTCACCGCATTTGTGGGAACAGGAGACAAACCAACACCCATATCAGCTGTTGAAGTGGGAGCAATCATGAAATTCATGCAGATGGAGGCACCCAAATACAAAACCAGTTTCTCTGTAGGAGAAGCCGTCAAAATCACGGATGGCCCCTTTGCAGACTTCTTAGGATCCATTGATTCACTGGATGAAGAAAAAGGGAAAATCAAAGTCCTCGTTTCCATCTTCGGAAGAGAAACGCCGGTAGAACTAGACTTCTTGCAGGTTGCAAAATTATAATGCTTTTTCTAAAAATAACGATTTGTTATTTTCAAAAAAAGCACAGGTAGGAAATCATGAATTATCGAAGACAGAATCGTCTTCTTCCTGTGCTCAGAACAAAATCTACGGTTCAACTGGGGAAAAATATCTTCCCGTCCGTTGATATAAATCGTTGACTTGTCAACGGCCCTCCAAACGCGAGAAGCTCCCACTCCGCAACATAAGGCGCGACCTCATAGGCCTGTGCTCTGACGATTATTGCGCCTTTATTGCTCTGAAGATTATGGTCTGTCACAAACTCCCAAATATCACTCTGGGTAGACCAAATAACTCTATCTTCAGGATTAAACGACGGTATACCGACAATGTTTGTACGGTAATCGTAGGCCATTTTATTTTCAAAAATGACCACTACATCGCCGTTAACCGGATCGAAGTGGTATATCATGATCCCGAAGCCCAAAACCCCTCCGTAAACACAAGCCCATTCCGGCTCAGGATGTTTAATCCTGCACTCTCGCTGATAGACGTATTCTACAACGCCTGAATCACCGAAAATGGTGTTATACAACCCGAAATCTAACGGGATGTCAATCGGATTGGTAATCGTCTGTTGGACGATGGGCAACGGTACATAGCTTGGCCTCTTCGTTTCTGTGGGAATAACTGGTAACGCGGTAGGTGCTTCAGGAGTACCTACTGGAACGCAACCAGCGGCCAAGATGACAAGTAACATAAGCCCGTATAACATTCTGTTTTTCATTTCTTTCTTCTCCTTTTCCTTTTAGGGTGAGTAAATAAATTTTTGACAACAACACGCCTGAATGAGAACGATATCGATCATTCACATACCGGCATGTTGTTTTGTTTAATAAGGAGAAGTTGTTTTCCTACCTGTTTATTAAAGAGCTGTAGAGAGCAAAAATGAAGCTGCATGTAGCCTCAATTAGCCTCAATACAAGACTTATAGTATACATCTTTTAATACTATCTTGTCAAATGCTATAGGATATTAATTTCCTGCTTTACGGATAAAATTTCTTCTGCTATACTCTTTGCTACTCCGCATAATGCGAAGGAGAAATCTGAAGAAGGTTTCGAAGAATTCATATTCCTCATTCTTTCTTCAATTTTTAATCTATGGCAGCAAAAAAAATCAAAACCCTCATAAAGCTCAACCTCAAAGCAGGAGAGGCAAATGCAGCTCCCCCAGTCGGTCCCGCGCTTGGACAACATGGTATTGCCATCATGGAGTTCGTGAAGGCATACAATGAACGAACCCTGAAGCTCAAAGGCCAGATTATCCCAGCAGTCATCACTGTTTTTGAAGATAGGACATTTACATTCGTCACCAAACTTCCTCCTGTGTCTGCCATGATCAAAAAAATGCTTGGACTTGACAAAGCTGGCGGCAAAGCAGGACGGGAATCCGCTGGAACACTTACCAAAGACCAAGTCAAACAAATTGCAACAGATAAACTTCCGGATATGAATACAACAAGTGTTGAAACAGCAATGAAAACAGTTGCAGGCACTGCCCGCAGCATGGGTATACAAGTAGAAGGATAATACTATGGGAAAAGTACGCAAAGTCGCATTGGGCGATGAAAAATTCGAAAAAGAACAAAAGAAAAAAGCAGAAGCTCGACGTGAAGGGAAAAAAGCGAAAAAACGCGTTGAGGGCGTCGGACTTCATGGTGGAGAAAGGACAGCGGTTGTTGAAGGAACAGAACTTAACGCAGAAGTCAAAGAATTATTGGAAAAAGTTGAGAGCGGTGTTGCGGCAGGAAAAGAAATAAAAAAGAAAAAAAATAAAGGACCAAGAACTCGTGGGAAAAAATATCAGGAAGCAGTAAAACTAATCGATAAAGCCAAACTCTATCCCCTGACAGACGCAGTTAAACTCGTCAAACAAACCAGTATCACTAAATTTGATGCAACTGTAGAATTACATATTGCTCTTAATCCCGCAACCTTAGGCGAAAAAACAGATTACAGAGGCTCTGTGACCCTTCCACATGGAACAGGAAAACAAGTCCGTGTACTTGTTGCTGATGATACAATCATCGCTGAAATAACTGCAGGGAAAATCAATTTTGATATTCTCGTTGCCCACCCCACCATGATGCCGAAACTTGCCAAAGTAGCACGTATCCTCGGACCAAAAGGACTGATGCCAAACCCAAAAACAGGAACCGTCACGACCGATGTAGAAAAACGCGTCAAAGAACTGTCTCACGGGCAAGTTAACTTCAAAACAGAGCCAGACAATCCACTGATCCACATGACAGTCGGCAAGGTTTCTTTTGAAGATAAACAACTGAAAGACAACATTGAGGCAGTAATCAATTCCATTGGTCGAGGAAAGCTCGCCAAAATCACCCTTTCCTCCACCATGGGACCTGGAATAAAACTGGCCGTTGAATAGCTCTCTCTTGACAATCTCTTAGAGAAACACTATAAATACACCCAACGTATGACAACTACCACTACGATTAAAGTAGAAGTCGGACAAATACTCAAAGAAACGTCGTGGATAAAGAATATTGAGAGCCCATTTATCTCCTATACCCGCATCGATGCTATTGTTCAGGGTTCAGGAAATGATGTTAATATTTGTGGTCCGGGTGCAACAACTCAAGAAGGAACAGCCCATTATCTACAAATCTTTGGCGAAATATCCACAGAAGGTAAAGTCACAGTGGAAAAAATAGTCCTTGACGAATGGGGAGGCAAAACAGTGAGAGAAGTACTACCACTTGACCAGCTCCCAGAAGGATATATCTGGTCTGATGAGATTCGTGCAGATTACGCTGGACGAGGTCCCGAAAAGAAGTAAAACAAACTCCCTCTCCTCCATCATGGGACCTGGAATAAAAGTACAGATCTTATAGTTGATAACTCCTTCAAATTATTTCATACTTATTCTAGTTATTATGGGAAAAGATACAAACGCAATCGTAGAACGCCTTGAATCTGTATCTAGACCATCGATTCAATCTCCATCTAATGAATTTCGACCAAAAGCAACAAAGGCTATAAGTGAGCGAATACATAGACAGCGAATACATGAACTGCTAGCCAATAGTAAAACAATCCATGCAACAGTAGAATCAGATGCTTTTGCTCTATTAAAACAACAAGCAAGCGCCACAATAGAACGTCGTAAAAAAAAACTTAAAAGAAGACTCATGGGGCAATAGCAAGATTTAAACTTGTACGTAGATAGCTTTTCTAGTACTATTTCTCTATGCCTGAACAAAATGAAGCAATAATATCATCTCACACTCTTGACGCACTGGGAATACCAAAAATGCTATCGAGAATTGGTGCAGATCACGCTTTTTTAACAGCTTCAGGCATGCTCTTTTCTCAATTAGCAACTCATCTTTCTTCTCATGCCGATATACCTTTAACTTCAGATCAGCGCCTTGCTCTCGCTTGGAACGCGGCAGAACGAGCAACAATAGAACAAGAACAAGTTGGTAAAACACCTAAAAATGCTATTCAGGCGGCACAAATGCGATTAGAAAGACTGTCGCAAGATAGAACAGGAAATGTGGATGTCACTGTTCTTCAACACCACATTGAACAAGCGCTTGTTGACGTCCAAAAACCGGAAAATCAAGAACAAATAAAACAATTAGCGGAAACCACACGACGATATTTAAAAAACCATGAAAGACACTTGCCAAGATAACGTCTTCATGATATAGTAACTCCATCCTAAAGACCGTAGGCCAGCAATAACGCTGATAATCACTACCTACCGAGGGAACACGTATATCCCTCGTTTCTATGGAGGGATTTTTTTGTGAATTCGTAGCTTTTTTGATTCATAGAAAAAAAGCGTACGAGTCACGACACCCGAAGGGTGTAAAAGGAGAAATTATGGCTACACAAAAGAAAATCGAAACAGTACAAGAAATGACAGACAATATAAAAAAAGCAAAATCCATTGTTTTTGTTGACTACGTAGGCCTCAAACACAAACAGCTTGAGGATCTTCGAAAAAAACTCCGTGTGGTAGGCGCTGAATTCATGGTAACCAAAAACAAGCTTCTGGAACGAGCTTTTGGTACGAAAGCAGACTCTGTTAAACCGCTTCTTAAAAACGCTACAGGAACGCTTTTTAACTTTGATGATGAAGTAACAGGTATAAAAGAGCTTTTGGCGTTTTTCAAAAAAGCTGCAGTAGGAAAAGCCAAAGCAGGAATACTCGGAGAAACCCTTCTCACAGAAGCGGATGTCACACGATTATCCAAAATCCCGCCAAAACAACAACTCTTGGGACAATTAGCTGGTCAACTCATGGCACCAATTCAAGGGCTTCATCATGCCCTATCTTGGAACATGAACAAACTTGTTTGGGCATTAACGAGTATAAAAGATCAAAAAAGTAAAAAATAATAGGAATTCTATTTGTCGAAAGGTGGTGACAAGATAATTATGGCAAAACTAACAAAAGATGAAATCTTGTCGGCAGTTAGCGGTATGACCGTACTTGAACTATCCGACCTTGTAAAAGCACTCGAAGAAAAATTTGGTGTGTCAGCAGCGCCTGTTGCAGTAGCAGGAACCGCAGCACCAGCAGCAGATGCAGGAGAACCAAAAGAAGAACAGACAGTATTTAACGTGGTTATTACTGAAGCAGGAGCAACAAAAATATCTGTTATTAAAGCAGTCCGTGAACTTCTCCCAACATTGGGACTTACGGATGCAAAAGCACTCGTAGATGCAGCTCCAAAAGAAGTATTAACAGGAGTGAATAAATCAGCAGCAGAAGAGGCAAAGAAAAAACTCGAAGCAGCTGGAGCAAAAGTGGAATTGAAGTAATTTAAATAGTAAGAGTATATACCAAAAAACCCCGCACACCGCGGGGTTTTTTGTTTAAAACCACAGTCTCGACTACGTAATCGGGACTGAGAAATGCCTGAATCGATCTAAACACCTACGTATGTGTTTGAATCACTCGATTCAGGCGAACAAATTGGAATGATGCAGTTTGTTGGGTATCTGGGGTACCCAACAAAGTTTGTACGCCTATAAAGTTACGGCGTTGCTGTCGGAGGAACAGGTGACGTCGGTGTGACCGTCGGATAATCACTGGTTGGAACTGGGATTATCCCATCCGGAAGGGACGTGATCAGCGGAAATTCCTGGCCGTCGGATGTCACGAGGACATAGGGCACGACGCCATTCCACTTATCAATACTGATGTACCGGATGTAGTAATCTGTCCGTCCGCCAAGTTGCTCCATCACAACACGGATCGCTTCAGCCTGGCCCTGCGCTTGCAAAATCTTCACTTGCTTTTGGCCTTCGGCTTGGGCAATTGCGGCTTCGGCTTCTGCTTGACGCTGTTGGAGCAAGAATTGTGCCTGAAGCGCCTGCTGTTCAGCAATGCTTTTGTTGGTGATGGCCTGTTGCTGCTCTGGCAAAAGATAGACTTCACCGACAGAGATGTCACTCATATTGATGAAGTTACTTGCGAGCGCCGGCTGCAAGAGTTCAGCGACTTTCAGCGAAAACTCGATGCGCTTGACTCCTGCAATATCAATGAACCCGTACTGGCCGCAGGCATCAGCAACCGCTTGCCGGGATATACGCCGAACCAATTCATCGGAAATCTGACGAATATCGCGGTTCGGGTAGTTGAGATACAACTGGCCGATGTCATCAGGAATCACTTTCCAAAGGACCGTGATATCCACGTTGACTTGAATACCAGCCATGTCTTTGCAGTCAACGGAATCATCTCCCGTTACTTGTCCCTCATCTTCACTTCGAACCATAATGAGAGACTGAAGGCTCATGGGATACATAGCCAGCGACTGCAGCGGTTTGATGATAATGAAGCGCCCGGGCATGACAGGAGTAATCACTGGTTCATCAGACACAGTGCCTTCTCCCCAGTCAATGAGAACGCCGACATTACCAGGCGGAACGCGTCGCACGAACGAGAAACCCAACACAGCGACGACCATCGCCACAACAACAACGATCACGAGCACGGTGTAATTTTTGTTATACATGGTGACACTCTCCTTTGAGGTCACTTCAAACCGTGATCCAGCGTGTCATTGCCTTTTTTCGCGGCAGCTTTGAGCTTCCGGTAGATGGCAACGACCCACTTGGTCCATTTCGGAGCAGTCAAAAGAGCGACCAGTCCGACCAACAGGGCAAAGCCCAGAATACAGATTGGTTGTGCGATTGGCATAGTCTTTTCCTGCATCTCTTCCCCAGAAAGAGTGCGCCAGAAGAAGAATATTTTCTTCACCCAACGCACTCCTCCTTAGGGAAGTTTCCAATTGTTAAAGAGCATCGATTAGATCTAACGCCTGTATTTGCAATAAATACCGTTTAGATATAATCGTAGACAGGTATGTATTGTGGGGTACACAACACATAAATTTCTGCGATTCCCATCAAAAAACCGGCCTCTTTCGATTGGCCGGTAATAAATATTCTTTTTCAAGAATCAAGGCGTTGTAATCTTGTGTAGAATACCATATTTTTGTATTTTTGTCAAGATATACGTCGCAAAATAATATTTTTATACAAACTTATCCACAATTATTTTTTCTCCATTGACAATGTCCGACATCACATGATATTGTTTGACTGCAAAAGATACATTTTTTTTCTTGCCCCAAAAAAGGAGACCATATGGCAATGGGTGATGACTGGCCAGATCTACTAACTGTCAAAGAGGTTGCGAAAATCCTCCGCGTGTCAGCGCTGACTATTAAACGCTGGGGAAAACGGGGTAAGCTCCCTGCAATCCGCATCAATTCTCGTGGAGACCGCAGATATAAAAAAGAAGCTGTCATGTGGCTCTTGGGACTTCAACAAAAAGGAGATGCGTAAACAATGTCACTTGAAGTTGATTGCAAACCAGTCCCCTCTGGTTTAATAGCTCATATATCTATGGCATCTCCTGCTGATACAGCATGCTGTGAAAGAGCTGATGCGTTTCAACCAACCACACTACCAAAAACACTTAGTAATGGTGAAAAAGTCGTTATATCAATTACCTACAGTCAAGCTGACGGTCGTTTTCATTCCAGCGCAACCTCTATATTTGAAGGCTTAGCTGAAGGAGAAAAGGGATATGTTGACGGTCACTTAGCAGATACATTAGAAGTTACAGGACAACCGAACCACGCAGGATTTATCGTCACCGGTAAATAAAATCTACACTTTCACTTCTTGCAAGAGTTTTGCAGCTGTTGTTGGATCAATCACATTGACGTTTAAGCCCGTTCCTAACTCAAATCCAGCACGGTGAATGGCTCTTGGGATAATCCGAATAAACCAATTCACTCCGTGGTAAATGTAATAGTTAAATACAAACGGAACATTGGCTTGTTTCAGCGGAACTTCCGGTAATTTCAGTACCGCACTAATTTTTTTTAGTGCTGTTTGAAGAACTTTTGAAAGATCAGGAAGCTCTGTATCCCCAACATCGCCAAACTTTGACCCCACTGTTTTTGGCGCAATCCATACCTCGAGCGGCCACTGGGAAAAATCCGGACAGTACGTCAGATAGTACGTATTTTCTTCAACAATATTTTGAAATGGCTCAATGGACACCGCATCCAGATTAATTTGATGCGGAACGACAACCAGTTGACTATGCGGATGCTTGAGTGATGCACCTGCTGAAAATCCATGGTTATTGAAAATAATCACTTGCCCATCCGCTTCATGCGCGCGATACCTGTCCCTGTACGAAGTCATGACTTTAATCACCTGTTCAAGCGGCAAGACATCAACATCCTTTTCACAATCCGGGGAATGGATGATCACTTCATGCATATCCGTAATAGGAAATTTATTCGGAACAACGCGTACAGACCAGCCGGGTTTATCTTTCTCCCCGCCTCCGATCCGATATACTTCAGGAGGCGTTATTGCTTCGTTCCCCGGACAAAATGGACAAATAGGATAGTTTTCTGGTTTTTCACTCGGAGGTTTAATACTTTGATCGGGTCTGGCACTCCGGGAAGGAGAAATAATCACCCATCGTTTGCTTCCAATGTCAGGGACATATTTGGCCATACCAGGTAGTAGAACTTCAGGCAAAACGCAGGTGTTGAAAGAAATATTCTTTCAATCTGCGCTTGAGAAGTCTCCCTCCTTGACTTGTTTTAAGATATTTTTCCCTGCGTTTTGCATCTTCTTGATCGAGACTCGCTTCATAATAAATAAGTTTCCACGGTTTATAAGGTTTTGTTGATTGATTCAGTCCAAGATTATGTTCTTTTACCCGTTTAACTAAATCACCTGTATATCCAATATACAACTTTTTCTTTATTTTGCTTTCAAGAACATACGTATAAAAGAACATAATCTTCTGAAGTTTCACTACTTGGCATATTTCTAGTGTATCACAAAAAAATGCCTAAATATTCATTGACACAGTATTGTTAACAGAGTATTGTAAAAAGTATGTTAACTAAAGGAGACATTGATTGGATGAAATCAGAACTTGTTCCTGCATTGTCTCAGCAGGTAAAAAAAGATATATCTGCCCGATTAGATCGGATCGTTACTATGCTCGATAAACAATCAGGGAATCTCCAATCCATTGAAAAAGAATTGACGCTTATTCGAGCATCTCTTGATACAAATGACACAAACCAATCGTCATTAGAGAAGCGTGTTAAAGATTTGGAAAAACACGCAAAACTCTTTCCTCTGGCAAGCTAACTATATATGTATCTTTATAAAATGAAGGAGTATCTATGAACGAAAAACTTATGCACGGTGTGTGGATTATCAGTATAATCATTCTTCTTACCCTTATCTGTTTTTTTGTCCCCTGGAAAAAAGTAAACTGGGGCATCATAGCAACCCAACCAGCAAGAACCGTCACTGTGACAGGACAAGCAATCAGTAAACAAAAAAACCAAATTGCAACGTTTTCAGCAGGTGTTTCTGTCACCAAAGACAACAAACAGGATGCAACCAATGAAGTGACAAACAAAATCAATGCCATTGTGGAAGCAGCAAAGGCATTTGGTATTAAAACAGAAGATATCAAGACACAATATATCAGCGTCTATCAAAATCAGGAACAGTACTACGAAGACAATCGCCAAAAAACACGTCCAGGACAGTGGAATGTCAGTAACTCCGCATCGTTTGTCCTCAGGGACGTCACACGGGCAAGTGCCTTAACTGATGTCTTATCGAAAGCAGGAGCAACTAATATCAATGGCCCGCAATTTTCCATGGATGAAACAACAGATATTGAAAACAGTCTCCTGGGAGAAGCAATTGCCAATGCCAGGAAAAAAGCAGAGCTTGTGGCACGTGGAGCAAATATGAAACTTGGCCCCATGATCAACGTAATTGAGGGCTACAGCATGACACAATCCCGACCCGTCTATTTTGAGGGTGGCGGAGGCGGTGGAGGCGGCGGCATGGAAGCAGGAACTGCAGCGGTTGAAAAAACCGTCACCGTCATGTTTGAACTGAAATGAAAGAAAAACTTGTTGTTTTTGCAATTCTCATTCTCTTTCTTGGAAGCGGTATCATACTGGTGCGCAATACGTTTTCTGCACTCCCAAAAACAACTACTGCAATAATAAAAATTCCTGATATACAAGCGCTTTCAAAAACTATTATCGCCTGGATTGATGCAATTTCTGAAAGTGATTCCACGACTCAAACAAGTATCCCAACACCAGTACGTACACCATCACCAACACCAACAATAACAAGACGGGTCATTCCCACAACCGTATCTGTCCTTTCCCAACCCCTCATCCCCTGCTACCGGTACAAAATACCGCATCTGGACGGATCATCGTCAAATCTCTGTTACAGCTACGAAAATTATCAAGAACTGCAACAACTGGGATACACGTATTCAAGTGCAAAAACCTTTTACGATTTTCACCTGAAAGGTGTTGCGGACTATCAAAAACAGTACGAAAAAACAGGCTCTTCCATCTATCTTGATGCAAAAAAAAACCAACAAGATAAAGCAAACGAACAGAAAAACATCATGGACAGCACACTTGCAAAAATGTATACTCTGGAACAGAGAGGATTTAATCGGTAACGGTATG
>Ga0209727_1002163_pt1 | contig 14420 bp, 10 predicted proteins | sample RifGroC1_FD_183995 | JGI IMG/M metagenome (GOLD analysis project Ga0209727, IMG submission 183995) | Groundwater microbial communities from Rifle, Colorado, USA - Groundwater C1 (SPAdes) (version 2) | ecosystem: Environmental > Aquatic > Deep subsurface > Groundwater | place: Rifle, Colorado...
GGAAATCCTTGGAGGTGACGAGGCTCGCGGTCGCGATGCCGCCGAGGGTCGGGTCGGCGGAGATTACGCGGGAAAGGGCGGCGGCGTAACGGTAGCACTGGAGGGCGCGGCGTTCTCCCGAAGGGCGGATGGAGACGGTCGCCTTGAAGGTTTCGCGGCGGACGATGCGGTCCTTCTCGGTAGTCTCGGCTTTCCCGATGGTGACGATGGCGCTCGGAAGGCGGCAGCCGCGCTCTTCCTCATCTGCGATGGTCTCCAACGGGAGGGAGCGGGTATCGTCGTCCTCCTCGGTGTCGATGGCGGCGAGCTCGTAGGGCATCCGGTTCTGCAGGAGGGAAAGCAGGGCTTTCACGATGGCGCATTCGCTTATCACAGGGTCCTCCTCCGGTAGGGTTCAAGGAGGGTGCGGACGTGCTCGGGGATAGTAGGTTCAAGGCCTTCGGTTTCCTTGCCGGAGCCGCGTACGGAGCCGGTGACGCCGATGCGGTGGCTCTGGTAGCGGGTGCGGTTCCAGGCGACGAGTTCGATGACGGCTTCCTTCAGGTCGGCGGGGATCTCGGACAAGTCGTAGCCTGCTTCATAGACAAGCTTGATGGTCTTCTCGCCTCGGGCGGGGCGGTACGGGGGGATGAGGGTGAGGGTTCCAGAAATGTCTTCCAGGCTGGCGGAATCGGGTGTACAGTAGTAATATTCAGGATCGATCAAATTTTCTTCTGCGAAATGCCGGGTATGGTCCTCTTGGACGGAAATTATGGAGCGCAGGGGGTATTCGCGCAGGAGGAAGGTGCAGCGGCCCAGGCTATCGAAGTATTCGGTATGGGTGCGGCGGATGATCCTGCGGTAGAGGTGGCTTTCTGCGGTGAAGCTTGCGGCCACCAGGAGGAAGCGGGTGAAATCATCGTCCCGGTCGTCGTAGCCGAGGGCGGTCTTGCATTCGGCGAGGAGAACGAGGGTATGGATGGCTTGGTCGTCCGACATGGCAGCCCCCTTGATGAGAAAGAGCGTACGGCCGTTTTTTGGAATTGGGTATCAGGTGAATCACCTGAGTTTTAGGGGATTCGGTGCGAATATTGAAGAAAAACAAGAGAAATCGGAGAGGGCAAGGTTTAGCGGCTCGGGGAAAGGGATATGGTCAAGCGAACGTTTCTGCGTATTGAAACGCCTGGAATGACAAATGGATTGGAAATCAGGAACCCTCTCATGCCTATCGTCGCGTATTGTCATGTGTTGGTCCGCATAAAAGGTCAGCATCATAAGGACAAGGTGAGGGATTTGATACAGTGCTAATGATAAGGGATCAAACAATGAGAGAGGATCGGGGGCTTATGCTTACGGCATCAGGCAAATGGAAATGAATCAAGGAACAGTCGAATTGAAGTTCGATTGACTAGGATGAAGGAGAAAATATGGAAAAAATATTTGCTGAATTATTCTCTGGAGATTCTATAAATCAATGGTTAGGCTTAAGAATATTAGCTGCATTTATTGGTGGGTTAATTGCAAATTTCATTGAAAATGAACGCAAAGAACAAAACGGCAAGTCAAGATTTCCATTTATATGGAGAGGATTAATATTTTCAGTAGTTTCCTGCATAGGCGGTCTAGTTCTATTACGACCAAATGAAATTCCATCTGCCCTTTTAGCTGGATTAATGGGATGGTTTTCATTGCTTAATTTTTATTCGAGTGGAAATATTGGAGCTAGCAATCCAAAAATAAACACAGCAGCCGCAAGTGAAGAAGATTTAGCAAGGCAGATGGAGGATGAAAAATGATTAAGAAGATTGAAATAGAATTTTCAATTACTTTTTGGATTAAAAAGAATGAAAATCCTGGATGGAATATTAATGACTCAATTATTCGGTTCCCGCTCTTTATAGTTAAAAATGGAATAAAGGTTTCTTTCATTAAAAACCAAAGAAACTTAAAAGTATTTATTCTTCATCCAGAAATTGGATATCGTAAAATGATTGCAGACATTAAAAATAATATTGGTTCTGATACTTTTATTGCATTAAATGTAAAGAATGAAGTAACGGAATTATATATAAATGCAAAATTAGTTAGTAGTAAAAACACTTCAGAAATACTTGCATCAATAGAAGTTGGTGATATGGTAATGGCGAAAGTTATAAATAGTGAATTAAAGAGTATTAATATTGGTGAAGGAATTGAAAAATATTTCCCAGCAGAGATAAAATCAATTGAAGGCGAAAAATGTACTATGTTATTTTTCGAGTTTGGTGAAATAATAGAGCTTTCTATGGAAAGGATAATAATATAAGAGAGCAATCGAACAACTGCTTCAACCTGACTTGCCCTTTGTCACGGTTTGTGCATCTCGCTCCGCTCGTTCATGCACAAACCGCGCCAATGCGCTTCGCGGAACGGGCGGCGCAGGTTAAGCAAATGTTAGGTTGACGCCTTCGGCGCTAAAAAAGGGAGAATAAAATGCCAAAACATCCAACAAAAGAAATCAAAAGCGTATCTGAGTTAATCCAATGCTTGAAAAATGAAACTAATCCGGACTTGGTAACATGGTTTAGAGGGCATTCAAAATTCGATTGGATATTAGAACCATCAATAAATCGTTTCACATACCCAGACCCTATTGGTTGGGCTATTCGTCTTTATAAGACATTCGTACAAAATTCTGTAAAATTATTTAATTCACCTCCTACGCAAGAGTACGAGTGGATGTTTTATATGCAGCATTATGGTATTCCAACTACCCTAATGGATTGGAGTGAAAGTCCTTTAGTTGGGCTATATTTTGCTGTCGAGGACGAAAAACACCATTCTGATGATGGCGCACTATATTTTTTGGAACCTACAACTTTTAACAGTTCAGCTAGCCACACAGTTGTTGGCCAAAAGGATATTTTCGCATTTGGAATTGATAATGAAACAACACAATATTTATTAACACAGATAAATTTAACAAATAAATTATTAAAAACTCCTCCAATGGCAGCAATTGGGCCTAAAAATTCAGTAAGGATTCAAGCACAGGAAGGTGCGTTTGTCGCTCATCATAGAGATATGACTTGGATGGAGCAGAACATTGCATCAAGCAATTGGGCATGGAAGCATAAAATACCGGCTTCTGCTAAAATAGGAATATTAGAAGAACTTAGGTATTTAATGATGGATAGATATACCATTTATCCACAGCTAGACAACTTGGCAAAAAAGATAAAGGAGACAGTTAAATGATTGATGTTAATCCATTAAAGGAAAATAATATACTATATTTAAGTATTTTGAAAGATGAAATTGATTTTCAGCCAGATTATCAAAGAGAAAGTGATATTTGGCCACTTTCTAAAAAACAATTATTCATTGACTCACTTATTAACAATATTGATATCCCTAAATTATATTTCCATGAAGTTCAAAAAACTAGTACCTATCCATATAGGTATGCTGTAGTTGACGGGAAACAAAGATTGGAAGCTTTGTTTTCTTTTCTTAATGATGATTTTAATATTTCTGATGATTTTGAAGATTTTTCCGGTGAGGCAAGAGATATAAAGGGGAAAAAATACTCAGAATTTAGCAAAGTCAGCATAAGATTTAAAACATTTTTCGATGCAAGACAATTACCAATTTATCTTATTAAAACTGATGACAAGGATCTTATTGATGAAATGTTTTTCAGGCTTAATGAGGCAGCTCCGCTAAATGGTGCTGAAAAACGAAATAGTTTTAGAGGACCTTATCCTAAAATAGTACGTGACTTTGCAAGTCATCCTTTTTTTCAAAGTACTGTTCCATTTTCGTCAAGACGATATCGTCATCATGATGTTATTGGAAAATTGCTACTATTGGATTATAGTAAAAAGATAGTAGATACAAAAAAAATTCATCTTGATATTTTTGCAAAACAGCTTGCTAAAGTTGATCAACTATCAATAGATTCGCTAATCAATAACATAAAAAAGGCTTTAGACTATTTAGAAAATGAGTTTACGAATTCTGATAAATTGCTTAAGTCGGCTGCAGTAATTCCATTATTATATTTACTTTATTTCAGTCTTAATGCTAATGGAGAATTAAGTATATTAAAACGCGATAAAGTTGAAGCATTTGAAAATGATAGGATATCAAATAGGATATTAGCAAAGGATGACGAGGAAAATGAGGCTGTTAATTATTCTTGGCTTGAATATGATCGCTTAATACAGTCGCCTAATGATTCATCTTCAATCGAGTATAGGAAGAAGATATTATTAGAGTATTTGGAAAATAATTAACCTAACAATCGCGGCAACCGGACAGCGCCTTTTGTCACGGTTTGTGCTATTCGCTGCGCTCGTTCACGCACGAACCGCGCCAACCTGCTTCGCGGGACAGGCTTGCCGGTTAAGTATATGTTATGCTGATAAAGCAAAAGGAGTAATAAAATGGAAACTGCAGAAAAAGAAGCATTATTATATGGGTTTATAGATTTCTCTAGTAAAACAGGCAATTCAGGACCTAGAGAATTACTCAAACCAATTTTATTAAAAAGTATTAATACAATTGGCAACCAACTCTTTTCATTGGAAGAATTACAGGTTGCTGTTGAGAAGGACTTTGGTAATAAGATCGATTTACTAATATTGAAATCTGAAATTAATAAATATATGCATCAAGGTATTTTAAAATTTGAGCTAGCCGAACGAAAGTACAGAAATCTTTGTGATATTTCTGAGTATGTAAGAAATTATGACATTTCTGCACGTGATAATGAATATTTTATTAAATTACTGAAGCAGTATATCTCAGAACAAACAGATAAATATGACGGATTGGTATTTTCTGAGGTTTTCCGATATTTAATTCGCTATATTGAGAATAATTTTTCTGAAGTCGTTAGGTTGATTGGGAAGCAACCACAGAAACAGGAATTACCAAAAAGCAAAGACGGAATACACCAGCTTATAGAAGCGTTCATTTATGAAAAAGTATTAATTGATAAACGATTATTTAGTTCATTTGAAAATATTTTTAATGGAATAGTGATGTTGTTTATTTACACTAATTGTCCAAAAATATTTGATAAAGAAAATCCATTTAATGAAAAGAATCTTTATCTAGACACAAATATAGTTTTAAGAATATTAGGATTGCAAGATAACATTTCAAATGAAATGGGTCGAGAGTTTATTAAATATATCAATATTCCAAGTTTTAATGTTTTTATCACAGATGAAACATGGCTAGAAATATGTTCCTTAATAAATGGCTATCCATATGATTATAACAAAATAATAAAAAATGGAAGAGTAAATCATGTTTATCAAACAATGAAAAATATGAATGTTGAGCCAAATTTTGTTGGAGATTTTATTGATCAAATCAAAACTCGTTTGTCTGATATGAATATCGGAATAGACGATATTATAGAAGTTAAATATTCTGATATGAAAAAAGCGGATGATTATGTTCAAGAATTATCACGAAAAAAACACGAACATAAATGTGAGATTGATGGTAATTTAATTCCATTTGAAGAAATTGATCAAGCACTATATATTCGACAATCCAAACATGATATTCGAAATGTATTCAATATTATCTATCTTAGAAATGGTAAACGAGCAAGCCATTTTGAGGACGAAAATTATTTTTTTGTTACTGCAGACTACATTCTTAGAAAATATTCTAGAAGTAGAATAAGTATTGGTGGTCAGCCAATTACCATAAGTGATAGCACATTAGCATTTTTATTGTATTATAAAGATCAAAGCACAGCTAAAAAGTTTGCTTTAAATAGTTTTATTAATGCACATTTTAACTCAAAGAGATTATCTATACGAAATTGGATAGAATACTATGAAGTTGTTAAGAAAAAAGTAGAAAAAGGAGAACTTGATAAAGCTCAAGCAGGGTACTTATTAAGCCAAGTTATATTAGATAATGATAAGTTTGAGTCAACAGGTATTGAGGATATAATTATTGAATCCGTGGATGAATATGAAAAGGAAAGGAAAGAATATGAAAGAGTACATCAAGAAAAAAATACATTAGAAGTTGAAAATTCTGATATTTACGATCGACTTACAAAATACGAAAATAAAGTTTCAGGATTAGAAGGGCAAGTTATTAATTTACAGTCGGAGACAACATCTATAAGTAGAGATAATAGAGTTTTGAAAGATGGTTTAGGTGAAGAAATTAAAAAATCTAAAAAGATGAGAATGCAAATATATGGAATAAGTACTTTTGTGTTTAGCCTTGGTATTTACTTAATATTTACTAATTCAAAGATCGTTGGATTTCTTATGTCAGCAATATCATCTATCATTTTTGTATATGAGATTTATCAAAAATACAATAAGAAGTAGCATAACAATCGCTTCAACTTGACTTGAGCTTTGGCACGATTATGTGCATATGCACAAGCCGCGCCAATCCGCTTCATGGAACCGGAGGCGCCCGGTTAAGCCAATGTTAGGTGGACCCGGCAGGCATAGAGCTTAATTAAATCTAGAGGATAAGAATGAACAATTTCGAGAATGATATTGAGAATACTCCAGATAGCCAACAAGAAGATGAAAGCGATATCGGAATAATTAATATGTATAGAAATGCTGTTATCATTAATTCAAATTTAACAATAAAAACTATAAATTCTAAGATTAAAAGAGGCAACATAGATTTGCAACCAGAACTTCATGAAAAGTTTGCTTGGAATATTACAAGAATAAGTAAGCTTATTGAATCAATAGTTGTTGGCATTCCTCTTCCAAATATTGTGATTGCTGAAAATGAAATACCCAAATATAGATTTATGATAGAATTGAAAATTCCCAAACCCCCTTACTCACTCCGTATCCTTGCCGGTCAAAATCCTGCCTCTGCATTTGGATATATATAAATGAACCATCTCATCCCCTCCCAGGGCCAAACGCCAACCATCCCTTGGGGCACCAAACCCAAAGCCATCGGCGTACACACAAGCCGTACCATCATGTCAAACGAGCTTTCCATAATATTCTCTAAAATCTCCAGTGAAAATGCCGTATTTGAAGATTACAAAACCTTCGTCCTCGAACGAAACGGCTTGGCCCTACACACCCAGAGCAACCGAGAAATCACCTGGAAGAACCTGGTCCAGTTATACGGCTTCACCGACACCCCCTTGTTCAGGAATTTCAAGCGTCTATGGCCTCGCCTGCAGGAACAGGAACGGCCCGTTCTTGCCCTCGTGTATGCCGCATCGCGCGACTCCATCCTCCGTTCAACCATACCCCTTGTCCGCGATATGCCCATTAGAACTCTGGTGAACAGCCGCTTGTTTCTGGACCATATTGAGCAAACCTTCCCCGATCGCTACAGTAAAGCTACAGCGCGTTCGACAAGCCAGGCTCTTTTTTCTTCCTGGACCCATGCACATTGGCTTGGCGGGGAAAACCAAGTTGAACGCCCCCGCAGGACCGCTCCCGTCGGTGCGGGAAGCCTTGCCTTGGCCTTGTTCATAGCCTGGACAGAGGGAAAGCGGGGCGATCAGCTTTTCGGTACGGAAATCGTAGAGCTGTTGCTCAAGGAAGTCGGCGAACCAAAGGCACTCCTTTGGGAAGCCCACCGCAACAGTTTCCTGAATTATTACGATTCGGGCGGCATAAGCGACATACGCTTCCCCGGATGGCTGACGACTGCCGAAGAGGAGAAGCTCCATGGGACGCTTTGACGATCTTTCCAGGAAATACAAAGACCATATCCAGCTCCCCTGGAGGACCATGCTCTCCGATGAGGAACGCGTGATCATGGTGGTCTACGACCGTTCCGATGAACGCAAGCTGCCCATACAGATCCGTGAATTTGAAATGGCCAGTACCCAGGCAGGCCACCCATGGCTTCCGGTGGATGCCCGCTTATGGATACCGGATTTCCTGGACCAATTGGAGTACCGTGACGGTATCTTCGCCTCACCGGAAGAGCTGGGAGGGCGCGAAGCCGAGATCTCTGACTGGACACAGGCCTGTTTTCTTAAGATGGTCAGGGACGCCGATCCTTCGACCGTGGTGGCGGTCTGGGGTATCGCTTCCTGGTTCGGCTTCCTCAGGGTCAGTACCTTCCTCCAGCATGCCGCAAGGGTGGTGCCGGGACGGCTGGTCGTGTTCTTCCCCGGTGAATACTATCAAAATAACTACCGATTCCTGGAAGCCCGGGATGGATGGGGCTACCGTGCTGTTCCGATAGCGCTCTGAATTTTCAAACAAGGATGACAAGATATGCAGAATAAGGACGTCTTCCATTTCGACCCCAAGCAAACCATCTGGAAAAACCAGGGCGTGGCCAAGGTGGACGGCAGCAAGTTCATAGAAAACCTGGATGAACTCAAATTCGAGCTTCTCCACTTCGTATGCGAGGGTCAATACCAGAAAGGCCTTGAAAAAGTCCTGCTCAATTTTCTGGGTCACATCGACCAGGACGAACAGAAAGCGGTATGGATCTCCGGATTTTTCGGAAGCGGCAAGTCGCACTTGTGCAAGATGCTGCGCGCCCTCTGGGAAAACACCCGCTTTTCCGACGGCCTCACCGCCCGCGGAGCCGTCGCCCTTTCCCCTGACATCCAGGAATACCTCCGCGAGCTTGATACCAAGGCAAAACAGCAGGGTGGCCTGGTAGCCGTTTCGGGCACCCTCGCGGCCGGCAGTGCTTCCCATATACGTCGGACCCTCGCGGAGCTGGTATGCGAAAGTCGTGGCCTGCCGGCGGATATTCCCAAAGGCCGTCTGGTCTTGTGGATGCGTCGTGAAGGCATAGAGGACGGCATCCGCCGGAACATCGAAGCCCAAGGCAAAAATTGGCAAACGGAAATCAACAATTTCCGCCTCTCCTCCGCCCTCTGGCAAGCCGTGGCCGAGGCAAAACCGGTGCTGGGGTCCGCAGAAACCATCAGGGATCTTTTCAAGGCACAATACCCGAACGTCGGCAACAACGACATCACCAACTCGGAGCTGGTAAGCGTTCTGCGGGAGATCCTGGCGCCCGGGGGCACCTTTCCCCTGACCCTGATAATCCTGGACGAAATGCAGCGCTTCATCGGCGACGACGGCGACCGTTCCCTTTCGGTGCAGCAGCTGGGCGAAACCCTGGTTTCCTGCTTCAAGGGAAAATTGCTCCTGGTGGGTACCGGACAGAATGCCCTAAGCGGCACGGCGAACCTTCGCCCGCTCATGGACCGGTTCACCGTCAGCGTGGACCTCCAGGATGCCGATGTGGATACGGTCCTGCGCAAGACCGTCCTCCAGAAGAAACCGGACGTGCTCGAACTGGGAACGCTGCTCGAAGACCGCATGGGTGAAATTTCCCGCCATCTCCACGGCAATGCAGCCTACCAATGGAAAAGCACAGACAGCAATTTTCTGGTGGCCGATTATCCCTTGCTCGCTACCAGGCGCCGGGTCTGGGAGTGGGCACACCGGGCGATGGATGGTGCCGGTACAAATTCCCAGCTGCGTGGACAGCTGCGCCTTCTCTACGAGGCCCTGGAGGAATATGCCGACCGCCCCCTGGGAGAAGTAATCAGGGGCGATTACATCTTCGACAAGAACAGCACGGGGCTGCTCCAGGCGAGCATCCTCTCCAACGAACTCAACAACCAGATCCAGAGCAGATTGGCTTCCAGCACTGATGGCGAAAAACTCCAGGGTCGCGTCCTTTCCATGGTTTTCATCCTCAACCGCCTGTCGGCCCTCCAGCAGGATGACAAGAAGATCCCCGCCACCGAGACGAGCCTTACCGACCTCCTGCTTGAAAACATGAAGGAACGGCCGGCGCTTGAAAGCCGGATGGCCCCTGCCCTGGAAGAACTGGTCAAGGCGGGCCTCCTGCAGAGAATCGATGACGCCTACTCCATCCAGACCAAGGAAGGCAGCGCCTGGCACCAGCAATTCGAGCAGGAACGCTCGGCCCTGGCGAACAACGCGAGTGCTTGGGATGCCCTCCGCATGGAACTGATCAAGACGTTGTTCAAGTCGGAGAGCGGCAACCTCACCAGCCTGGCCATGGGCAACACCAGCCAATCCCGCCCGGTGGAAATGAGCTGGAGCGCGAATGAGCCCTCCGTCACCAGCGGATTGGGGGTGTGGATCCAGGACGGTACCAGCGCGGATGAAAGCTCGGTTCTCCGTCATGCCCAGGCCAGGCGCGACGGCACCCTGGTATATGTATTCATCCCCCGCGAATCGAGCGGGGAATTGGCCCAGCACGTCCGCGACATGTCCGCCGCAAAACAGACTATCAACCTGCGGATAAGCGCGACCGGACCGGAGGCCGACTCCGCCCGCCTTGCCATGCAGGACCGTGAAAAAAGCGCGAAGGACAAGGCCGGACGCATCGTCCGCGACCTTTTGGCGCAGGCCAAAGTATGGGTTTCTGGCGGCATCCAGATGGACGGGATGAGCCTGTCGGCAAAGCTTGAAGACGCCTGCGCGCGCATGCTCCTTCGGAAATACCCCGATTTTGCCAAAGGCGACCAGGCAGGGTGGAGCCAGGTAATCACCCTGTGCAAACAGGGCACCACCGATGTCAGCACCATACTTGCCCACCCCGGCAATCCCCTGGAACATCCCGTATGCCGGCTTGTCCTGGACCGTATCGGTGCGTCCGCAAAGTGGGAGGAGATCGTCGCCCACTTTGACGGACCAAGCTACGGCTGGCCAAAGGATACCACGGAGGGAGCCCTCTACCTGCTCTGGGGCCTGAACGCCATCGAGATCCACATTACCGGAACGGAACCGGCAAGCATGGCCAGGACGGACCGCCGCGATCTGCGGAAATCGACCATCAGTTCCCAGATAGTGGTGGTTTCCGCCGAGGACAAGATGAAATTCCGCTCCATCATGATGGTTCTGGACCCCAAAGGTCCCATGATCGCGGGCAAGGAACTGGATCAGGAGAGCGAGGGCTTCGCCTGCATCCAGAACCAGCACCGCGCGTCCGGCAGCCAGGCCCCCGCTCCCGCGCCCGCTTCCTGTCCCTTGCTCGAAGAAGCGACCGCCAAGAACCACGGCAGTGAGCGGCTCAAGTTCCTGGCAAGCCACGTCACCGAATTCAAGGCCCTTATTGAGGCTTGGAAGGCCAAACGGGACACCCTTGCCAAACGGCAGGCGCTGTGGCAGCGCCTGCAGGACCTTTTGGCCCGGGGAACCGCTCTCGCGGAGCTTCAGGAGCTCCGGGAAGGGGCGAACGCCATCTACATCAACCGGAGCCTCCTTGCCGAGCCAGATCCGGTTTCTCCGCTCTTGCGCCAGGGAACGGATGTCTTGCGTTCCGTCATCAACAATGCCTGGAACGCCTGGAGACAGGCCTGGGAACAGGAACTGGAAGCCATCGGAGCGGATCCGGATTGGCAGGCGGCGGATCCGGCGCAACGCGCTTCGTGGCTTGCGCTACACGATGTGCAGGAATTGCAAGCTCCCGAACTGGGTACCGATGAGAAGGTGCTCGCGAGCGTCCAGAAAATGAGTCTTTCAACCTGGCAGGACCAGACGGACGCCCTTTCCGGCCGCTTCGCCAAATTGAGGGCCATGCTCATCCATGCCCGCCAGCCCAAGGCACAGACCCTGCGTCTGAAGCGTGCCAACCTGAACAACCAGGCAGAGCTCGAAGCCTGGCTTTCCGAACTGCGTTCCCGCGCCGAAACCGCCCTGTCCCAGGGGCCGGTCATCCTGGAGTAGGCCATGGCACGACAATCTTTGCCCAGGAACCTGCGCGGCGATCTTGAACGCGCCATTCTCAATGCCCGTACGGTAGCCGAAGCCGCGGTCCGTCATGAACTGGACCGTCTGGGTGTATTGCTTCCGGCTGCTCCCGATTTTCTGCAGGAGCCCGAAAAAGCGGTCAGACGGGATCTCCGTATCCATGCCCGCCAGATCGGCGCTCTCCAGAACATCGATCCGCTGGTTGAGGAGACTGCCTACGAACACTGGCACCGCATGCTCTTCGCCCGCTTCCTGGTGGAGAATTCCCTGCTGATACATCCCGAATATGGGGTGCCGGTGAGCCTGGATGAATTGAACCACGAAGGTCAGAAGCAGGGCATCAGCCCCTGGCAACTGGCCGGGCTCTGGGCCTGCACGATGCTCCCCCAGATCTTCCGTCCAAATCACCCTGCCTTCGGACTCCGGCTGGATGAGAATGCCAGGCAGGATCTGGAAAAACTTCTTGCCGCGCTTCCGCAGGCTGTCTTTCTGGCCGACGATTCACTGGGCTGGGTGTACCAGTTCTGGCAAAGCGAGGCCAAGGACAAGGTCAACGCATCGGAAAACAAGATCGGCGCAAAGGAACTTCCGGCCGTCACCCAGCTCTTCACCGAAGACTATATGGTCTCATTCCTGCTGGATAATTCACTTGGCGCCTGGTGGGCCGGGAAAACGCTCACCCAGGAAGAACTTGCGGATGATGAAATCAAGACCGAGGCTGACCTACGGAATAAAGCGGCGTTGCCGGGCATGCCCCTTGAATACCTGCGCTTCGTGCAGGAAGAGGGCACGTGGCGTCCCGCGGCGGGTACCTTCCCGGCTTGGCCTTCCCGCGCGGCGGAGCTCAAATATCTGGACCCCTGCTGTGGGTCGGGACATTTCCTCGTGGCGGGCTTCCGTTACCTGACAGCGATGCGGATGGTGGAAGAAGGCCTGGACGCGCGGGCGGCAGGGGATGCGGTACTGCGGGACAACCTCCATGGGCTGGAACTGGACCCCCGTTGCGTGGAGATTGGTGCTTTCAGCCTGGCCCTGGAAGCCTGGAAGAGTGGTGGCTGGCGGGACCTGCCGGAACTCCACGTGGCATGTTCGGGTCTGGCCCCCCGGACCAGCAAGCAGGAATGGCTGGCACTTGGCGACAGCCCGGAACTACGCTCCGGCATGGAAGCCCTTTACGATCTATTCCAGGATGCCCCCGTACTCGGCAGCCTGATAGACCCGCGTTCTGTCACCGGGGACCTTTTCCAGTCCGGCTTCGATCGGACAGTCCAGTTCTTGGACGAGGCCCTCAAAAAAGAACGCAGCTTAAGCGAATCCATGGAAACAGGTGTGGCTGCCCAGGGAATTGCTAAGGCGGCCAACCTACTAGCCGGGTGCTATCATCTGGTTGCCACAAATGTCCCTTATTTGTCTCGTAGTAAGCAGGATGAAAAAATCCGCAAATATTGCGAAGTAAACTATCCAGAAGCGAAGAATGAGCTTGCAACAGTATTCCTTGAACGATGTATAAAGTTCTGCTCTTTAGGTGGTACTGTATGTGTCGTCATCCCACAAAATTGGCTTTTTCTTTCTTCCTACCGAAAACTTCGTGAAAAACTATTATCTACAGATACTTGGAATTCAATTGCTCGCTTAGGCATGGCCGCATTTGTCATCATGGACTGGTGGGCTTTCAATATTTGTCTCATCACGCTCAGCCGTGGCAAATCTACCGTAGTCGGCTCAAATATCAACACACAGTACATTTCTGCAATAGATGCAAGTAAAACACGAATAATAATGGAAAAATCGGTATTACTACAAACAAATTCAATAATACATCTTAAACAACAATCACAGAGGTCCAATCCAGATGCTCGCATCATTATAAGTGTAGATGATTTAGCCACATTATTAAGTGAATATGCTGATTCTTATCAGGGTCTATCTCCAGCCGATTCTCCAAGATTCGGTCGTAATTTTTGGGAAAATATCGCTTATAAAAGTCTCTGGCAGGGTGCATCTACACCAGGGGTTTACCATTCTGGTTATAGTCAGACAATCGATCTCCCAGAGGTTGAGTTGAAAGCAGAGCGAAAAGAAGGAGCTTATATAAGAGGAAAGGAAGCGTGGGGAAAAGCAGGTATCTCAATTTCTCAGATGAAAGAATTACCTTCTGGTTTCTATCTTGGCGATCCTTTTGATACAAATGCTGCAATTATAATTCCACATGACTCTGCCCATCTCCCTGCCATCTGGTGTTTCTGCTCCTCTCCCCACTACAACGAGGAAGTGCGCAAGATTGACCAAAAGCTAAATGTTACAAATGCAACCCTTGTCAAAGTCCCCTTCGATCTCGAACATTGGACCAAAATCGCCCAGGAGCGCTACCCCAACGGGCTGCCCTTGCCCTTTTCCGACGATCCAACCCAGTGGATCTTCCACGGGCATCCGGTGGGTTCCGTGCAGTGGAGCGAAACGGAAAAGCGTCTGGTTTCTGGGCCGCCGTGCAGGGACGCGACGGTCCTGCCGGTGGCGGTGGCACGGCTCCTTGGCTACCGCTGGCCGGCGGAACTGGACAAGGACATGGAATTGTCCGCGGAATCCCGGACGCTGGTGGAATCCTGTTTATCCCTTCTTCCCTTTGCCGACGATGACGGAATAGTTTGTATTCCAGCGGTGCGTGGCGAGCGTCCAGCGGTTGAACGCTTGCAGACCTTGTTGCGGGCGGCCTACGGCGGG
>Ga0209727_1002166_pt1 | contig 14403 bp, 17 predicted proteins | sample RifGroC1_FD_183995 | JGI IMG/M metagenome (GOLD analysis project Ga0209727, IMG submission 183995) | Groundwater microbial communities from Rifle, Colorado, USA - Groundwater C1 (SPAdes) (version 2) | ecosystem: Environmental > Aquatic > Deep subsurface > Groundwater | place: Rifle, Colorado...
TGCCTTCGCCGGCAGCTACCTTGGCCGCCCAGTTAGCGTCAACCAAATGATCCCACAGAAACGGGCCGCCAAGGCCAGCGCCGCTGATGTCCAGCCGCCGGTTATTGGGCCATGCTGCCCGCGTCAGGCGCAGCCCATCGACGGCGTTGAGTTGGTAGCCGAAGCCCCGTGAGGCGGCATCCTCCATGCCTTCCACTGACTGCATGTGGTGGTCGCCATCATCGACCTTGCGGTGGTAGGCGTTAAGGGGCCTTGCGGCTTCGAGGGCCTGTAGGCGCGTAGCGTGCGCCCGCTGCTCCTCGATCAGCGCGTCCCATTTCTTCAGCAGTTCGTCTAGAGTAGCCACCGCTGGATGTAGACCTCAGCTAGATACTGCACTCCGCCCGGCTTCGCTTCTGCCCGCTCCTGTACGTCAACGACGTAGCCTCGGAAGGTCGCGTTGTAGCCCGGTTCTCGGACCAGGATACCCTTGCCGCTCTTCAGGTCCCGTAGCTTTTCTAGGGCGTCCTTGACGCCCAGGCTGTAGCTCCGCAGGCCCGCCGCATCCAGGGGAATCTGCGCCCGGTAGACGTGTGGCGTAGCGGCGCGAATGCCCACTGACCGGATGCGCGGGTCCGCCGTGAGCGCGTTGAAGATGCGCGTGATGGTGACGGACGCGCCCGCCGCCTCCGTCGTCAGCGTGCCCGTGGCGAGCGTGATGGTGCCCGCGACGACGCTCACGATGGTGAAGTTACCGTTGTTGCTCACACTGCCCGACACGGTGATCCTGTCGCCGGCCGCGAACAGGCCGAACCCTGCGGCGATCTGCGTGATCGTGTCCGCGCCAGCGCCACCATCCACGAAGGCAATGTCGGTAGCCGGGCCGACGATTGTAGAATGCGTCGTGGTGTCGAAGCGGATGGCCGGCATCGCTTCAATGAATGCATCCCGCTTGCCGGCAGCCGTCCCGCCACTGCCGGCCACAGAGACGCTGACCGGGATGGTGAACGTCGTGGCTGATTGAACCGTGATCTCGTACTCACCGTTCAGTTCCGGCGTGCTGCCGGCGTGCCCTGCAATCGTCACGAGGTCGCCGGAAGCGAAGCCGTGGGCGGCTGAGGTGGTGATTAGCGTAGGGTTCGCAACAGATGAGGTCAAGATCGTGGCCGTGTTCGTGCTCGGACTGAACTCGAAACGCCCGTCCTTGCTGTCCGAAGTGAGATCGCCGCCGAGTTGCACCGAGCTACTGTTGCGGTCACGATGCACTCGCGCCTCGATCTCCAGGTTTGTGTAGGCGTTGTTGTCCACTGTTAGCCAGAACGTCCGCAGTTGCTTGCGCTTCTCCGGCTCGCCCAAGTCCGTGTTGGGCAGCCACACCTGGCCTTGTTCCGCGTCTCCGCCCCGCGCAGATGTAGGGGCACCCGCAGTCTTGATGCCACGAATCGAGCCGTCCGTCTCCAAGTCGAACACGGCGAACCGTTCGGCATCGTCCATCAGCCAGAGGATCGGATTGGTCGAAGTGGTGCAGATGCCGCAACGAGCCCTTACATCCCACGCACTGCCCTGTCCCGAGAGCATGCAGCCGAGCCAAACCACGGTCCCGTCATTGTTGATCCAGCCGACATAGAGCCCGTCGGAGGCGTTCGTCGCGTAGGCCCAACGACCCCAAGCAGCGAACGAGAACCAACCTGTGTTGAAGGAAGGCGTCAGGCCATCTAGGCCGATGCCGGACCAGTCCCGCTGGGAGAACGGGTCGATGGGCGTAGCGGAATCGCCGATGATACGCCAAAGACCGGATGGGTGGCACCAATAACTATATGGGCCATGGGCGCCGCTGTTGGCGCCCTGATGTGGCCGGCTGTTGGTGAGGTAATCCGCCGTCGAGCCCACGAACTCCATGATGGGGGTGCTATTCCCCTGCGAGTCGAAGCGCCACGGCCTGTCGGGCTTGGAGACAAACAACTCGCCGCTCACACTGAGCAGGTCGGTGATAGGGAAGCTGGTATCACCGACCTCGAAGTCATCGCCGAACGTGGTGCCGTCCGCTGAACCGTCAATTCGGTTCGTGGTATGCGCCCTCCATATCTGGGCCACGCCCTCGTTCATCATCTTGGCAAAGTGCAACGCCGGGACGCCCACATCGGCCCACGTATCGCCTGACTGATTCCCAATTGCGGTAGCGGTCAGCTTTCTGGCGTTTACCGCCCCGCCCAAGGGGGCGTACCAAGCGCCCTTAAAGCGCACGGGCCTGCCCGCGATGCCGCTCGCGAAGCCGGTGGGCTGCGTGGTCGATTCCAGCGCCGGCGTGCCAGTGCCGCTCGTGCCCAGGTCTATCTTGAACGAGCGGTCTCCGTTGAGGATATAGAGGTACTCGGTATATGCGGAGTCCTCAGCGACAAAGCCGTAGGCAGGCCGATTGGTCTCTCCGCCCGTGAGCGTAAGCGTCGTCTGCGCCCGCTCGGCCTGCCTCATCCGAATATACGGGAAGGTGCTGGGATCGATGTTGACGCAGGTGTAGATCATGCCCGGCCGCACGGCCTGCGAATCGAGGAAGGCTCCCATCCCGCCGTTGAAGCCTTCCTCGTAGCGCTTGTCTAGGTAACGCGCAGCCTCTACCGTCTCCCAAGTGGCGCACGGGTAATTGATGCCGTCGAGGTTGATGATGAATGGGTGCTCGTATTCGCCAGCTTCATCGTCGGGCCTGGTGCGTAGAAGACTAGCGGGGCTGTCAACTATATCAAGGCTGCTCGCGGGGGAGGTCGTATTCTGCGGTGCTAGGTCGAGAGTCTCCTGCCCCTGGTCCTCTGCTGGAAGCGCCTGGTCCTGCACCATGTCATCACACGCTCACCACTTGGTTCGGCTCTACTCGCATTTCTCGCAGGTTGTAGCCCATTGCCTGGGCACGCTCTGATGCCCGCTGAGCCCACGTTTTATAGGCGCTGTCGCCCCAATCACGCAGCACCGTCGCAATGACTTTGCTCCGCATGTACTCTCGATCCGCAGTCGTGGTGCTCGCATTGACTGAGAGCACATCGAACGGCCGCTCTACCAGAAGAGCCATCGGACCATCTGCGGTCGCCTGAAGCACGATCTTGAATGGGTTAACACCTCGCGCTTCATTCAGGAATGTCGGCCGTGGCGCAACGACGGGCTTGAGCGCGGCCGAGAGCGCCACGTAAGAACCAGCGTCTTCACTGGATACGCCCAAGGGCAGGAAGAGCGCCTGGCGTATCTGCGATTCGGACACAAACCAGGAGGGCATGTCATAGGGTCGCGTTCTGGTCGTGACCTGAAAGATGAGCGGGGCGGAGACGTAGTATTCGCCGGTCGTCGCTGTGGCGGAGAAACGCACCGACACGGACTCACAAGCCGCAGGCACCGCCTCTGTGAACCTGACTTCCTTCCAGCCCGGCTCGTCAATCGTGACAGCCGTGCCTATCGTCGCCGAGTTCGTCTCGTCATAGACCAGGACCGTGAGTGTGCCGGCCAGCGCCTGCACGAAGAATGAGGCCACAAATGCTTCGGTGTCACCGACATAGAAGGGGTCCGACTTGATTCCTGTGCTGGTTCCCGATTCCTTGGCATGTAGAGAACGGGCACCGAAAATCTGCTGTGTGTTCCACTGGTTCGTGCTGGTCAGGACGTACTCTTTGGTCGTGAGCGCATTCGAGATGTTGTTCCACCAGTTGCCTACGTTCCCGACGAGTGCTTCGCTCAGGTCACCATCGGGCACGAGCGTCGGGAAATGGATGTACGGCCCCGTGGTGTCGCGCAGCACCTCATCGATGAGTTCTTCTAGCATCTCACCGGCGAGCCCTTGCGGATAGATCAGGTACGGGTTTGCCGTGGGCGGCGCGACGATGACCGCTGGAGAGAATGTGACAATCGATGTGCCGTTGAACCCGGCATCGTCCACGCCCACATGATCAGCCTTCTCCGTCACCGTGCCGCCGGTGCCTCCAACCGTCACGCTCACCGGGATGGTGAAGGTGTCCGCACCGACATAAGTGATGACGTGCTCGCCGTTGATGTCGGGTGTGCTGCCGACATGGCCGGAGATGATCACGATCTGCCCGCTGACGGTCAGGCCGTGCGCTGTTGCGGTGATGACGGACGGGTTCGCGACTGACGACGAAACGATGGTCGTGGAACTGAGCATACTTATGATCTCCACGGCTCGTCCATCGTAGCGGTTGGCCTGCGTTGTGCCACGGCCCAACTTCGTGTCCGTGAGCGTGGTGGTGCTGCCTGCGGCCGTGGTGCGGAGCGGGATGGGCAGGACAGCCAGCGCTTCATCTCTCTTTGAGAGGACGCGCAGCGCGTCCTGTTTGATGGTCAGTCTAGTCGTGGTGGCAGCAGGCATCAGCGCTTCTTCCCGGACTTGGACTTATGCATGGGCATGTTCTTCATCTTCTTGTCCATCTCCTTCTTGGACATGGCGTCTTTGCTCTTGTGCGCGGCGTGCGTGGCCATCGTTATCTCCGTGCTTTCTTCCCAGTGGGACGCCAGCCGTGCTTGACTGCCCGCAGCAGGTTCATCTGGCGCTTGGCCTTTGCAGGGCTGGTAGCCTTTGCCTTCGTGCCGTGCGGTGACGTGACACGCACCTTGCCGTGGCCAACCGAGCGGGTTCTGTAAGGCATTTACCCCCCGTTCCTCTCTATGGCCCGGCGCTGGACGCGGTTCGGCGTGACGAGTTTCGGGCGCGCTGAACGCGGCTGGACGGCGACTACGGGGCGGGGGTGGTCAGGCGTCGCCGCCTTGGCAAAGGTGCAGTCCTTCAGCGGATGCCAGTGCAGCGTCTTGTCATCATGGGCGATCAGCAGGCGGTCGCCATTGACGACGAGCACCCAAGTCGCCGTGTTTGGGTCGTCATCATGGATGCCCTTGACGCGAACAGCGAAGTCCATCTATTCGTACCAGATGTGCGTCCAAGCAATAACGGGGTCGTTCGCACCCGTAGCCGCCTTGGTGCCCGCGCCCCAGGCTACGGGCCACAGGTCATCTTGCAAAGCAATGGCGCCTTGGCTTACTCCGTCGATCCACCACTCAGCGGTAGTGCCCTTGCACCGAATCTTCCACTGGTGGGGATCAATGTTGTCCGTTGATCCTGCATCGGCCGCCGCTCCGCTCTCCAGAGAGAAGTCGGTGCCATCCGTGGTGATATATGCCATTAGGTCCGCTTTTGCGAGCGCACCGGCATCGACACCGGCCTCAAGGAACCCGAAGCCTGTTTCTTCCTCGTCGTTGTTGGCGGCGAACCTCGCGTAGCACTCCATGTTGAGGCTCGCCGGCATGTAGCCGAGTATCTGCCCTGCCAACAGGGCGTGGGCATAATCCCCGAAGATGAATGGCGAGATGATGTAATCGCCCGCCGTATCGAAGTTCAGCCCACCGGTTGTTCCCACGTCGGCTGAGGACATGAAATCCGCACCAGAAGCAGCTAACTGGCCGAAGCCCGCAGTCAGCCATCCGTTGGCTACTAGGTCAGATGCGGCTGCGTCAGCGAGCGTCAGGTCGCCCCAGTTCGCCCAGTAGTCGGTAGCGGGGAATGCTCCCCAGTCCTGAGGGCGGTAGGCATGTACCCGCAGGTTGTGCGCTACTCGGACAAGCCCATGGCCCTTGGGAGGGGCCAGCTCCGTTGTCATGCCCGGCTCCTTTCGCTATGCCTTGGTCACGGCAGCCGCGCCTAGTTCGCGGATTGCCTGCGTCTGTTCCTCCATGCGTGCCGCCTGCGTCGCATCCTTCACATCTTGCAGATGGTCCGCGCGAACCTTCCAGGCCGTCGAGTGTCGGTTCTGGCCGTGGATGCGCTGCGAGTATCGGCTTCCCAAGTGCTCCGAATCGCAGACGATGGAGGCCAGGCCGATCTCGTCTAGCATCGCCCGCTCCGGGCTCTCGGGATGAAAGACGCACTTCACGTCGTTCTCTTTCCACTCCGGCGCGTCAGCCGGATCGGCCACGAATCGGAACTTGCCGTCCAGATTGCGAATGCTAAGAACGTCCGTCCATCGCTTCCTCGGAACCATCACCATCTCGCCGGTCTCGGTAGAGTAGATGGGTGCGCGTCGCACCACACCGGAAGTCTCCTGGATCGTCATTTCGGCGAGGTCATCCCGGCCGATGCCCGTAAGTTGATCGCTCAGGTCCCGCGCCTGCTGGACGCGGGCAACTCCTTCGTCCTTGGTGCGCGCTGGTGCCTTCTGCTTAGCCATGCAATGCCTCCTTCAGGGTGCGTTCGACATACTCACGCGGCCAGGCACCGCGTTGCGTCCTCTGGTATGGGCCGATCACGCTCCGATTCTGCTTGGCTAGAAGCTTCGCCTCTTCCTGGCGGAGTATGTCGGGGATCAGCGTGCTTTCGGCCTTCAGTTCCTGCCGGTACTTCTCATAGCGGTCGTCGTAGCGGCTGCGCTCGGCGTGCTCCTGGAGTTGAGCCACGGTGTTCTCCCCTAGCGAAGGCAAGATGACCGGTGTTGAGTGCTCGAAGTCCTCCAGCGGCCCCAGGTCGATCAGGTGCTTGGCGATGGCGTCGTTGCGGATCACGAAGACCCGCTGCACCCAGCGTTTCCACGTGCCCTTGCCGCTCGGATGCGGCATCGTGTACGGCCCTTCCTGCAACTGCATGCAAGGCTCGTCCGGGAACACGTGGTCGGTGATGATCTGCAACTAGGCACTCCTGCGACTGGCGAGATTGATCGGATACCAGTCGCCGGCGATGTGAATGAAGAACGGCAGAGGCTCTGCCCGCTGCGTCCCCTTCGGGCGCAGGTGATCCTTCTCCGCATACTCGGCGCGGATGTCGGCGACTGGCCGGTCTTGCTCGCGGGCGAGCTGGCGATACCAGATGGCCTTCGGCATCTCCGCCTCGCCGTTCCACGCGGCGGGCTCGGTGACCCATTGCTTCGCGTTGCCGTCGAGGTACGCAGGCGTTACCCGCACGAACTCCGGGTACTGCTTCTGCAGTTCGGCCCAGATGCAGCAGAGCCGCACTTCCAGTGTCTCGGCCAGGTACGGGTTCGTCCACATGCCGATGCGCTGGTAGGTACAGTCGCACAGGTCGTCCTGGCAATTCCAGAACTCGCCCGGAAAGGTTCCAGCGAAGACCGCTTCCAGGACATCAGCTTTGACTTGGGGTGCGAGGTTTGCTGTCGCGTTCACTTCTTCTGGCCTTTCCTGTGCTTCTTGGCTTCGTGACGGGCCATCGCAGCGGCAACCGATCTGGCGTCGGGGCCGGACGCCTGTTCGCCGCAGAGTTTGCACGTCTGAAGGTTCTCAGGCATCTACGTTTCCACGTTGTTGATCGTACCCGCCGCAATGATCTTCTGTACCGTGGTATCGTTCGCGCCGACACCGCCCGACGTGGCGACGGCGCCTGCGGGCTGGGTGCCGGACTTGCACACCAGCCAGGAAGTCGGCTCGGTCGTGGCGAAGGCGGATACCACGCCTAAGCGGACGTTGCCCACCGTTGCGCGGAGGTCGCCTGTGGCCGCGACGATCTGGGCTGTACTCAGCGCCAGTGCGACCACGATGTCGTCAGCGTCGAAGTCGAAGACTTCCGTGCCAGCGTAGCAGGCGACAAGCCGCCCGTTCACCTGGTCCAAGAACCAACCGTTGTGCTTCTTGGAGATGGCTGCTGTTTTCTGTGGCATGTTCTCTCTCCTTGCCGCTAGGGCGGCACCTGAAAGGAGTCAGGGGGCGGTCCTTCCGGGGAAGGGACCGCCCCCGTCATCGGTCTACTACGAGCCCGGCGCTCCCGCGCAGCGGCTCTGCTATATCCGCTGTGACAAGTCTTGCAATAGCGCCCCTTGCCCCAACGGTACACGTTTTGCTCAGTGTACTCATGGCCCTGTGGACAATGAGTCTTGCGGCTGTTGTGATGTCTCGGACCGCGATAGTCGCGTCCACGGGCCACTTTATCCCGTTGATTATCCGCGTCCGTTCCCAGGCGTAGGTGATCTGGATTAGAGCATGGCGGATTGTCGCAGTTGTGAAGCACGTGCACGCCAATAGGTATCGGGCCACGAAAGACCTGAAAGCTGAAGCGGTGCCCCATGAAGGTGCGTTTGCCCAACGAGAACACGCGATAGCCTTCTGGATTGTGCTTCTTGCTCGGAAGCGTCCAGCACTCACCGCCGATGGGCACACGGCCTTCCAGTAGCACTTCTGCCAAGAAGGGTCGTGCTGTCTCTCGTAGCTCTCCGTCATTCCTAAACAGAATCCTTCCATTGAGCCAGAACCTCGCGGATGTGCGTAGTGACATGACCTACTCCTTTCGGAGTAGATTATATCACATTAGTCACTCCTTTCAATACCTCCAATCGCGACCACCCTCGCCATAGAAGTAGTCCACTTCCAGGACGTTTGCCGCAGCGCTCCGGTTCTCGATCATGAGAACCGCATAGAACAGGTCGGTTGATGTCAGCAACGTGCCTGTCGAGAATCGCTTGATCAGCCGACGCTTGTTCATGAGCAGGCTGTTCGTGTGGCCGGAATCGCCCAGCCAGCACTCGCCGGAACCATCTTCGTTCAGGATGACCTCGGCCTCGAACCAACGGTCTGCGGTCATCGTGGCACTGGCCCGCGTTCCCAGTACTCCCGTATCGGAGATCGTCGCGGAACCGTCCACCATGAGGGCGCGAAAGTCGTCCACGGTGGCGTCAATGTCGAACAGGAGGCCGATGCCCCCACCCGGATTGACCGTCAGCGTAGTGCCTGTCGCGAACTCGACAGGCATTACCGGCGTATCCAGGGCCAGCGTCTCAGAGAAGCCTACCCAGATTGAGGGCGTCGTCGCGGACGAATACTTGAACCGCGTCCGCAGAACCATCTTCCCGTCACGCGGGCAGAACTTCCCAGCGACTATCGCCGCGTTATCATTGTCGCCCGTGTCCGTAGTGATGGCGAGAATGCCGCCGGACTCATCGACCGTCGTGGCAAAGGAACCCTCGTTGACCGACGTGAAGCCCAGGCCGTTGCCCAGGCCCTCACCGGCGACGAGTTGCGCGGTGCCCCACGCTACGCTGTCGTAGAGCCCCGTGAAGTCCGAGCCGAACTCGATCCTTCCACTACCGATTGTTGCAAGAGGCATGATGTTCTCCTTCTCCCCGCCTACAGCGGGGGGTTGCGCGACACGCGGCCGCGCTCTACATGGCGATATTCAGTTGTTAGCCGATACCAAGTTGCTCTTCGAGCATCTTGATTCGCTCCTCATAAGGTGCGAGTGCCCGCCGGGGATGTGTGTGATGCTCCTGGCGGCGCATCGCTGCAAGATTCTCAGGCCGATTGTCGGCCTTGAGTCCGTTGAGGTGGTGAACGACCCAACCTTTTGGCAATGGTCGCCCGTGCGCCTGCTCCCAGACGACATGGTGCTCGCGCCGATAAGCCCCTGCTCCCGCTCGGTGCGTGCCGGGCTTGACGCGAACAAGGACATAGCCTTTGCCATCCACAATCCGCCCTTGCTTCCAGTTTGGACTGCCCTCGCCACGATATCGGATGCCCCGCCAGATGTTGTCGCATGTCCGGCACCGCTTGGCGTTGCGCCCAATGGGCGTGGTGCAATCCATACAACGCGTCTTGGCAGACACCTTGTCTTTGGCGTCATATTCGCGAGCATATCGCTTCGCATTGGCGCCCCTACAGGATGGACACCACAGAGCATCCGAGCGCTTCGCATGAAAGCTCTCACTACAACCCCGACAGCGAATATCTGCTGGCATAGAAACACCTCCTGCCAGCGATTATAGCGGGTGGGGGCGGTGGTGTCCAACATCATAGCCGTTACGCGACCACCCCTACGTCATCCTGTAGGCGCTGTAGCGTCCGACTTCAGCAAATACACCCAGTTCGCAAGCCGAACCTTGAAGGCGTACTCCGCCGTGAGGATGATGATGTCGGCACCGCCGCCGAACAACTCATCGCGATCTGTTGCCTTCCTCAGTTCCAGGGCATCGACGGAGATCACGCCCTCGCGCGCATGCACCGCGCCGTTCGCGTCGGGCACTGTGTCGACGGTGATGTTGCCGTCCGTGAACAGGTTGGACTCGGCAACAGTTCCAGAGAAGCCCTTTCGGAACACCTCTTCCGTAAGGCCATCCGGCACGGTGTAGGTGCCGACGCCGGCCAGAATCTCGTTCTGGATGTCGTACTTCTGAAAGCCGTGCAGGACGGTGTAGACCTCCGCCTTGCTCGTCTCCGTCGTGTTGCTCTGGATGTTGTTCACGCCGGCCGCAATGTAGCTGAACGACAGCGGGTTGCCGGTGCCCGGCGAGACCGTGGTGCTGAAGGTCGAGAACAGGTCAAGGTAGTCCTCGTCCTTCTTGCGGGCCATGGCATTGCCGGCGATGGTGCCCAGCTTGCCCTCGACAATATCCGCGATCTTGCGATAGGTGCGGTCCGTGATCTTGATGACGATCTGCGTCATGTCGGGCTCAACCGAGATCAGCGTGCCGGAGAACGTCTGGTAGTTCTCATTCTGCGTGGCCTCGGTGATATCGTCGGCTTGCATCTGGTCGACGGCGAACTCCGTCCATTCCAGGCCGGTGCCGGGCTGCTGGCGCCGGTGGTCGGTCGTCCGCATGTAGGTGCCCTCTTCTTCGTGGACGATTCTGGCGTCCCCGACGATGGCGGGCAGGGCTGTCCTCAAACTTCCGGTGGTTGTTTCTCCTGGCATCTGCTACTCCTAGCGGGCAGCGTTTTGCCGCTGCCTAATCGCCTTGATTGTGGCAAGGGGGGTGACTGGGTCAAGTAGAACGTCAGTATCGCTGCGTGACTGGTCAGGGCCGCGTCCATCAACCGCAACCGGCGGCTGCTGGCCATTTCGGATGTCAGCTCTCGCCTCGATTTCGAGCCTCTTGATCGTGGCCCTGGCTTCCGTCAACTCGTCCCTGAGCGGCTTGGTAGCAGCCTTCGCGATCTCGGCCACCATGTCGGGGAACACCTTGTCGTCTGCCAGGCCGTTCTGGAGGTTGCGGAGACGGCTTTGATACTCCTGTGCAAACTCATCAGAGTCGATAGCCTGGGAGAGTTCATAGACGAGCGCGTTGGCACCCGACCACTTGCCTAGTTGCTGGTGCTGGCCACTGAGCGCAGCGAACGTATCTTTGTGCTCTTCGAGCAGGTCCTCGATCTCGCTGCGGTCAATGATCTCTTTGCGTACCAGCTTATTCCAGGATGTAGTGAAGTCTCCGACCTTCGCATCGATGGTGCGAAGCAAGCCGCGCTGTTCTTCCAAGAGCGGCTGCATCCGTTTCTGCGTCTCTGATCGACCTTCCTTGTGCGCCGCTTCGCGGGTTTCCTCAAGCCGCTGGCCGACATGGGCCTTGACCTCCTCGATCTCCATGAGCGCGTCGAGCGAGTCGGCTGTCGTCCATGCGGGAGCGCCACGTTCACCGGCCGGTTCCGGCGTAGCATCCCCTCCGGGCGTGTCCTGCTGTGCAGGACCAGGCGCAGATTGGGGAACTAGACCTTCTTGGGACGTGTCGGTGGGGCTCGGGAGTTCCGCCGTGGCAAGTTCTTGGTCAGGCATCAGAATGCGCTCCTTTCGGTTTGCCCCTTGGAGCGCATCTGCTGACGGATCATGCCCCTGATTAAGGAAATGACAGCTACACCCCAAGGGGCATAACCGTCATCACAATGATATGGATCGTGTTCTATCCTGTCAAGACGCTTATTCTGCTGCGCGTCTGGATTCCAGTGCCCGGATGATGTCGCTCACCTGGTCAGTCTCCAGATCGGGGTAGAAAAGCAACAACGATTCGCGGTTATTGATGAGGAACGCTAGGTACTCAGGATTGATGTTCGCCTTTGTCCAAGTGCTCCGGCCAAGGTTGATCGCCTGCGCGATGACCTCGTTGGACATGCCTGCGGCCCGACCATAGCGGGCGAGAAAGACGGCGGTTTCCGGCACGTTCGCCGAACCCCTACGCTTCTTGGCATCTTCTCGCGCAGCCAGCGCTACCCGGCGGAAGTCGGTGACGGTCTGTAGGTCTTCGAGCGTGAAGTTCCGGTACTTGGGGATGTCGGCGAGGTCGTCGCGGAGCCGCTTAGCATTCTTCAGTTGGCGCTCCACGTCCTGGTACTCCGGCGGCAGCACCAGCGCGTTTTCATAGACATCGCGGAATCCAGGATTCAGCCGCTCGGCCGTATTCAGGAGCCGGTCCTGTTCGGCCTTCAGACCATCGTAGTCGAACTCGCCGGTTTCCGCATCGACGTATTTCTCGGCATCGACATCGTAGACGGCCTGCATGGCACGCTCGGCATCTGAGCCGGACTCCGGGAAATCGAAGTCCTGGAACTGAGCGAGGTTAATGCCGCGCCGGAGTAGCTTGAAATCCGAGTAAGCGTCGAGCAGTTTGGGGCCAAAGTCAGAGTCGCCACGGAGCACACCAGCGGCGTACTTGGCAAAGCCGGTGGGCAGGTTTTCGGCAGCAAGCACATCGCGCTGTTCGCGTTCCTCGGAGGGTTTCAGGAGCGGGGCGATGGCGGGATCGGCGGCGGCGACCTGGCGGTTCCAGGGAAGCGGCTTGCCCGTGGTGTCGCGGTGAGTCTCGTTCCATATCTCCTGAGCCTTCTCCAAGTCGGTTTGGTAGGCCAAGACGTTAGCCCCAAGCCCGCCCGGCACTGCTCGCGCAAGGCCGATCATGCCTTCTTGTTGCGCCGATTCAATCAGGTCTTGAATGAAAAGCGGAACCAGTGTGTTAAACGCCTGTCCCTTGATGTCGCCCGCACTCAATTCTACCGCTTGTCCGGCATAGGTTTTCCCGCTGCGGAACGTCTCCGCCAGCCCAGGAATCGGCGCGAGCTTTGACCGAAGGAAGCGAGCGATCACGTCTCCGCGTGCCGTGCCGACGATATCGCCTGCCCCGGTCTTACGCTGTCCCGTCAGCACCTGGGCCGTGTAGCGTGCGATGGGCTGAAAACCACCCCAGAAGTCGATGCGCTGCTTGCCCATCCGCATCTTGCCGAAGTCCGTGGAGCGCGGGTCCAATTCCACATCGGCCGCACCCGAGAGTTTCAACATCGCCAGAATAGTCGTCCCCGTTCCGACAAAGGCCAGCAGGTCCCGTGCCACAAGTTTGCGGACGGCTGGCGTCGAAGTGAAGACATCGAGCGGCAGTTGCACGCGGCTCAGCAGCAGCCGGGGCGAGAAGAACACGGCGTTGATGATCGGCCCCATCTCACGCAGTGGCCCGAGGTCACCGCGCCCAGTCGCGTGGTTCAGGAAACGCGCGAGACTCTTGTAGTCATCCGTCGTCTTGCCCGTGCCTTCCCAATTCTTGATTACGGTGTCGGCCACATCGGATGACTACAAGAGTCGGTAGGTCACGAAACCCTGCTGGCTCTGCTTGATGCCAGGGATACGATCCGCCAGCGCTGACATGAACGTCTCTTCGCGTGAACTGAGCGTGGCGGCGGCGCTATCCCAGGGCGCAACGTAGAGCCCGGCATCGTCCATCAAGTCAAAGTTCGGTCCAGCCCGGATCGCATCATCTACATGCCGAGCGAACTTTTCACTGGCCATCGCCTTGAACATCGTGGCCATCGCTGGCAGGGATTCCTTCGGGTGCCCGATGGTGAGGACAATGCCCTGACGGAGCGGTGCCGAAGCGTCCCAAGCGCTCATAAACGCACGCGGCAGGTTCACCGCGTCCATGAAGTTCTCCCAGGCACGGGTTCCCAGACTGCGCTTCGAGAGGATCGCCTGCGCGAGTTCCTTGCCGAACTGCGTTTCTAGCAACTTGATCTCGCCGCGTGTCGGAATCTGGCCGGTGAGCAACTTCTCCAGCGCGCTCGCCGTGTTGACCTTTGTGAACGGCCGGCTTTCGCTGCGCCAGATCATGCGGAAGAGGTCATCGATCTCTTCTGACTTCAGTAGCGACTCCGGCGGTTCAAAAGCAGCGCGGGGCAGTTGGCCCTTCAACTGACTAAGCGCTTTGGGCAGACCTTCCCGACCTTGTGCCCCTTCGATGGTGCCAGCCAACGCGCCCGCACGCCTGCGAAGTTCGGCGCGCTTCAGCGCTTCCGTCTGGGCGCGTATTGGCTTGGCGGCGCGGATCAGTTCCGTCAGTCGCTGAAGAGAGTTGCCGCCTCCCATCGGCGGGACGCCCATCGCTTCCAGTTCAGCCGCCGCCCGCGCCGTCTCTTCATCAAGCCCGGCAGTCGTTAGTTCCTGGCTGCGAGTATCGATGCGTTCCTCCAGTTGCGACGGCTGGGCTTCGGGGTCGAGGCGTGACATACGGGCACGGAACTGTTCCAGCGGCTCGCCTTGCCTGTCCGCCAAGTCCATGATGGCCTCAAGATCGTTGTCAATCTTGGTGGTGAGCATCCCCGTGGCGCGGCTCGGCGGCTTCCCGCGTCCGCGTCGAGCGAACTCCCATTCGGAGTATTCCGCTGTTCCGTAGGCAGGTCGCCAGAAATCAGTGTGCG
>Ga0209727_1002168_pt1 | contig 14397 bp, 7 predicted proteins | sample RifGroC1_FD_183995 | JGI IMG/M metagenome (GOLD analysis project Ga0209727, IMG submission 183995) | Groundwater microbial communities from Rifle, Colorado, USA - Groundwater C1 (SPAdes) (version 2) | ecosystem: Environmental > Aquatic > Deep subsurface > Groundwater | place: Rifle, Colorado...
CGGCCCGCCAGCGAACGGTATGTCGTCGGCCGACTCGAATCCTGTGAAGGTCGCCGTGATCGTCTCGCCGAATTCGAAGGGATCGGCGGGAGTTACTGTGTATACCGTATTGACGGCGGACCATGCCGCAGTGAACGCGTACGGATCGGAGCCGGAATCCATGACGCTGAAGACGCCCAATGCGGGATTCATGGCCTTGCTGAAGGTGAATACGAGGGGGGTGGGCGCCGCGGTCGTACCGGGAGCGAACTCTTCGACCGAGTAGGAGGAGGGTTCGGGGCTGAAATCAATGATGACCGGAGTGATCGATTGGACGAAGTAGATCGAACCGACGCTGCGTGAACCGATCAGGACTCCGTCGCCGATATTGCTGTCGGTAGAGGAGGAGAGGTTGCTGGTCGCATCGGCAACCACGACGGAATTATGGATCCGGAGCATGATTTTACTGGAAGTAGTGATGCTGCTGTCAGCGATCGCTGGTACGTTGGCGATCGTGAAGGCGCCGGTTGTTCCGTCGACGGTGCCGGAGAAGATGAGCGTCTCCCCTTCGTTCCAGGCTGCGAAGTCAGCCTGGATCGTGTAGCCGGTTCCGGGGACAACGGCGTCGGTATCCGGGTCCAGGCTGGACGTTTTAAGCATCGCGGTACCCGTGAGGGTCGCGGTGAAGGGATATACCGTGAAAGAATCACCTATATCGATGTTGACGAAGTAATTGCCGTCGACCTCCTTGATCATGGAGGCAGGATACTGGACGATTTCACGCGCGGAGTAACCCTGCGCGGGCAATTCCGAGGCATTGCGGAGTTCGTCCATCTCGGGGACATGGACCAATACGGTACAGGTTGTGGTCCGTACCGTAGCCCCGACCGCCGATGTTCCGACTATGAGAGTGTGGTCGCCGGAGATGAGGTTCTTGATTTCGAACCAGCCATTGGAGTCCGTCACCGCATGGACGATATCGCGGGAGTTGGACCCGGTGTTGGCGGACACCGTGACGTTCGGGAGGGGGATTCCGAACGAGTCTTTTACATAACCGCCTACCGTACCATAAACGGTGGCGTCGGAATGCGGGGTCACTGGTTCCGGATCCGTCGCCTGTTCGCAACCGATGAACGCAAGAGCGGCAACCGCGAGGGTGGTTGCCAATACATGAGAAAATTTCATGCTATCTCCTTTTCAGCAAAAACTTTATATGAGTCGAACGGAATGATGGAGCAGTAGGGCGTCTGAAAACTATCCGCCCGGATCCACTCCTTCCGCACGATTCCCGATCAAGAAATACTATCGCAATCAAGTTTCGTTTCACATGAAGGCCGAGTCAAGATCAGGGAGATAATTGTCCGCTCCCGTTGCCTGTCCCTTCCGTTCACGCGGATCCCATTGACTGGTTACCGGTCTCGCTTGCGCGCGCGGAATCCGTGATCTTCCGGAACAAGAATGAAAAGCCCCGGACATCCACCCGGGGCTCTTCATTATAAAAAATTCTCCTGTCGATATCATCCTCCCGTTCCGGCTGGAGGCCGGAGCGGAGGACGATAGCAGCCGCTTACGTGGTCGGGATCGTGAGGTCGATGGTGAGGTCGGGAGTTCCGGCGGCCCTATCCATGACACCTCCATTGGAGGAGTAGTCCTGGATGGTGGCGGTTACCGCTTCGGAGGAGTTGACCGCCGATCCGGCGGGGATCGTCACGAGCACGTCGAAGCCGTTGTGGAGCATGGTTGCGCCGTCGTTGGTCCAAACATCGAAGACTGCGGTGACGTTCGCGTTCGCGAAGGTCTCGGTGATCGTGTAGAAGGCGAGGGGTTCCTGGTCGGCGTTGCCGATGTGGATCGTGAAGGTGATGTCGAGGCCGGTGCCGTTCGTGAACACGAAGTTGGGCGTGGTTCCGGTCAGGGCCAGGCCGGTGGCGGCGGCGAAGTTGGCTGCGGTATCGTACGCCGTGGCACTGGTGAGCTGCAGCAGCGGATCTACGGTGTCGGTGACGGAGAGAGCCGCCGACTGCACGAGGAGTCCGGTCCTGGAGTATGCGGTGACCACGTACTGGACGGTCCGGCCTCCGAGGAGCGGGCTGTCGAAACCTCCCGCGATGAGGCCATAGTCGGTGACCGTTGCGCTTCCTTGGACGGTCGGTGTGCCGAAGAGATCCTGAGAGAAGTACTCGCCGAAGTCGAGCTCCGCGATGTTCGCCCCGGCGTTGTCGACGAACTCCGTCCCGTTCGGGAGCTTCTCCCACACCTGGTAGTACGCGGCCTCGGAGAAGAGGTCGGAGGTCAGGTCCTTCGGGAATGAGGTCCACGCGAGCGGGATTGCCGTGTCCGCGGCGTCGGCGCCGTAGGTGGCGTCGACTACGAGCCCTGTGAGGTTCGCCGTGGCAAGTTGAACGAAGTCCGCGGCGACCTGGAAGCCGATGCTCTCGTCTTTGTCCGGATCGGTGCTCAGGGTATCGCGGATTATGAAGTCATCCGCGGAAGTCGTGGATTCGACATCGAGCGTCACGACGAACTTGAGGCCGGGGGCGAGGGTCCCCGTGGGATTGATCGTGAGGGTATTGCCCGACACCGTCACTACAGCCGGCGTCTCGGTGATTTCCCCCGCATTGACGATCGTGTCCGTGTTGGCGTCGTCCCAGTAGAAGAGCTCGACGTCGTCTGCCGCGGGTGTCGCGATCGCCTTGTTGAACTCGATCACGATATCGTCGGTCGCGACGAAGTCGATGGTACTGATTGTGGTGATCAGGCTCCCGTCGGGGGTGTCGACCGTGAAGTTGGTAGCGATGGCCGGGTAGGCCGTCGAGTCCATCTGCAGGATCGCGAGAGGCGTCTCGGTCAGGAAGGTGATGTAGTACGAGCCGGTGGAATCCGCGTCGGGGCCGTCATCGAGGGTGTTGTCCATGTCGACGATGTCGGTCGAGGTCGCTTCCGAGGAATCGACGGAGTTGAAATCCGCGAAAAGATCGGATTTGGTGTTGAACATCACGACGCCCGAGGACGAAGTCAGTTTGACCGCCAAGGCGTACTTCGTATTCAGTGAAAGCACGGCCGTGGGGTTGATCGTCAGGGTCGTCGTTCCGATCGTCGTCGTCTGGACTCTCTGCTCGATATCCAACGTGTCGGGCGAGTTCTCGAGACCTGCGATATCTGCCGCCTCGTACAGTTCGACTTCGGCGACTGCACCGGCCGGAATGGCGCTGGCGAAGGTGAGCACGATGTCGTCGAGAAGGCCGAAATAGTTGATCGCGTCGTCCGGTTTCTCTGTATAGTAGATGTTGCTCATGTTCCGGTAAAGGTTTACGGAATCGAGCACCAATCCTTCGCTGGAGTTGAAGAAGACACCATCGACGGCCGCCGAATTGTCCAGCACGTCGTCCGGTCGGGTGGATGCTACCCGATATCCCAATGAGTATGTTGAACTGAAGGGGAGCGTGTCCCCGAAGTCGACGGTCACTACGCTGCTGGCGGTCCCGTTCACTATCGCGAACGTCGGATCGAGGGCAAGGAGGACGCCGTTCCCGTCATACAGGTATAAGTGCTGGAACGCCGTAGCCGCGAGCACTTTGTCGAAGGTCAATTCGATGCTGCCGTCGAAGGGCAGTTCGGGCGTGTCTTCGAGGATGCGCGTGACGGCTGCGCCTGCGCTGTCCAGATAACGGATGGCGGTAAGCTTGACGTTCTCCTCGGTAAAGACTTCGATCGAATCGCCTGCGCTCTGCAATGCGATCCCCGAGCCGTCCGCCGCCCTGCCTGCGGAGATCATCAGATCCCCGACGGAAGAACCGACCGCGCTGTAAGGGAAGTGTCCGGTCGTCTCGTACGCAGTATCCTTGGCGGCGAGGCTCACCGTGGTATCGGCCGCGACGGTCGTGGTCGCGATATTCCAGGTCGGCGTGAGAGCGACATCCTCGCTTTCCCATACTCCATCACCGTCATCAGGCTGGTACCCCGAGCTTCCGTTGACTTCCAGATACGCGAAGAACGAAACGGGGTCGATGGCCTTGTTGAAGGTCAAGGTGATCGGCTCGTCCACCAGGAGCGGGTCGTTCAAATTGACGGGCCCGATGTTGTGGGAGATGATGATCGCCTCGTCGTCGTAAGCGTAGATGATGGTCTCGAAGTCGTCGTTGGTGACGTTGTGGACGGTGCTGAACGATCCGACTGTCACGGGCGCCATCGAGGTGGAGGATTCCGACGCTCCGGCGAAGTAATAGGTGACCGGGGGCGTCGCGGCGTTCGGCTGGCTGAAGGAATCGGCGAAGAGCAGGAAATCCGTCTCGGCGGGAAGGCCGGTGAAGGAGAAGGTTCCGTTGCTCGTCGTTGTGACGGGGCCGTAGGTGGGAGCGCCAAGGAGAGGCGTACCGTCTCCGTTGTCCTCGATAGCCCAGAGTTCGACGCCCGCCTTGATGAGGGCGGTGGTATAGCCGTCGTTGGCGTCGTTCGCGAATTCTTCCGTGGTGAACGCGACGCTGAGGGTGCCGGAGAGGCCCGAAGTTAGCGGCGCGAGTTCCTGGACAACAAGGCCGATGCCGTACTCGTAGGACTGGCCGCCGATCGACGAATTGGTGATCTGGAAGGTCTGGGCTTCCTGGTCGTAGTTCACGTTGATCGTGCCGTCGGCGCTCGTGAACGTTCCGTTGGAATACGTCCAGTTTCCGGGTAACACCGGGTCGCCGGAGCCGTCGGGATCGAGTCCGAGGTTGTTGACGTACGCCATGAATACGTCCAGCTCCGCGAGCGCGATTTCGTACTCGGCGAAGGGATCGTCGGTCTTGTATTGCGCGGGATTGACCGCGGGGACGCTCATCTGGATTTCTTCATATCCGGTGATTTTGAAGCTCGCGGAATATACGTCGGACGTCGAGCCGGCATTCGGAGGGATACCGGTGATCAGGTATACGCCGTTGGAATTGGTGGTGGCGCTGCGTCCGGCTACCGAGACGACGACGCCGGGGATGGCTTTCTGGGTCACGGCGTCTATCACGATGCCGGATACGGAGGCGGTGAGGATTCCTCCCCTGGAATCATTGGAATCTTCGGAATCGTCGCCTGTCGGGTTAGGGCAACCCATGAGTGACAATCCGAGCACCGCAAGGGCGGCGACGATGAGACGCGATACTTTCATACTTTCTCCTTGTGTCTGACCAGGGACATTTTAAGAATCGAACGTGAGGAAGGAGGGCGGTCTTTTGATTTTTTTAAGCTATCACCCGCAATCGCCCTTCCCGCGCGACTCCCGACTGTAAAACCATATCACAATCAAGTTTCGTATCAGCCCATGCGTGCGTCAAGAGGAATATCGCTTGCAATAATGGTAAGGTAGAGAATCGGCTTCAGGGTTACCTGAAGGGAATTCTTCGGTCTCTCCGTCGCCCATCCCGATCGATTATTCTTGACCGATCGCGTTGCGTGGGCGATGCTGAGCGCACGTTTGAAGGCGACGGAGGAACGGGATGGGAGACAAACCGGATATGGATTCGAGCCTGAAGGAAGAATTCGATCAGTACGGGAAGGAACAACGGGAATGGCGGAAGATCATCGCGCGTTCCAAGATCCAGCAGAACGCGAAACTGTTCGATCTGGTCAATAACATCCTTCTGGGGCTGATCATTGCTCTTTTCCTGGCCCAGCTGACCTTCCGCCCTATGGGCGACTTTTTTTCCCTTGAGCTCGGCCTTTTCCTGGTCTCACTCAAGATATTCATGATGATCCACGCGTCCTCGCGATTCAATCATTTCCAATTCTGGATCATGCATTCGATAGAGCAGCGGGTGGAGGCGGTAAACGAGCGGTTGGATAAGATCGAAGGCAAGATCGAGGGGAAGTAGGGCGGATGGGCGCCTTCAGGGCGCACCGGTCACGGTTACCGTGAATGTGTGGACGCCGTCGGTTATGGCGCCGACGCATGAGTTCTCCTCCGGCGCATCCCCCGGTATTGCTCGATTCTCTGCCCTATCTGTCTATCAGCCGCTGAAGGGTGTGGTCGTTCTGGCGCCAGTCCTTGCCGACCTTCACCCGGAGGTCCAATTCGACCTTCCATTCAAAGATTTTGTTCATGTCTTTCTGGGCGGACTGGCGGATGGCCTTGATCATCTCGCCGCCGTGGCCCACGACGATGCCTTTCTGGGATTCCCGCTCCACGATGATGAAGGCGCGGACCCAAAGGCGCGCGCCGTTCTCCTTGATCTCGGTGTCCTCCACTTCGACATAGATCGAATGGGGGAGCTCCTCCTTCAGGCGGTTCATGGCTTTTTCGCGGATGATTTCAGCGATGCGGAAGTCCACCTGCTGGTCGGTATAGTAGTCGTCCGGATACATGGGCTCCCCCGGTGGGGAGAGGGCGAAGATCAGGGACAGGAGGTCTTCCACCCCGTCCTTGGTGCGCGCCGAGATGAGCAGGACGTGGTTTTCCGGGACTTTCGGAAGGGATTCCTTCACGAAGAGACGGGACATGTCCGGATTGGCTTCCTTGTCGTCGATCTTGTTGACCGCCACCACCACGCGCGCGCTCCGCTTCTCCAGCAGGGCGGCGACGGCGCGCTCCTCCTCGCCGGGGGCACGGGTGCTGTCGATCACGTAGATGATGAGTTCGGATTCTTCCAGGGCCCGGGAGCCGACGTCCATGAGCTTCTTGTTGAGCTTCTTCTCGGATACGTGGCGGCCGGGGGTGTCGATGAACACGATCTGGCCTTCGTCCCGGTTGACGATGCCGCGGATGGCGTTGCGCGTGGTCTGGGGCACGGGGCTGACGATGGCGACTTTTTCGCCGCAAAGGGTATTCAGGAGGGTGGACTTGCCCGCGGAAGGGCGTCCGACGACGGCCACGAAGGCCGATTTCTTGAGTCCGGTACTGACGGGTTCGGTTTTCATCGACTTCTACTATATACGATCGTTCAGTTCAAGACGAGGGCCTGCCAGATCTGGACCAGGGGCAGCACGATGCACACGATGATGAAGGTGATTTCCAGCGTCTGGGTCCTGCGCTCGGCGGAATCCGTCTTGGCCATGTCGTAGACCGAGGACAGCACGTCCAGCCGGCGTTCGACAGAACGGCTCCAGCCGTCGGTGTTGAAGACCGCGCAGAGGCGGTCGTAGATCTGGCCCAGGTAGTAGTCGCCGATGATCTTGGCGGAGTTCTCCAGGTTCTCAAGGACGAAGAGGGCTTCGAAACGGAGGGCCTGGATGCGGGCGAATTTCCTGCGGGGCGCCCCTCCGCGCAGCCGGGCCTGGCTTTTCCTGTCGCCTATGCGTTTCAGGCCGTAGGCGGTGAGATCCTTTTCCGCTTCATCCAGGCGGAAATCCAGAAGGCGGTCCAGCGCGCGCAGCTCCAGCAGACGGTAGTTGGCGTGCTCGGCGATGAGGAGTATGTCTTCGTAGTCGGCCCTCGGATCGACGATGAAGCAGCGGTCCATGTCGAAGACGGCCAGGTCGTCCGGCCGGTAGGAGAAGGGCCTGCCGAGGGCGGCCGCTATCTGGGACTCGTGAAGCCGGGTGGCGTCCTCCTCGCCGACCAGGAGGACGGCCACCGTGCCGCGATGGGCGGCGATGTAGGCCGAAGGTCCTTCGGGGCATTCCAGCAGGCAAAATGCCAGGTAGGTTTCCTTGTCCCGGTTTTCGTCGGATACCGGATCCACGATGGCGAAGGAAACGATGGCCATGACCTGGTCGAAGAGGAGAGCCGAATATTCGTCCAGGTTCAGCTTGGACGCGCCGACGGAGACGATGCGCTCGCGGGAGAGCGGCGCAAGATCCTCGATCAGCAGGCGGGCCTTGGTGCGGACCACGATGGTGATCGCGCCGTCCTCGTAGATCTTGGCGTTCGCAGAAAGCCTGCCGAGACCCTCCGCATCGGCTCCGGCCAAGGGGACGATAAGCGGGCGGGGAAGGGACAGCGAGGTCGGCGTATCGCGGCGCAGCGGCGCGAAGCGCCCCGAACGCCGGGCGGAGGAGATCGCGTCGGCCGCGGCGCTTTCCAGGCGGGCCAGGTCGACCGAGCGGCCGACGTCGTGGATTGAGAATTGGACCAGTTCGAACAGTCGTTTATCGTCGGGATCGCTGGGCATGGATACAGTATAGCCGCGTACGCTCCATTTGACGAGGCGCACGTGCGGTCCTACACTTGTCTCCATCACGATATGGGAAAAACACCATGCGAAAAATCCCGTTTCCGCCCTTCGCGTTTCCGCCCTTCGCGCTTCATCCTCTTTCTGTGTTTGTGTGCGGCCTCCTCGTGGGCGCCCTCGGCGCGGGCCTTTTCTCAGGCGTCCGCGCCGCCCGAACCGCCGAAGATCTCCGGGAGCGAGCTCTCGCGGCTCATCGAGATCTCGGCTCGGCTCGTGACGCTCAACGAGACGCTCAGGAACGAGCTCTCAGACTCGAAACGGAACTCGGAAGAATTGGCGCGTACGCTCGGGACCTCGAAAAACGAGCTCGACGGGCTGAGGTCGGAGCTCGAAGCCTTGCGGACGACATCGACCGCTCTCGCGCTCAGTGCGGAGAACTCGTCGAGGGAATCGGACGGGCTCAGGGCAGCGTTGACGAGAGCGGACTCCTCCTTGCTGAGCTTGGAGGCCTCGTTCGAGGCGTACAGGAAAGAGGCGGAGGGGCGGACCGCTCGCCTTGAGCGTTCCGCATCGTTCTTCCGCTATCTCGCCGCCGCCCTCGGCGCGCTTTCGGTCGGTGGGTGGGGCGCTTTTCTGGTCACGCTCATACTTTGAGCGCGCGCGCTCGGATTTTGATCGCGCGACCCGCTGCCGCGGGGCCGCGCGATCTCAGGGTGCGGGAGCGTAGTCGGGATCGGAGAAGATCAATGCGAAACGTACCGTAGCCGAAGATGGCCTCTCGATGGAAATCGTCGCGGAATCGTCCTCCAGGGGTTCCCATGCGGCGTCCATATGAAGCGTGAAGGAGAGCGGGAGAAGGTCCACCGCGTCCGCAGGTCCGTAAGCGATGGGCGGAAGGTCGATGACCGAGTTCCCGAATCCGAAGGGACTGAGATATACGGGGGGATCTGTCGGGATCGCGGCAACAGCATCCGCGCGGGAAAGGGGAGACGGGCTGCCGTTCACTCCGAGACCGTAGAGCGAGCGTACGAAGGGTTCAAGAAGATCCGCATAGGCGGAGCCCGTCGAGACTGCGGTGAGGGCTCCCGGATGCGCGGCGGCGGAAGCGACGGAGGAGCCGATCGCGCGGCTCAAAGCGGCTTGGTCCGCGCCCTCTTCCATCCACTTTTTCAGGAAGGGCGCACCTCCGTACGAGCGCGATAGATAGGCTCCGAATACGAAGGCGAAAGAGTAATCGTCCAGTGAATCCCACCACGCGTTCATTGCCCCGAAATCATAGCCGATGTCGGGATTCGTGTAGTATTCGTACTGTTGCCGCACGGCATTATATCGTACATCGATCTTGTTGAAGCGCTGCACACGGAAGAGCGGGCCGTCCTCCACTGGATCGTAGCCGGTACCGTTCTGTTGATCGAAAGGATACTTGGTTGAAAGCGGCGCGACGATGAGGTCTTCGGCTTCGAGGGAACGGAGTTCGTTGATGAACGTCGTTGGTTGAGGCTCTGTCGTACCCTGGTAGCGTGCCCAGTTGATCATGTGCTGGTACTCATGGGCAAGGGTCGATACGATCGAAAAGGGATATTTCCGGAAAAAACCCGAATCGAGGTAGAAGATCTCCCGCCGGTTCGATGAGGCGGAATCGTATTCGTCGTTCGGGGCGAAGAATCCGAAGATGCCGTGCGACTGGTCCTCGATAAAATCGAAGTCGATGTCGTAGAGCAGGATGGAGATATGCTGGTCACCGTCCTTTCCTCCGTCTCCTCCCGGCCCTCCGCCGTACTCGTAACCGAATACCGAGCTGATGGCGGGGAATACGACTTCCTCGAAAGCATCGGCAAGGATGGTGACCTTCTCGGGATCGAAGGTGATCGGCGTAGGACTGGCGGGGGTTGTGGCGAGGGGATCGGTCAGGCCGGTGAATTCCCAGATGTAGCAGTGGTCCCGCGCCACGGCGAGGGTCGCGTCGATTTGAACGTACGGTCCATTTTCAGAGGCCTGCACCCAGAATTGGTCCGTGTCTCCTACTGATCGGCCTGCGGTACCGTAGGAGATAGTCGGCCCGGCGCCTTCTGAAAGAAGGCTCCTGGAGAGCGGGACCGGAGGCAGGACCGGGAATCGGCGCTCGAGCCGTACCGGACGGGCGTGCGCGCCGGTCATGACCGCTTCCTGTCCGAGGGCGCGTGAGCGGGCGACCCCGAGGGGGGCAGGGCTCAGCGATGAGAAAGAACCCGTTTTGGAGCCCGCGATCAACGAAGACCCCGGATTGAGCTTGGCGACCACCAGCCGTTTTCCCTGGACGCCGCTTACCGTGAGTTGAAGGATGTCCGCGCCGGCGAAGTCCTCGTACCCGAGGTCCACAACCGACGAAGCGCCGAGCGCGACCGCTCCCGAGCGGAGTTTGACCGAGCTTGAATGCGGGTCGCAGGACAGGAGGAGGCCGGCGAACAGCAGAGCGAGAAACGCGACGGGCAGGACGGCGGTCGCGGACAGACGTTGTGTATTCATCTTATTCGAATATATCGTGAAGCGGACGTTTCGACGAGGGAGGAGCGTGGTTTGAAGGGGCGGGGGATGGTATAATCGGGGTATGGGAAAGAAAGCCGGATTCCTTGCAGCATCGCTGACCGTGTTCGCCGTGTTCGCCGTATCGTTGCAGTCCTGCGATATCGATCAGATATTGGTGGATATATTCGGCGAGCCCTATGACGATCGGTATTTCGATACCGATCGGAACTGGCTTGAGGGTTTCGCCTTTGATGCTTTCCAGGGGACAGCGCTCTCGACCGACCCGCTGGCCGGCGGGGTCGCGGCTTTGGATAACGGAGCCTGGGATTGGGCTTGGCGCGGGTGGACGGGGACTACCGGGTTCGGAGCGCAGCCGGGCAGCCCCGGCGGGGAATACCCGTACATGACGCTGACTGCCGCGGGGACCGCGCAGGACGCGGTGACCGCGTGGAATCTCGCGGAGGCCGATGCCGAGACCCTGCCCGCCGGGCTCCCTGCCGCTGAACCGGTTTTCAGGCTCGCGCTCGCGAACCTTTTCATCGACGGGGACTTGGAGGGCAGCGCGGTTCTGGCCGACTCGGGATGGGCGGAAGGATATACCGGCCTTGCGGGCAGCCGACCGACTGCCTGGTTATCTTTCATTAATCCTTCGGCCAGCATCCACGGCCGATCCCTTTTGATAAATGGCCTCCTCGGGACGAGTTTGTCGGTGGTGTTGGATTTTGACACCGGAGGAACCTTGGTCCGAATCGCGGACGGCCTTCCTGACGTGCCCTATTATCTTTCTTTTGTCTATTCGGCAACGGCCATAATGAATCCGGCAGTAGAATACGGCGGAGTCATGGGCAACGCCAGTTCCATTCGCTTGCCGACCGCCGATCCGGGATTTTTCTCCTTTTCCACTCCTTCACTCATTCCCGCCGCATCCCTTGTCCTTTCGAGCGAAACGAACCAGATCGACTTGACGATGGACGATTTCGGCGCGGTGCGTTCGGACCTGAGCCGGGAACTCGTCCTCCGTTTGGCAGCGACCGATGCCGATCAGCCGGGGAAGTCCGGGCTTCCCCTGGTTCCGGGGCTCTACCGATTTTCCGTCTGGGTGCATGCGGATGTCCTCTCCAGCGACATCGAAGCCGATGCGGACGCGGCCGAACCGTACCGAGCGCGGATGTTGACGATGAAAATGAGTCCTCTCAAGGCGCCTGACGGCGCCGCGACGGACGGAGTGACCGCACCCGGGACTTTTTCGTCTTCGATCTGGAGCTCGGGCTGGACCAGGGTTTCCGTGCAATTCGATTCTTCGGCGCTCACCTTCCCTGACAAGTCGCCGATGGGCGTCATCGAGTTGAGGCTGGAGATCGGCTCGGATGGGACGAGCGCGTACCCCGGCACGCTGTTGCTCGCCCGTCCCGAACTCAACCTTTTCCTGGACGGCTATTGAAGGGACGGCCTCCTTGGCCGTCCCCCTACTGCTTGACCACCAGCACCTTCCTGATCTCGTCGATCGTGGGGGCGACCACGCGGATGAAGTAGATTCCGCGCGCCACGGCCCTGCCGCCGCGGTTGGTGCCGTCCCAGCTGAAGCTGTAGGTGCCCGCGCCGAGCCGGCCGCGGTGCAGGACCTGCACGACGTCGCCGTCCAAAGTGAATACCTGGACGGTGGCGATTCCGGCTTCCGGCATTTCGATCTGCAGTATCGCCTTTTCCCGTTTGTTGGAATCGATCACGTTGTTGAGCAGGGTCGCGCCTCCGCGCTGTCTGGTCAGCTCCTGGATCTTGTACGACCAAGGGGCGAAGCTGGTCGGATCGGCGGGATCGGTGAGGCGGGCCATGAAGAGGTCGCCGTACTTGTAGACGAACTCGACGGTCTTGCCGTCGGTTACGTCGGGATCGGAGGCGGGAACCAGGAAGTTGCGGTTGCGGTTTTCCGCGCCGAGGATGGCCGAGGGAAGCAAGGCGCGGGCGGCCGAGTTCGCCGTATCGTTCAGGCCGGGCACCACCGTCGGGAGCCAGAGGTTCCGGTCAAGGCCCGTCGCTTCCTCGAAGCGCGTCGGCCCCGTCGCCGCGGGGGCGTCGGCGTCGAAGTAGAGGGTCAGCGTCTTGTCGGGAGCCGCGACCGTGTCCACGTAGCTCATCACCGTCGCGTCCCGGTCCAGGAGCCTTCCCGTTCCGTCGAAGACGCGGAGCGCGCCGGTGGCCGCGGTGTACAGCCCGTCCGCATGGATGCCGTCTGAGATAGCGACCGTCTCGATGATGTTGAGGCCGAGGTCGGTGAAGCGGTGCGTCTCCGAGCCCAGCATGCTGTTGCCGAAGATATCGCTGATGTTGGAACCCTGGATGATGGCGCCCGTCTCGAAGTCCGTGACCGGAACGGGGGCGGGGGATATCCTGGCTTCCATGGCGAGTTCGGCGACTACCGCGGTGTCCAGCGTCAGCAGGGCTTCGCGGCCCGTTCCGGGATCGAGACCTTCGGTCCTGAGCCATGAGATGCCGGTCGCCGCGACCGCGCCCGTCCAGTCGAACAGGAAGTCGCCGGCCGTCACGGCGGCCGTATTGACCGGCTCGGAGAAGAGCAGGTACAGCATGTTTGTGCCGACGGGGGCGAGGCTCAGGGTGAACCTCGGAGGCGTTTTCTCCACGCACAGACGCTCGCCGAAGCTCGCCATACGGTTGCCGGCGAGGTCGGTGAGGTAGCCGGCCGCGTTGTCGTAGCTGAAGGCCAGCCGTTCAAGCAAGGACCAGTCGGCATTGCCGGCGCCGTCGTTGACCAGGAACGAGAAGTAGGGATCGTCCGCCAAGGCGACGGCGCCCGAGGTGTCGAAAAGCCGGCCGGTGACGGACGAAGAGAAGCCGACGTTGTACGAGGAGCTTAGGGTCGATCCCGCGATGCCGAATTTGAAGGCCTGCAGCGTGGTCTTGGCGAGCGAGGAGCCGCGGAGCCCGCCGAGCGTCGGAGCCGCGAAGGCGGTGAGCGTCGGATAGTCGGGCCGCGAACCGCCCGTCGTTTCCGGAAGCGGGATCACGGGTGACTGGTCATCGGCAGTGTCCGCGGGCGTGCCGTTCTCGTAACCGGGGGCGAACCAGCCTCGCATCGAGACCCAGGGGCCGTAGTCGGGAGGCGCGAAGGCGCCGTAAGCCGGAGCGTTGTCGAAGATATGGAATTCGATCCGGTCGACGAGGGCGTTCCCGTCGGCGTCCACCGCGCTCGCTTCGTAGGCGGCGACGGGAGACGACCAAAGCGCCTCGCCGTAGGGGCGGAAAGCGGCGATATCGGGCGCCCTCGTGTCCCAGGAACCGTAGACGCCGGCAGGGCTCGGGTCGACGACTATCGTCGATTTCGCGTAGCCGGAAGCGTAGCCGGCGGCCGCGCTCAGGTTTCCGGGTTCAACGGGATTGCCGTTCGCGTCGGTGAGTCCTTCGTTGGCTTCCGCGGACGCGGTTCCTGAGGGAAGGGCGGCCGAATCCACGTAGCCCGGCCAGTACCACTTCCATCCGATCGTCGTCTGGCCTTCGATATTCTCCGCATAGCCCGCCAGGTAGACGCGGAGGCCGTGTGGCTGTTGTTCGGCATTGGCGTGGTCGCCGTCGCGGGAGAAATGGCGCCAGAGGCCGTTGGCGGTATTTTCGTCCAGTCCCGAGGGACGGGTATCGTCCCAGCTCTCCCGGGCGTCCGAGATGACGGCGCCCGCGGCTGTAGTGAGGAAACCGGACAGCAGCACGCCGCTTCCCGAGGTCCGCAAGTCGCCGCCCCGGTCGACGCCGTCGGTCCCCGCGAAGGCGTAACTGGAACGGATGTTCTCCTGGGTCGCGGGAAGCGCGAGGTCGCCGATGGAGACGG
>Ga0209727_1002169_pt1 | contig 14395 bp, 24 predicted proteins | sample RifGroC1_FD_183995 | JGI IMG/M metagenome (GOLD analysis project Ga0209727, IMG submission 183995) | Groundwater microbial communities from Rifle, Colorado, USA - Groundwater C1 (SPAdes) (version 2) | ecosystem: Environmental > Aquatic > Deep subsurface > Groundwater | place: Rifle, Colorado...
AGATGGTTGAAATGGGCTGGAGGATATTAATCTTCCAGCCCATTTGTTTTTAGAACTCCACTCTGTCAAGGAGGGAGAAGAGGTAATTTATTTTACCGTTTAAGGAATTTGTCCTGTCCTTTAGCTCTTGGAAGTAGATGGTGGATGGGAAGTTATCTGGTGCTTTATTACACGGAGAAGGTTCACAAGGTTGCTCTGACATGAGGATGTCAGCAAACTTCTTGTTAAATGTTTCTGTAAATCGTTCGACCTTATCAATCAGTGCTGTTAATTCAGACATATGAATATCTGATCTTCTTGATACTACTACTACATTACATCCTGCATTCATTGCCTGTGTTTGTGGTATTGCTTTCTGCATCTCAACTCTCCTTTAAAAAAATATGATTCCCTTCTCTTCCAATAACCTCCATCTCCTTCGCCCAATACGGAGGAGGGATTTTATTCGGTCCATCGCAAGCGTAGTAGTGTGTTGCGCCTCTTAGGTTGTTCCCTTCAAGCCATTCGTCTATGGCAGTATAGACATTTGCCGCGACGACTGCAGCTGCCGCAGTGTCTTTTATGGATTTTATACCTTCGTTGTAGCAGGAAAATTGTTTCCGTGCTAGGACGATGTTTTCAAGAGGGCAGGATTTAGCCTCCGCGCGGTTAAGGATTATCTTGACTACGTTCTTCTGGCCTTCTGTGGATTCCCCGCGCGCCTCGTGGTAGACGGTGAGGATGAGCCAGAAGAGACCTTTTATGATCTGGAATTTAGCTAGGGACATTAGGTTCCTCCTCGGTGCACGCTGAAAGAACCATGTCGTTTAGTTCTTCCAATGCTTTTAATTGTGAAAGAAGTTTCTTTTTCTCGTCCATTATAGCTTGTTGCCCGGCTATAAGGAGGTCTTTGGAAAGAAACTCCCGGACTAGTGGAGCTTGGATTCGGTGGGCGTCAAGGTGCTTTATGAATTTATTCCTGGACATTCTCTTTCCTCTCCTCCTGTAAGGTTATTAACAGTCGCTCACGAAGAAGTGACTCGAGCAGTATTAGATAGTTAATAGAATCCCCTATCTTCTCATCTATAACATGTGGAGATATTTCTACACTTCCGGCTGCGTTTACCATACCCAGGACTGAAACAAGATGTTTCCGGAGCATACCCCATAAGGCTTGTTCAGGGGATTCCCCAGTGGATGACATCTGCGCAGCGACTTTGAAGTTATGGAGTCGGTCGATGGAAGAACTATATTCTGCTCCTTTAGATTGGAGAATTGTTTTGGTTTTGAGAATACGGTTATTGAGGATGGAGTTAAAATCTCTTTGGTTCATTTATTCTCCCTTATCTACACAGCCCTTATGGGCTACCTTATGAATCATTGAAAACGGACCTTTGACAGTGTTACGAATCCCGACTCCCGGCTCCACCCGCGTTTTACAGATGTAGCAAATGGCGGAGTAGGCGTTGACTCCTTTGCGGATCTTGGCCTTGGTGAAGCCGGGGAGGGTGTTTAGGTATTCCATGGATTAGACTGAATGGTGGAATAGGACCTCGGGTTCGATACGCTTCTTTGCCTCAGGGATTATCAGGGTATCGAAGTAAGGCAAAGTCTCGATAAAGTTACAGAATATCTGCCAGTCAGGATGGCGATGTTTCCTGCGGGCTTTGTACATACTGCGTAGGGCTTGGTAAGATACTGTAAGGATACGGGTGTAGACTTTGTTAGGGAGATCGAATTGTTTCTGGATAGCGAGGTCAATTCCAGACAGTTCCTTTAACTCCCCGTGCATAGCAGAGGATGTGGAGAGACATTCGACTCCATGGCGGTAGGTCTCGAACTCGATCATGAATCCTACCTGCATTTGGATTTCGAGGTAGGCTATGATACCTCGCATTGCCTTGGCGTGGTCGTTGCCAGCTCGAATAAGGCGAGATGCAAGGTCGATATCGCCGGAACCGACTTCTACATTCCAGTGGTCACTATGACTTGAATCGCTCTCACTCCCTTTCGGAAGTCTCATAGCTCGCATAGCGTGGAGTATTCCAGATACTTCCAGAAGTTCTACTTGAATTGGTATGTACATTTATTCTCCTTCTCTAGTCAGAAACATATTCATAAAACACCATTCCATCTGCCTGTAAAGTCTTCTTCACCCTCCCTGTTTTTAAGATTGTGTCTATGACATTTGTGAATTTCACGGAGTCCATGTCGCGCCAGACATCCCGCATTAGCTTTTGCTCTTTTACTATCCTGTTTGTACGAATGATGTTGAGGACTGTATCTACTTCTCCAGTTATGGCGGATTTACCTACGGAGCGAAAGGCATTCCCCATACCGGTCTCGGTTTCTTCTACCTTGGTGAGGGCTTTCTCCAGATGGGCCGGGGTTAGCTCGAGGTTGGAGGACTCGGAAGCAGCGAGGATCATTGCTATCTTCAGGGTTAGCATGGGTTTTCTGGAATACCATCCGTTGAAGGAGGGGTCTGTACAGATCCGGTTGATGTCGAGGTCCTCGTATTTCATATACCAAGTGTTCCAATATTCTACGGCCTCGGGGGTGAGGATATAGTCCCCGCAGATCTGGGAGATAGCGAAGAGGTCTTTTTTTAGCTTCTCCCGCAGGTCCATTGTCTCTGAGGTCTCGAAAGGTATCGGGACTTTCTTGTCCTTCTTATCTGCCCAGATGAAGAAGATCCGGGAGGTAAGTCCTCCGCCGATTGCAGTTGGTGGCAGGGAAGTAGCGAGGGAGTCAGGGGTGGTGGCTCCAAGAACATTGAGGAATACAGAGGGGATTACAGTATTCCCACTGTTTTTGGTACGGTATCTCCAAGGTGTTTCCGCGCAGTCAAAGAGGTCGGTTAGGAGGACAAGCATCTTCGCATTCTCTACTTTCTGTCCCAGGAAGGATTCGAACTCTGTGGATATGATGGAGAGGGAGGAATGTTTGAAGATTTTTCCATCCGGCATACGGGAATCGACAGCGCAGGTTTCGAGATCTTGAAGGAGAGCCTCGCGGGTTATTGCGTCGGCGCTGATTTTAATGTCGTCGATGGACTTTATGAGGGCAGAGCCGAAGGATATAGCTACGGATTTCCTGGCTTTGCCGGGATCAGCTACGAGGACAATGTAAGTGTTTGGGTAAACCCGGATTCTGCCGAGGCAAAGTTTCACTTTCTTCCGAAGGACGCTGGAGATGATGGATATACCAACCCAGCTATGGAAGATTTTCGCGGACTCTGTATTCTCGGTATAGCTGGAGTATGCGTCGAGAAAGTCTGGGAGGAGTCGGCTCATCTTTTGTTTATCTCCAGTTTATCCATATTTTTCCAGTCGTATCCCCACTTGAAATCGACTCCGATGTAGAGGTCAGTGTGGGGGAGATGGATTGGGCGGTGCATACTCTCGTAGAGTTTCTCTGCCCAGTATTCTTTTTCTTCCTCGAAACACCAGATGTATATGGCATCGTGGAGCTGGATGGAGCAGCCAACATTGGGGAAGTCTTTGTATCTCTCGTAGAAATCTACAAAGGAGATGTTGAGGAGATCTCCGATTGTGGACTGTGGGATGAATGCGTAAGCAGAACGGAAGAGTTGATCTCCCCACCGTGCCATGAATACTCGCTTCCGGCCGAGGGGAGTTGTGAGGATACGGCCGTTCTGGAGTTCCTGTCGTAGTTTCTCGTGCCAGAGTTGGAGTTGTGGGGTGGCGTTAAGGAAGCGGGTGAGGTATTCCTTTGCGAGCTTTATGGGGATTTTGAGCTTGCGCTGTATAACCCCAGGCCCAGCTGAATAATTCGTTGCGTGCCTGATAGTCTTGCCTACAGTACGCTGATCTTTGGTTACTTCCTCAACAGGGATACCAAACATGAAGGAGGCTGTGGCTTTATGGATGTCTTCCCCGTTGTCGAAAGCCGCCATGAGTTTGTTGTCGAGGATCACGTTGGCGACGAGGTGAGCTTCAGCACCGATATAGTCCGCTTGGACCCAACAGGTTTTTCTTCCACCTATGGTAGGAGGTACATACATATCACGGATTGTTCTCTCAATATTCTGTAGATTTCCTGGGCCATAGTCGAGAATGATGGAAGCGGAAGAACTCCAACGTCCGGTGTCTGTTCCGCAGATGTTATAGGAGGTATGGACAGTGTTACTTGGTGAGACTGAAGTACTGATAAATTGGAGGAGCTTTGTATATTTTCTGTGCTCCAAGAGAAGTTTAAGCACAGGATGTTGGGTTTCGGCGAAAAGCTTGTCAAGAGCATCGGCATCTGTGGTAATTTTTCTAGGATCATCCGCAGATTTTCTTCGCTTAAACTGAGTGGGAAGTCCGAGATCGACATAGAGAAGCTCCTGGAGTTGTTTGGGGGAACTGAAGTTGATGTTCTTTTTAAGGATGGTGTTGAGGCCAGTTTCGATTTCATTCTTCTTGGTGGTGTATTCAGTGAGAAGTTTGTCGCGGGCCTCGAGATTTACGTTGATACCTTGGAGTTGCATGAACCCGGCGAGTTCTATCTGCGACATTTCTTGGTCGAATATAAGCTTGTAGTTGTCGTCGGAGTTAACGATTTGGTAGAGCGGTTCGTAGATAGCTCTGGTGTTGGCTACGTCAGCTGCGTTGTACTCTCCCTTCTCGTATTGACTGCCGGAAGTGTGCTTCCAGGCTGGGACGTTGAGAAGGATGGAGGAAAGAAATCCAAGGGTGCGGGGGAACTCTGGCCATACAGCATGTGCTGCGATGATGGTATCGAAGTGGACGTTTTTGCACCAGAGGCCCTTGTCCCATAGATTTATTACATCATAGCTCCCGTTGTGGAATATGAGGGGGACACCACTGCCGATGAGGAGTCCGATCCAGTGCCATAGTTCCACCTCATCCATTTCCGGGAAAGTGGGGAGGCGTTTCTGAATGAACTCGATTGACATTGCGTAGGTTGAGGAGTGGGTTATACCGAACCAACTGATGTGCGCGCCAGGGGTTACGTGTTCGAGGTCGATGGCGAGCTTCAGGTCCTCCTTCTCCCAATTGTGGTAGAGGTAGGATAGGTATTCTACTGCTTCCTGTTTTCGCGGGGCTACACAGAGGGTACGGTTTTCAACTGGAAGGGTCGGGGATAAGGCTTCATGTGCGACCTTGCGGAAGTCCATTGTCATGATGTAGAACAGCTGGTAGTCGAAGTGGACAGCTTTAGGGTGTTGGGTTATGAGGACTTTCTTCCCTGGGACAAGGGTGCAAGGGGCTATGGTGCCTCGGAAGTTGTCTATACCCTCGTTGCCTGTGAGGACGTACATAGCAAGGGCACCGAGGGCAACGATGATGTTGGGGGAAGTGGATATGATTTCCTGACGAAGACGTTCGATCTCCTGAGAGAATTCGGCGGAGGGGACAAGGCGTTTCTTATCTGCGTAGAAGGTACGCATACGGCGGTTACTACAGTTGGTTATAATGCAGTCTCCGTAGAAGATCCCGGCTTGGGTGAGGATCTTTTTAAGGGTAGTTCCGTCGGAGCCGACGAATGGAGCGCCGTATGCTTCTTCGACCTCGCCTGGGGCTTCGCCAACGAGCATGATTTTCGGGGAGCCAGGAGGGATTATTGTTTTTATTGGCATGTTATTCTTCCTCTATAATTGGCTGAGGTCCGGGGAGAACAGTTATTGTCCCGATAGATATTCTCATTTTAGGACTTTTCCAAGGGACGTTGTAAACTTTATCGGGGAATTTACCATTCCACTTACCGCATTTGGTATGACAGTTTTCACTAGCGATAATGCAGCAACAGATTAGTTCTCCCATGTTAGATCCTCTCGAGTTTATCTGCACAAAGATTTGCAGCGCGACTTATTCGAGCATTAAACCAACGCCGAATACAATAGCTACGAATAAGACTTACGACAGTGAACCATACTCCGATCCAAAGATTTGTTCGTAAAGGAACATTGATACCGAACAGAGGAAAGATCATAATTTGGGAGAGTATAGCTATCCAGTATCCAATGAGGATATTTATTATAGCTTCAATGAAAGAACCAAGTCGAGATTGCATTGTTATACTTCCTCCAAACTTTTATTTACATACTCCACAGCCGCGCTATATGCAGCCTCCAACTTATCATTCCCGATGCAGATTAACTTCTCCTTAAGTCCTGCAACGATGGATGCGCCGCTGCCCATGCACGGGTCGAGGAGTGTGGCACCGGGGTGGACACTGCGGGTTATCAGGTCGCGGAGAAGGGACTCTGGTTTTTGGCTTGGGTGGAACCGAGACTGGGGTGAGACACGCTCGTAGGTCAGAACATCCGGTCGTGCATAGAGTAGTCTCGAATCCTTCCGTCGAGCAAAAAGTAGCATCTCGTAGCTCGATACAGGCCAGTGTTCCGGTGCATTGGCTTGACCCTGCCCCGGTTTGTTCCAGATCATGGGTTTGATAGAAGGACTCCAACCTGATGTGCGTAGCATCTCCAGCACTACAGAGTAGAACTCCGGTCCCACAAACAAGTACATCACGGATGTATCCTTGCATACGCGGTATGACTCCTGACAAAGGAATTGGATGAGGGAAAGGGACTTGGCAGCGGAATCGTCGTAGAAGAACCCGGCTATGGTACTGTCCCCGCCGGTAGCTCCTCCGATTCCGATAGCATTCTCGAATATGTCAATGCCGTAAGGTGGGTCGCAGAGGAAGATGTCTATAGAGTTATCAGGGATAGTTTTCATAAACTCATACGCATCGAGATTGGAGAGTTTTACATTCTCCATACTGTCAACACGGGACTCGTAGGTGGTGATAGCAGTAGCTCGGTCGATGAGTTTGTTGATGGTGTTAGCAGCGATTTGGAGTTCGCTCTTTGTTTTACACTCAGCAAGTTGTGGGAATGCTTGGACTACCTCGGCGAGGGAGAGGTATTTGGATACGGAAGATCTGTCCATGCCGATTACATCTGCCGTGTCTTGGATGGACCAGGACTGGCCTTTGGAGTCAGCGATTTTGGACTTTAGCTCGTGGAGTTCTTTAACTGCGAGGACATGTTCGGAGGGGGTGAAGTCGAGGCGTTGGACGTTTTCCTCTACCTCTAGTTCCCGCATAGCGAGGGAGTCGGATTCGCTTATGATTTTGATCTCAACAGGCATGTTGTAGAGGGTACATGCTGCAAGCCGGCGACCACCAGCTATGAGTTCCATCTGCTCGTTGACGACGATGGGTTGGAGCTGACCTTTTGTCTGGATGGAGTGGGCGAGTTCTTCTATGTTGCCGAGGTCCTTGCGGAACCGTTCGAGGCCTGGGCGGATTTTTATGGAGGATGGGGTGACTTGCATGGGTGACTCCTTATGCAGCAGCTAATGCTTCAAAGCTTTGAGGTCTTTATGAGATAGGCCGAGGGATTTTGCCACGGCTATTTCTTCTGGGGTTAACCCGATGTCTTTCTGGATCTTTGTTCGTTCGGACTTATCCTTAGATGCAGCAGCTCCATATGTCGCGGGCTTGGATAGGTCCTCGGATCGGAGCTTACGATAACGGCGGATGAACTGGGTTTTCTCCTCCATGGGGAGAAGGGTGAAGTCAGTACGGAGGGAGTATAGGGGTGGCATGGTGCTCCTTACAAAGAAAGGGCAGGATACCCTTAAGATATACCTGCCCTGTTTATGCCAACGAGGATGTTGACTATGTTAAGGTTGGATTACGGGAGGAACATATCCTTGACCTCGTTGAAGGTCGTGTCGTTGAAGACTTTGGTGCCAATGTTGATGTCAACTTCGAGTCCGATGTATTCAGCGTTGTCAATGGCTTCAAGGATCTGCGGGACGGTTTCTTCCTTGAGCTGCATCTTTTTCATGAACTTGGCGAGGGAGTTGATTTTGGACTGCCGCTTGGTCATACGACCGGATGCAGTCATTTCCTTCTCGTCACCGGGCTTGGGCAGCCAGTTTTTGAACTCGAGAGTATTGCCGTCGATAGCGGTCTCGTCGTCGGTGCAGACTCCACCGTTTTCAGCCAGGGTTACTTTCCAGGTGAAGCAGGATTTCTCTCGGTCGAATACTACGGAGGTGACGTTTGCGTGGTAGGTGCCGTCGGGGATAAGGCCGGGCTCTTTGTAGTCTTCGGTCAAGTTAAAGTCGAGGTTGGCATCGTAGGATTTGGTTTCGCTCATGGTGTTGGTTCCTTTGTTTGGGAGATTTGGTTGTTGGGTTACAGTTTCATCCGTGAAAAATTCACGTTTGCTTCTGGGCTTTCCGAGATCATCATGTCTCTGGAAATATGCTGCAAACATACACGACTTAGGAAGCGTGTTTTAGATTGGCTATCGCCGGTGTTGTGGAGTTAACACATTGGTTGTCTACCTCCTGGAGAGTAAACTATTTCTTGTTCTGGATCAGCTTGATAATCTCGTTATAGTCATTCGGTAGTTCAGCCGGAAGAATAGCTTGGACCCCGGATATTCTGGAACGGGCTTTAAGGAGACCCTTCGCGATTGTCAGAAGGTAGTATGAAGTCTTCCCCTGGACTGTTTTAGAGGTAGCGTAATACACCTCGTCGAAGTAGGAGGGAACCTTAGTGGAAAGGGCTCCGGTCAGCATGGGTTCGACAGATAGGACTGCGCCGGACTCAGCATCCGTCTGACGTTGGAGATGGCCGATGACTACAATGTTGCAGTCGAATTCTAGAAGCTGTCGGACGTAACCTTCGATGAGATTCTTGACCATACCATAGTGGACGTTCCAAACAGGGCCACCGGTGGCGGAGCGTTTGGGGTCGAGCTGGAGAGCACGCTCCATTGCGATGTCGGTCCAGGATGTGGTGGAGTCGATGATGATGGTTTTATAAGGGAAGTTAGCTTTGTCCTCGCGGTAGAGTTTTTTGAGGGCTTTGAAATCCTTCTCGAACTTTACCCAGGATGCAGGGTCTGGGGTGTAGTCCTCGTAGTTTACATCGAGGCCACGGTAGGATAAGATGGAACGGTCGAAGTTGAAAAGGAACGCGGGCTTTGGGAAGGTGGAAGCGAAGATGCTTTTCCCTGTCCCAGAATCCCCGACGACGAAGCATTTGAAATTGGCTGTGTCTATGGTAACGTCTTTGGCTGAGGGCATTGGAGTTAGTCCTTATCTTGATTGAGTTTAAATATTATAGGTTCAGGTGAATGTATATATTTAACCTTCTCCCTGCACGGGTCACAGTAGATAAACTGCATCCGAGTTCTTTCATGTGTAGATGCCTCGGTGCGGATCTTACAGCATAGAGGGCACTTTATCTTGTTGTAGTATGTGCGGGAGTTTAAGGTCATGCTTCCAAGATTGTTGCCGTGTCACTGGAGCCGCCGGTTTTCAGGACATCCCATTCTTCAGTGATAAAGCCGGTGAGGTTTAGTTCGGCGGCAGGTCGGTTCTGTTCGCAAAGGCGGGTGTATTGGCACTGCCCGAATTGGTAGCAGGAATCGAACTGACAAGGGAAGTTTTCTTTATCTGTGGATGCAGCGATATGGTTGCAGGTATGGAGGAAGGACTCACGCCAGCAAGCAAGGTCGGCGGTGCTGAAGACGTTAGGGTGACGGAGGAAAGCGCGGGTGGGCTTGCCGTAGAGTCCGTCTTTATTTTTGCGGGCTGTTAGCTGGTGAAGGACTGTGAGGACTCCGGTTATGTCGGAGCCGAGATGCTTCGCTGCCCAGGTGTAGCCAAGGATTTGAGCGGAACGGTTGAGGCGGGCAGCTTGAGTTTGCGCCGGCTGGCCAGTTGTTTTGAATTCATTGATCCACTCGTGACCGGACATTTCTGTTTCGAGATCGAGCTTTCCAGTAAAGAACAGGTCAATGTCTGCGAGGTATGGGAAGAGGAGCTTCTCACTATCTGTGAGTTCCATCTTGATTTTGAATAGACGCTCGGATTTGAGTATACGAAGCGTGGACCGGTCATCCTGAAAAGTTGTGAGGTACTCGATGAAGGAAGTGAAACAGTTTTCCAGAGTGCGGTAATCGTCGTAGAAGGACTTCTTGGAAGTTTCCTTTTCCCACGTGGCAGTGGCGAGGTCGATAGCACACTGGATGTGGTCGGACTCAGTGGTGTCCCAACCGTACTTGGCGATGGAGGAATAGTATCCTTCCATAAGTGCGTGCCAGGTGGAACCGTAGCGAAGAGCTGTGGAGCCGTTCTCGGAGGTTATGTTGAGGATGTGACGGAGGTAGAATTTGCGGGGACAGGTTTGGTAGGTGGAGCGTTTTGTGTTGTCGATTTGCATTTGGGTTCTCCCTTTGGAGGATGTAGAAGTCAATATAGTTGACTGTGAGTGTAGAAGACTTCAGTTGGGTTGGGTAGGATTTGACCGGATGTTTCCACCACTTATGCCAAACATCGCCTCGCCTTTTATAGATCGACTGAAATCTTCTACTGCCAAAAGCCCGATCCTTTTGGAGGATACGGGCTTTCTTAGCATCTGGCTTAACAGCCTTCAGGGAGGATTACTTTGCAGCAGGTGCGGCGGGCGTACCAAGGATAGAACCCAGACCCAATTTCTCCAGAAGAGCTGCAGCGGCTTTGGCTTCCGAGCCGGACAGAGCTGCGAGCTTGGACTTGATATCCGCGACCGGGAGACCTTTCGGTTGTGCGGCAGCGCGGATGGTGAAGTTACCAGCCATCAGGCCGTCCCATACTTTCTGCATGGAAGCGAAAGCTTCGTCTCCGTCGAGGCCGGCAGCAGCGTCACCGATGCGATGGGATACGGCCAAGGGGAGGAGCTTGTCCTTGATTGCTTGCGGGAGCTTGGTAGCGTCACAGACCAGGGTGGCGCCGTTGGAGATTACTTTTACGGTTACGATGCTTTTCTCGTAGTCTACGTTCTTGTCGAGGCGACGTTCTCTTGCCATGGTGGAACTCCTTTTTGAGTGGTTTTAGGTATCGGCTTTGTGCCGGTGGAAAAATTTATGGGCTTTGTTATCCCGTTGATGAATATGACATTAATGTATTTGGGTGCAGTATGCAACTGTTTTGTTTAAAATTTTGAATTATTTTTGAGGACTCCTTTTGGTTGATTGTATTTCGTTATCGTGCAGGCTGCCTGACAGTATTTCCGCACTCGAATGACACGGTTTTACCGAGTCCGACATGTGCAAATATCAATTACAGTGGGAATGACTATGCTGCCCTCAACGGTAATAACCACGCCGACAAAACCAACAATCTCGCCATTTAAAGCTATGTCGAGTTCCTTCATTATTCTTTCTTTCATGGGTTTTCCTCTCTATTGCAATGACTAACATCATTCTTGCCAGTGATCCTCGCCACCAGCAGACAGATATGCTTTCTTCAGCCGGTCCCTTACGGCTGGTAACGACTCTTTTAATGCTGCAAAATGGTGCTCAGGCTTCATCGGTAAATTGATTGCAGCGATAAGATTGTCCAGTGTTTCAATAATTTCCGCTATTTCTTCCATCTCAACCTCCTGTTTCTTCCATTCTATATAAAATGCCAAAGCCTCATCGTGAGTTGACCAAAAAGAATCAGCCACTCCAAATCGCACTATGCCGTCATTATGCAAATACCAGGCACTGCCTAATCCGCCGCGACCACAGATGTACCATCCACGATTTCCATAGTAGTCTTGCGCTATCTGCACAGATTGTTTGAGCGATTTTCGCAAAGTAATTTGATGGGCTTCTTTGACTCCAGCGGAATATGCCTCTTTCGCCACCTCATAAAGCGGCCCACCTTTGGAATATCCTTGCTTTTTCTCGGAAACCCATTGGTCGAATGTTTTGATCATCTGTTACCTCCTGTTATGGAAAATTGTTATCAGAGATGGTATGTTAGCAATTTTATGCTTCTCGTACTCACCTGATGAGTTTTCAACAGTTCAGGCATCTTCATGCCCCTCAAATCTTCCCATATCACCCGGACTTATAACCTCCAACCCCACCGCACAAGCAGGGAACCCATTCGCGGTTTTTATCTTCTCGTGTTTTACCAGGATGTGGTGTTTTGTCAATTCCCCGGATAGGTACATCTGCCAGAATGTGAGGCGGTTGTCTGCGGTGAGACAAGCACCGCTTCCGATTTCAAACTGGTTCCCGCGCTTATCTTGAACCACAAATGCTCCGAGTCTGTCATAGCACCAACCTTTACCCTGCACCGCGCCGATTATCTGGTATAGGTCGGTACAGGTGGGTTTGAGTTAAGAAAGGTGTTTGGATCGTTTGGGTTCGTATGGACCCCAGAGGGAGCGGAAGATAATTCCCTCGTATTTTTCCTTCTCGAAAATGGAAAGGAAGGAGGGCCAGTTCTGCTGGTTCGCTGGGAAGGTAGGGACGACTTTGATGTTGGGGAGACGGAACTCTTGGATGAGTTTCTGGATGTATTGAAGGCGTTCCATGCGTTGTTTGAAAGGGATGGATTCGTTCTTGTGGTCGAAGATGTAATAATCTAATCTCTCATCGACGTTGTTTACTGTGCGAGATGCGATGGAGTTTATATCTGCCCAGGATTTCCCATGGATGTAGAGTTCTCCATCCCAGGAATGCGGAGGGAGGTGGAGGAGTTGCTCACGGATGTAAGGGAGGAATGGAAACTCCCGGTCGGTGGAGCTGAGGAGGATAGGTCCAGTGGAGGACTCGCGGGTGTGGAGACGGACACCGTTGAGCTTGGGTTGGACGAAGAAGGTCTCGCCGAGGGAAGCGATGCGCTTGGGCTCGGCAGGGTGGGCTAGCATTATGGATTCACGTTTGCGTGTCATTTTATTCTCCTTTAATTCCTCGGTTTAATTCTGTACGCCCACTTAACTGGTACTTCATCTTCTATTGTTGTGTATACATCATGGCAAGCATCCCAGCCACAGGTTATCCAGTAACCCTCATCATTATAGAATCCTTCACGAACACCTTCGGGATTGAAGTCCTCATCAATCCATTTATCGCTCCAACACCATACTGGTATACCGTGAGGTGCCGTGATTATAGAAGTTTCATGCCATATCAACACTTGATCTTTAAGATAATCGAGTGCCTGACTGATTTCCAATAAAGTAAAATCTAATGGATCACCGGAGTCACAGAATGCTCCGTCTATTTTATGTGATGCACCGGATTCTTTTATAAGAAGAGCATAAATTTCTTTTTGCCAGCGACCAATTTCTTCATCTTTCATATTATTCTCCTTCACATAGCCAGAAATAATCTTTTCGCCGCGCGGGTGACAGCTGTATAAAACAACCTATTCTCTGCGATATCTGTTTTGTTTACGATAACGTCCTGGAACGTAGAACCTTGGCTGCGATGGCAGGTCATGGCGTAGATGTGTTTTACATCCACAAGGGATTCTGCGTAGTCCCAGAAAGGTTTCCAGCGTTTTGTAGCGCGAGCTTCTTTTCCCAACTGAGATTTGTTGTCCTCAAAGTTCATCATATCACGTGGGGATAGAGGGACTGTGATGGTGTCGGATGCTCCGGTGTATATATTCCGGACATACATTTTTACCGTCTGAACAGGAGAGTGGCCCCAGAGGGAATGTGCACGGGGCTCTTCCATTTCCTCAATCTCTACAAAGTCCTCCAGGCGGAATGGGCATTTCTCGAAGGAGGAACGAATGTAAAGGGTTTCACCGAGGTTATACTTATTCTTCGAAAGATCTCCGAGGACCTGCCGGCGTGCCCAGGTGTTGAGTTCATTTACAACTACGTTGCGGTAAGATATGATCTGCGGGAATACGTGGGAACCGTCCTCGGACTGGGTTATGTTCTCGATGAAGAACTTCTGGGCTTGAGGCATAGTCCCGGCAAAGACAGTGGAATTGTCCACGCAATCGAGGATATCCTGGCGGGTGTAGGCTCCTGTTCGGATCTTTGTAGCGAGTTTTATGATATTGGAATCCGCGGCTTGTCGGACTATCTGGGTTAGCATGAAGGAGAGACTGGATAGGTTCCAGACAGGGGAAATGTCCTCCCCGACAGGTGGTAGTTGAGCTGGGTCTCCGACGAAGACGAGGGTTAGCTCGTAGGCTTCCTGGGCTTTGAGGATGAATTGGAGGATCTCGGAGGATACCATGGAGGATTCGTCTATGATAACGAGGTCGTTGTACTGGATCTTATGGCGACCGGACTCGACGAGGACTTGCTTGTCCTTTTCTTTTTGGAGTTTTAGACCGAGGTAGGAGTGGATTGTGTGGTCTCCATCGGCTACGCCAAGGGCTTTGTGAGTGGTGGCGGTGAGGACGATGTTGAAAGTACCGGAAGCTTGATGGATGAATTCCTTTAGGAGGAATGTTTTACCTGTTCCCGCATAGCCTTTCAGGATGAAGGTGGGAGGGAATTGGAGCATCTCATCTAATGCAGCTTGTTGATCTGCTGTTAGTGTTATTTCGGACATACTGTTGACTCCATTTATTTTAAGGTTTATTCGTGAAATTTTCACGTTTACAACTCTACATCCTTTTTCAGCTAAAAC
>Ga0209727_1002176_pt1 | contig 14373 bp, 16 predicted proteins | sample RifGroC1_FD_183995 | JGI IMG/M metagenome (GOLD analysis project Ga0209727, IMG submission 183995) | Groundwater microbial communities from Rifle, Colorado, USA - Groundwater C1 (SPAdes) (version 2) | ecosystem: Environmental > Aquatic > Deep subsurface > Groundwater | place: Rifle, Colorado...
GAGTGGAGGAAGTTATTTTCCAAAAAGATGTTGTTGACGCGCTTTTATCATGGACAAACGCAATTCGGATTATCGGAGGTACGCTTGCAGGACTTCTTGCGATTGATTCACTTCTTATTATCATGACAGTCATTGGGCTTAAGATTGCGATGAAAAAAGAAGAAATTGAAATATTGAAGCTTATTGGCGCGACACAGTGGTATATCCGGAAACCATTTGTTATTGAAGGAGGAATTTACGGAATAGTTGGTGCGTTTTTCGCATGGCTCATTATGACCATTCTTCTTCTTGTGTTTCGATCAAGTTTGCTGTCATTTTTAGGTGCAATTCCTGTTATTCATGCGCTTCTCGTTAATCCGTTATCATCAGTATTTCTCCTTTCTGCATTCGCGTTTCTTGGGATTCTTTGTATCACCGGATTTCTTCTTGGCGCTGTAGGAAGCTTAATCACGCTCGCTCGGTATATTAAATTTTAATCATGCATGAAGAAACTAATAGCTATAGTATTTCTTGCTGGCGCCTCGTTATGTATAAGTCCGTTTGTTTTCGCTCAGGATATTTGTCAGGAACAAAATCCATGTGTCGGGAAACAGGGGGATGATGCGGTATCTTGTTATCAGCAGGTTGTGGATAGTTGCGGTAAAGCGAAAGAAACCCTCGCTTCTCAAATACATTCATTCGATACACAAATTCAATTAACCACATTTCAGATTGCAAGTATTAAACGGTTGATAGACAGTCTTTCTATCGAAATAACAGAACTTGAAAATGAAATTGAACGGTTGGATTTACTTCTGTTGAAACGCCTTGAACTTCTTGTTACCAGGATACCGGAATCATATAAAAGAAGTGTTGTTCCGGACTTCGGAATTACATTTTTAAGCAGTAGCCTTACGGATATTATCACGAGACAAAAATATGTTATGTTTGTGCAGAAAAGGAATGCGTTTTTGTATACACAGCTTCAGCTTACTCAAAATAATTTCAATGATAAGAAAAAATTACGAGAGGATAAAAAAGCAAGACAAGAAACAGCGAAGCGCGATCTTGAACAAAAAAGTCTACAACTCACGCAGCAAAAGAAGGCAAAAGACACATTGCTATCTCAAACCAAGGGTCAGGAATCGGTTTATCAGAGTTTGCTCGCTGATGCGAAAGCAAAACTCGCGGGTTTTGCGAGTTTTGCCGATAGTCAGGGAACAGGATTATTAGATAATCAAACAAAATGTGACAGCTGGGGATGTTATTACAATCAGCGTGATAATCAGTGGGGGAATGCGCTTATTAATGGACAAGGAACAGGGTGTGGAGGGGCATGTTCTATTGCTCGCGTGGGCTGTTTAATTACTTCTGTCGCAATGGTAGTAAGTCATCTTGGTAATCGAGATATTTTGCCAAAGGATATCGCTTTTTCCGGCACCGGTAATTTTTCAGTCGGTACAGCTATGCTTATGAGAGGATCAATTTATGTTAAGGGAAAGACGATAACACGAACATCAATATCATCGTTAAATCCTGATGTTGTTCGTGATGGACCTGTTATTGTTGGTGTTTATTACGGTCCGTTTGGAACACATTTTGTCGTTGTAAAAGGGTATGAAAACGGAAAGTATATTATGCATGATCCTTATGAGAATAATGGAAGTAATATCTCATTTACAGACAAATATTCGTTAAATAGTATTTTTGAGGTAGATAGAGTTACAATGAATTAATTAATCTCATATCTATGTCTGCCCGGGCGCCAATTATTGTTGGAATAGCAGCGTTATTGTTCTTTCTTCCGTTTTTCGTTTCTGCAGCGACATCCATTTCTTTTTCAAGTATTCCTGCAACAATAGATCAGTCTCAGGAATTTGAAGCTGATGTTGCACTTATCTGTACTGGTTGCACCAGTGATTCGTTTATACGTGGTGTATTTTACCCCAGCGGTACGAGCTATTTTGGGTATACACAAAATAATACAGGTATGTGGATTAATGCATCAGGCTCAAGTTGTTCAGAGTATTTCAAAATAGCCTCAACTGATCTAGTGGAGGGAAGTTGGAGCGGGAAAATAAAATTTAAGCCGGATATCGAAAATTCATTTTATTCAAACCCGGGTGAATTTTTGTTTAAAATCGGACGGTATACAGGAAGCTGTGGTACGCCAACATGGTCTTCAGAAAAGACAATAACCATTACTGGTCCAACAGCAACTCCGACGAATACTCCGGTTCCAACAAATACACCTACAAATACACCTGTTCCTACAACGACAAATACTCCGATTCCGACAAAAACGTCGACTCCTACATCTACTCCCACTCCGAAGGCTACACCAACGATTGAATTAACCCCTACTTTGGTTTTGAGCCCGACAGGAGAGGTGTTGGGTGCTCAAGATGAAAAGCCGCCTAATAACAAGCCGTATATTATTGCACTTCTGTTTATTTCTGTCGGATGTGCGCTACTTGCAGCTGTGTTTGTTATAAAAAATCGTCTATACTTAAAGAAATGAAATATATCCGATTTTGGCTTCCAGTCGTATTATGGATGGCAGTGATATTTAGCTTTTCTTCCCGCCAGAAAGTTGCATTTACCGACTCATATATTCTCAGTTTTCTGTTTTTTAAAACAATGCATTTGATTGAATACTACATGTTATATGTTCTGACGTATCGGGCAATACGAAATACAACCAAAAATAAAAAAAACGCCTGGATTATCGCATTTATTATTACAAGTGTGTATGCAATAACGGATGAAATTCATCAGTCTTTTGTTCCGACAAGGGAAGGGAAGCTCCGTGATGCTATAATTGATATGTTTGCAGGAGGACTTGCATGGATAACACTCAAACAATTATTACAAAAAATGCCAAAGAAACTCAAAGTGTGGGCGAGAAATTGGCAACTTCTATCGTAAATGATAGTAGTTTTCCTCGGATTTATTGTTTATACGGTGAACTTGGGGCAGGGAAGACGGTATTTACCCAAGGGTTTGCAAAAGGATTAGGATTCCCCTCCCGTCTGGTCTCCCCTACGTTTATCATTATCAGGCGGTATGATCTCAAAAATGACGTACGATTTTTTTACCATGTCGATTTATATCGGTTGCAAAAAATAGAAGATATTGAGAGTTTAGGTATATTTGAAATATTTGACGATAAAGATGCAATTATCGTTATTGAATGGGCTGAACGGTTGGGTGCTCATTTGCCGAAACATCGAATGGATGTACGTCTTGCGATTTCAGGTGATGAAGAAAGGGTCATTACGTATGAATAATGAAATGATACAGGCTATAAAAGTTTTAAATTCAGGAGGAATTATTATTTTTCCTACAGATACTGCATTTGGGGTTGGGTGCAGGATAGATAACCAAGATGCAATTGATAGGGTGTTTCGAATACGAAACCGACCCATGACTCAAGCCTTACCTATATTAGTCGGTAGTTGTGAGCAAGCACTCACCTACTATCGTTCCCCATCAGATATTGTGCGACATCTTATGGAAACGTATTGGCCGGGGGCTCTTACGATAGTAGATCAATGCAAAAAAGAATTAATATACTCCCCTATCTGCGCAGGTGGAGAAACTGTTGGATTGCGGTGGCCAAACCATCCAGTTCCTCAGGCGCTTATCGAAGGAGTTGGAGTTCCTATTGTCGGACCGTCAGCTAATTTTCATGGGAAACCGACTCCATATACGGTATCCGATCTTGATTCTGCGTTTGTATCTCTTGTGGATTTTATAGTTCCGGGTGTTTGTACAATTAATCAAAGTTCAACGGTAGTTGATTGTTCCGTCGATCCATACAAAATTATCCGGCAAGGTGCGATTGTATTATGAAACTTATTATTGATACACGAAGCAACGAAAAAACAATCATAGCCCTTGTTGTGGATGGAAAAAGGATGGAAGAATCGCTTCAAACAAATCACACGCATTCACAAGCTGTGTTGCCGCTTATCGAAAAAATACTTTCAGAGCATAAACTTTCTTTAAAAGATATTACAAATATCGAAGTTCCTGTTGATACAGGCTCCTATACCGGCCGCCGCGTAGGAGCTGCGATAGCTCAAACATTAGGAACGCTTCTTTCAATTTCTGTTAACGGGAAACAAGCAGGTTCTTCGATTGAGATCCTCTATGATACTGATAAGTGGTAATTTTTATCGTGAGTGGCTATGATATTTATATGCAGCAGTTTTTGAGGCATTTTTTCTTACCGCACCATTCAAATAATCACAGGGCAAAAGCGCTCCACATTGATTCCCTTCTTTGTTACGTGCTTCTTTTTGCCATAATGAATTTAAGTATTAAAATTATTCATCGGGATTTTCCATCTGTTTTAGGATATGCAACAGATATTAGGGTTGATGCGCTCCTTGCTTCAACAAATGCCAAACGGATAAGTTTGGGTCTAAATCCACTTAAACTTAATGCGACACTTTCTCAAGCAGCGGCTGCTAAAGCTACGGATATGTTTGCAAACGATTACTGGGCTCATAATAGTCCGCAAGGGAAAACTCCCTGGTCATTTATCGTTAATTCCGGATATAAATATACGATAGCCGGAGAGAATTTAGCGAAGAATTTTTCAACCAGTGGTGGTGTTGTGGATGCCTGGATGGCGTCACCAACCCATAAAGATAATATTGTGAAGCCCGGATATCAGGATATTGGATTTGCGATCGTCAACGGTGTGTTAAATGGTGAAGAAACAACACTTGTTGTGCAAATGTTTGGGGCTGGTGAAGCCTCAATAGCAGAAGTTCCAAAAGTGGAGACAGTTATTCCTGAAGTTGCATCTGCGGTAGTAGAGTCAAACGTTTTTTCACAATCAACATTTAAGCCTATTTTAAATATTCCGACCGTCACACGTGATATTACATTCATGTTTATTGGTCTTATTGTTGGCGTGTTAGTGCTTGACGGAATTGTCGTGTCAAGAAAGAAAATTGTGAGAGTTGCCGGGCATAATATCGCTCATATTCTCTTTTTCTTGACATTTTTTATTGCTCTTACGATGGTGCAAAGAGGAGCTCTGTTATGAAGCTAACATACGTCAACTTTGTCGTCCTTGCAGTTATTCTTGTTTCAGGCATATTTACCTTTTGGGGAGCGCAGAACGATAAGACGATACAGTTATTTGTTGGAGTGGCTACGGCTGTCGCGTATGTCATATGGGGAATGATCTACCATAGCCTTGAAGGAGATTTACACCTGAAGGTTGTGATAGAATACGGTCTCGTTGGTGCAATAGCAATCACATTACTGCTTACCATATTATGGACATGATATATTTTTGAAAGGAGTTATGATATGCAAGGATTAATTATAGCCGGAGGACTTGCGACACGTCTTCTTCCATTGACATTGGTAACCAATAAACATCTTCTGCCTGTTTATAATAAACCGATGATTTACTACCCTATTGAAGCCATGAAACAAGCAGGTATTAAAGAGGTACTGTTAACTACGGGTGGCGAATCAATATCCCAATTTGCAAATTTACTGAAATCAGGAGAGGAATTTGGTATGCGGTTGTATTACGGAGTCCAGCGGAATCCTAAGGGAGGAATTGCTGATGCAATAGCTGTCGCTGAGGAGTTTACGCGGGATGAATCATTGCTTCTTATTCTTGGTGATAATATTTTTCATTTTGACCTGAAAGCTTCAGTGAAACGTTTTACTGAAAAACAAAAAGTCGGCGCAAAAATTTTTGGCGTGAAAATAAAAAATCTTGCAAAACAGTATGGAGTCATCGAAATGGACAAGTCAGGAAAAGTTCTTTCTATTGAGGAAAAACCTGAACATCCAAAATCTAATATTGCTCAAATCGGAATTTATATGTATGACAAACGGGTATTTGATTTTATCCGGAAACTCAAACCGTCAGCTCGGGGTGAACTGGAAGTAACAGATCTCAATAACATGTATCTAAAAGACGGGTCACTCACGTGTGAAGTTATTGATTGGTGGGTAGATGCCGGAACGTCATTTGATGAATTGCTGCGTGCAAATGTTCAAGTGGCAGAACATGTGAAGAAAGGATCTTCGATATGATTAACGGCGTCATGATCAAAAAACTAACAAGACATCCTGATGAACGGGGATATTTTGAAGAAATAATCCGTGTGACGGATGATTTTTTCAAGGAAGGATTCGGGCAGTTATCTCACTCATATATGGTTGCGGGCGTTGTGAAAGCATGGCATCTTCATACAACACAAATTGATTGGTGGTTTTGCGTAACAGGAAAAATAAAAGCAGCTCTTTATGATAAACGGGACGGTTCCCCGACCAAAGGTGAGACGAATGAGTTTATGTTAGGGGATACGCCGGACAACATCGTTTTGAAAATTCCAGCGGGTGTTGCGCATGGAATGAAAGTGCTTGAAGGTCCGTGTCATTTTGTTTATGCAACCAGCAGTATTTACAATCCTCAGGAAGAAGGAAGAATTAGCTACGAAGATCGCGGTATTGGATACGATTGGGTGCAAGGAATTCCAATCACCAATACAAAAATTACCTAAACAAGGAACTAAGAACTATGAACATACTTGTCACCGGCGGAGCTGGGTTTATTGGATCTAATTTTATTTTGTATTGGCTTGAGAGTCATACAGAAGATCAGATTGTAAATTTAGATAAACTTACATACGCTGGAAATCTCGAGAATCTAAAAGATGTTGAATATAACAAGCGATATACATTCGTTCATGGAGACATTTGCAATCACGATGACGTAGCAAAATCAATGCAGGGAGTGGATGTTGTTGTTCATTTTGCGGCAGAAAGTCATGTCGACCGTTCAATAGTTGAGGCTGCCCCATTTGTAACGACAAACGTTGTAGGTACTCACGTGTTACTTGAGGAGGCAATGAAACAAAAGGTAAAACGGTTTCATCATGTGTCAACAGATGAAGTATTCGGATCATTAGAATTAGGATCTGAGCAAAAATTTAATGAGGAAACTTCCTATGATCCGCATAGTCCCTATTCAGCGACAAAAGCATCATCAGATCATTTAGTTCGCGCATATTATCATACCTATGGACTTCCCATTACCATCACGAATTGTTCTAATAATTATGGTCCGTTTCAGTTCCCGGAAAAATTCATTCCTCTTACGATAACTAACCTCATCGAAGGGAAGAAAATACCGTTATATGGAGATGGATTAAATGTCAGGGATTGGCTATATGTCGAAGATCATTGCCGTGCAATTGATGTAGTTCTTCAAAAAGGTAATATTGGAGAAACATATTGTATCGGCGGAGTTACGGGGGATATTAATAATCGGACAGTTATTGACAAAATTTTAGCCTTTTTTGGTAAATCCGCATCAGAAATTGAATATGTGAAAGATCGCCTTGGTCATGACCGCAGATATGCAATTGACTGGTCAAAAATAAGTAAAGAGCTGGGTTGGAAACCTGCGTACGATTTTGATGCGTGGCTTGAAAAAACAATTCTTTGGTATCAAGAACACGAATCGTGGTGGAGAAAATTAAAAACAGGAGGAACACCATGATGAATATCATCGGTACTGGTTTATCAGGACTCGTTGGATCTCGCATAACAGCGCTTCTTTCAAATTATACTTTTGAAGATTTGAGTTTAGAATCAGGCGTTGATATTACAAAATTTGATGATGTAGAAAAAAGATTAACAGCATCAAGCGCTTCATGGGTATTTCATTTTGCAGCGTTTACTGATGTTCAGGCAGCTGAGAAGGAAAAAGATAAAGGTAAGGAAAGTATTTCATGGAAAGTAAACGCAGAGGCTACAAAAAATATTGCTTCCATCTGTGAGAAACTAGGTAAACGTCTTCTCTATCTTTCAACAGATTATGTGTTTGACGGAAAAGCTGATTTATACGACGAAAACAGTATTGGAAATCCCCAAGGATGGTATGCAAAAACAAAATATGAGGGAGAGAAGATGGTGAAATCTTTGAAAGATTTGGGATTAGTAGTTCGTATTGCAAATCCTTATCGAGCAAACCCCATAGGCAAAAAAGACTTTATGCATAAAATTTTAGAAAGACTTGAGCAAGGTCTCCCTATTGCAGCCCCCTTCAATCAGAAAATGACTGCAACCTATATTGATGATTTAACGAAGGGAATTGAAAAACTGATATCAATCAATGCTACAGGAGTGTATAACATTCCCGGAGCTGATAGTTTTTCTCCGTATGATGGAGCCATGACGATTGCAGAAGTGTTTGGAGTAGACCAAAAAAACATTTCGAAAACAACATTCGAGGAATATTTTGCTTCTCGTGCACCAATTCCGCAATATGGGATCTTAACTCATGATAAAATTGAATCTCTCGGGATAAAAGTTCATACATTCCGCGAGGGGTTGATTGAAATTAAACAAACGGAGAAAAAAATAATATGACTATTTCTTTTATTGGACATGGATATGTGGGACTTGTCACGGCGGCTGTATTTGCAGATTTAGGCAATACCGTCTGGGTAGTGGGAAGGACAAAGGAAAAAATCGAAACATTAAAAAAAGGTGTTGCAACATTTTACGAACCGGGGCTATCGGAACTTGTCAAACGCAATGTTGATGCCGGAAGATTATTGTTTACGCTTGATTATCATGACGCAGTCACTCCATCAGAAATAATTTTTATTGCTGTGGGTACGCCTCCTAAGGAAAATGGGGAAGCTGATTTAACTGAGGTATTTAATGCAGCACGGGAAATTGGAAAAAATCTTGTGGGATATAAAGTAGTATCGGTTAAAAGTACGGTTCCACCTGGAACAAACAAGAAAGTAGCAGCACTTTTGGATGAAATTAAACCAACAGGTTCATCATTTGCTATTGCCTCAGTACCGGAATTTTTGCGTCAAGGACAAGCAATTGCTGACACGATGCATCCACAGCGGGTTGTGATCGGGACAACATCCGATCGTGCGCAAAAGTTACTCGTGGATCTTCATAAGCCAATTAATACGAAAATGGTGTTATGTAATGTAGAAACAGCGGAACTCATCAAGTACGCTGCAAACTCTATGTTGTCAATAAAAATTTCTTTTGCCAATGCCATGGCACTTCTTTCAGAAAAAGTAGGAGCTGATGTAGAAAAGGTGCTAGATGGCGTTGGACTGGATCCCCGTATTGGAAGAAGCTTTTTGTATCCGGGAGTTGGATATGGAGGGAGTTGTTTCCCAAAAGATGTGAAAGCATTGATTGCAATAGGTAAAGTTTATGGATATGATTTTACGCTTCTTAAGGCAACAGATGCGATCAATGACGAAGCGAGGCAACATTTTATAGAGAAAATTCAAAATCATTTTCATGGAGAGTTGCAGGGGAAAACAATTGCTGTTTTGGGTCTTTCATTTAAACCTGATACTGATGACATGCGTTTTGCGCCATCTATTACCATTATAGAAGCCTTGACAAAAGGTGGAGCAAAGGTTGTTTCTTATGATCCGGTCGCAATAGAAAACGCAAAAAAAGTATTGCCAAAGGATGTTATATTTGCAGCTTCTTCATATGAAGCAGTAAAGGACGCTGATGCTGTAGCTGTTCTTACCGAATGGAATGAGTTTCGGCAATTGGATATGGTGAAACTCGCAAAAGGATTGAAAGAGCGGGTATTATTTGATGGAAGAAATATCTATGATCCTCAAACAATGAAGGATTTGGGATATACCTATTATGGAGTAGGTCGGATGTGATGTATAATATTCATATATGAATACAAAAAAAGCTCTTATAACCGGTATTGCAGGATTCGTTGGAAGTCACTTAGCAGAACTTCTTTTATCAAAAGGATTTGAGGTGTATGGGTTATCAAGGCCTCGGTCAAGAATGGATCATATTGAAGCAATTAAAGATAAACTTCATCTCGAAGATGCAGATGTATTAGATTCCCATAGTTTGTACGGAACAATATCGAGGATCAAACCGGATTATATATTTCACCTTGCTGCTCAGTCATTTGTTCCGACTTCCTGGGTATCTCCGTCTGTCACGCTTGAAGTAAATATTATCGGATCTGCAAATTTATTTGAGGCAGCACGTCAGGCAAAGATTGATTGCACAATCCAGATCGCATGTTCATCAGAAGAATATGGGTTAGTGCATCCGGATGAGACTCCTATTAAAGAAACAAACCCTCTTCGTCCGCAAAGTCCATATGGAGTATCAAAAGTTGCAATGGACTATCTTGGATATCAGTATTTTTGTTCGTATGGCATGAAAATTATTAGAACACGTGGTTTTAATCATACGGGGCCAAGACGGGGAGAAACATTCGTCACATCAAATTTTGCAAAACAAATCGCCATGATTGAAAAAGGAAAGCAAGAGCCGGTGATAAAGGTAGGTAATTTAGAAGCCGAGCGTGACTGGACGGATGTTCGGGATATGGTAAAAGGATATTTGCTTTCAGTTGAAAAATGCGATCCAGGAGAGGTGTATAACATATGTACTGGACACGGTGTGGTAGTCCAGGATATGCTAAATATTCTTCTTGGCTTAAGCAAAGTAAAAGTTCGGATTGTTCAGGATCCAAGTCGGATGCGGCCTTCTGAGGTACCTATCCTTGTCGGAGATAATTCTAAATTTGTGACTAAAACGGGATGGAAGCCGGAAATAGCATTTGAAAAAACAATGGAAGACCTTCTTAATTATTGGAGAGAACGGGTATAAATGGTATGAATCTGGTTATTATTCTTCCCACGTATAACGAGCGGGAAAATATCGAAGTGTTATTAGATGCTCTTCATAAAGAAGCGAAGAATATTTCTCGACATACGTGTAATTATCTTGTTGTTGACGATTTTTCTCCTGATGGGACTGGAAAGATTATACGGGCCTATCAAAAACAACATAAAGACACATACCTACTTGAAAAAAAGAAAGAAGGACTCGGTAAAGCACTTCTTCAAGGAATGACATACGCGGTAGATATATTGCATGCAGATTTTATCCTCCAGATGGACTGTGATTTATCACATGATCCAGCCCGCGTTCCCGTATTTATCCAGGAGCTGGATAAAGGAGCTGATTTTGTTGTAGGGAGTAGATATATCAAAGGCGGATCAATTCCATCCAATTGGGGAATTCATCGAAAAATATTTAGCGTTGTTGGTAATGCAATTGTTCGATTTGGACTGGGCTATAGCCATGTTCATGATTGGACAGGTGGATTCCGGGCGTATGCAGTGAAATATTATCATGAATTAAAAGATCAGATGGAAGCATATGGAGGATATGTATTTCAAATTGCATTTTTACATAAAGCAATTTCTCATGGAGCTCATGTCATTGAGATCCCCATTCACTTTACAGATCGTAAGTTCGGACATTCAAAAATTGCGCCCGCTGAATATATAAAAAATGTGTTGTTGTATGTAGGAATGAACGGATCATTCGGGAAGTTTCTGGTAGTGGGAGGGTTAGGATTTATTATTAACGCTGGGTTACTTGTTATTTTTCGTGAATGGATCGGGTTGCCGCCAACAATTGCTAACCTTATTGGAGCAGCTGCAGCTATATTTTCTAATTTTAATTTAAATAATATATGGACATTTAAAGAAAAGAAAATTAATTCTTTTGGTATGTACATAGCAAAGTTAGCCCAATTTTACGGAACGTCTCTTATTGGTGTTGTTGTGATTCAAACTGGAACGATTGCTCTTGGAGTGAAATTGTTCGGAGATAGTCAATATTTTATCTATTTCTTGATTGGAACTGGTCTTCTTCTTGTTTGGAATTACACCGTGTATTCAAAAGTAATATGGAAGAAAAAATAAAAAAAATATTACCGTTTTTGCCAATTTTAGTGATTCTTGTTCTTGCAGCGTATCTACGTCTCTATAGAATTGCCGATTATATGACTTTTCTGGGAGATGAAGGTAGGGATGTCCTGATTGTAAAACGGATGATTGTTGACCATAAGTTTACGCTTTTGGGTCCGACGGCTTCCGTTGGCGGATTTTTCATGGGGCCGATTTATTACTATTTCATGCTTCCGTTTCTCTGGGCATGGAATCTAAATCCCGTCGGACCTGCGATTATGGTCGCACTATTTGGAATTGCTACAGTGCTGCTCGTATATATTGTTGGCCTTCAATGGTTTTCAAAGCCAGTCGCTTTAATTTCTTCTCTTTTATATGCCATTTCTCCTATCGTGATAGCATATTCCCGTTCATCCTGGAATCCTAATATCGTTCCGTTTTTTTCGCTCCTTTCGATGTATCTACTGGGAAAAGCAATATTAAAAAACCAATATTATTTATTATTTTATGTTGGATTGTGTGCAGGTATCGGAGTGCAATTACATTACATATATTTATTTCTTATTTTTACGCAAGGACTGCTTCTTGTCGTTCATTATCGAAAATTGAATTTTCTGAATATTTTTTATCTGATTTTAGGATTTTGTCTGGGTTTTTCACCATTTTTCGCGTTTGAACTTCGTCATGGGTTTACTAATTCGCGTGCCATTTTGGAGTTTGTATTTACCGGAAAGGATACTGGTTTTCAGTGGCATCAATTTATTGGAAATATTCAAGATGTGTCTACAAGACTTTTTGGTCGATTTATTATTCGAATTCCAGAACCAAGTATGCTTGGAGGAATACCTAATTTAATTCGTGAGTCTTGGAAGGCAGGACAATTGCTTTTGACCGTAGGCGGAATTATTGCTTTGCTGACACTGGGAATTCGTGTAAAAAAAGAAATCAGCCAAAGAGAGAAGAATAGCTTTATGATGCTGTTGTGTTGGTTTGTCGTTCCTCTTTTCTTTTTCGGTATGTATAAAAAAAATATTTATGATTATTATTTTGGAATATTTTTTCCTATCCCTTTTTACCTCACGGCACTACTTTTGATTGATGCAATGAAGATTCGTTACGTAGGAAAGATATTTGGAGCACTCGCTATCGTTGGACTTTCCGTGTTTAATTGGCAGGGGAGACCGTTTATGTATGAACCCAACCGTCAATTAGCTCAGGTAGAGTTTATTTCGCAAACGGTGTTGGATAAATCAGAAGGAAAACCGTTTAATTTTGCGCTCATCACGGGAGGTAATTCTGATCATGCGTACCGATATTTTTTCGAAATTTGGAATAAAAAACCCATCGTAATCGAAAATACCGAGATAGATCCCCAGAGAACGACCGTAACGGAACAACTCTTGATTGTTTGCGAAGACACTTCCTGTCAACCTCTCGGCAATTCATTATGGGAAGTCGCCGGATTTGGAAGAGCAGAAACTGCTGGCGTTTGGGATGTGTCTGTTGTTAAAATATATAAACTTATTCATTATGTGGAGCCATTACCATGACGCAGCCATTTTTATCAGTTGTCATTCCTGCATATAACGAAGAAACAAATATCAGGTTAGGTGCTATCGATAAAGTAGCTAGATATCTGGAAGATCAACCATATTCTTGGGAAGTGATCGTTGTCAATGATGGTTCAGTCGATAAAACAGCGAGACTCATTACAGAATTTACTAAAAAAAATCCCTGTTTTAAACTTATTGATAATCCACATCAAGGAAAAGCAGGGACAGTAATGACGGGAGTTGCAAACGCGAAAGGAAAAATTGTTCTTTTCAGCGATCTTGATCAAGCAACTCCCATTCAAGAAATAGAAAAAGTATTTCCATGGTTTGAACAAGGATGTGATGTGGTTATTGGATCAAGAAAAGGACAACGGGAGGGGGCGCCATTTTCAAGACGGGTTATGGCGCGCGGTTTTATGTTGTTAAGAACCGTTATCTTGGGATTGAAAGGAATATCCGATACCCAGTGCGGATTTAAAGCGTTTACGCAAGAAGCATCGAAGAGCATATTCAACCGTCTATCATTATACAGTCATCATAAAATAGTCACAGGGTCCATGGTGACAGCTGGATTTGATGTGGAATTACTTTTTTTGGCAAAATCATTCGGTTTTAAAATAAAAGAGGTGCCTGTTGAATGGCATTATGTGGAAACCAGAAGGGTAAGTCCAATAAAAGACTCATGGGAAGGACTTATGGATATTATTCATATTCGGATTAATGCATGGAAAGGCTTGTATAAACAATAAAAATGTATGCGCATTGTAATTTTATACGGTATACTCGCTCTAGCGCTTCTTTTGTATTCATTCACGCAAATTGATTTAGGAATGACGCTTACACAAGCAAGTATTTGGCAGGGTATTCAGAAACAATTTCAATATGTAGGATATTTCAATCGTTCGTTATCAACAGTATTGTTTATTTCCATTCTCAGTGCGTATTTTTTGGCGTACATAGGAGTTTTATGGGGGATACAGAAAAGGAAAATTTCTTCAAAAACGATGTGGTTGGCGATTATCGTGACAGCCGGAATTTTGGTTTTTTCGTACCCCGCCTTT
>Ga0209727_1002177_pt1 | contig 14369 bp, 6 predicted proteins | sample RifGroC1_FD_183995 | JGI IMG/M metagenome (GOLD analysis project Ga0209727, IMG submission 183995) | Groundwater microbial communities from Rifle, Colorado, USA - Groundwater C1 (SPAdes) (version 2) | ecosystem: Environmental > Aquatic > Deep subsurface > Groundwater | place: Rifle, Colorado...
TGGGACAGGGAAATAATCACTTCCGATTCGGAATTCTACAAATGGACGCAGTGGATATTTTTGAAAATGTTTGAAAAGGGCTTGGCTTACGAATCTTATGAGCCGATAAATTTCTGCCCGTCGTGCCTCACCGGTCTGGCTAACGAAGATGTGGAGGACGGCAAATGCGAAAGGTGCGCCACCCCCGTCGTCAAGAAACCTATGCGCCAATGGGTTCTGAAAATTACCGACTACGCCGAAAGAATGCTGGAAGATTTGAAGGAAATGAAAGGCTGGCCGGAGCATATCAAAGAAGCCCAGAGGAATTGGATAGGGAAGTCGGAAGGAACAACGATTAAATTCGAAATACGAAGCACGAAATCCGAAACAAATTCTAAATCGCAAATTCAAAATTCAAAACAATTTATTGAAGTGTTTACGACGAGAATTGATACGATTTTTGGCGTTACTTATTTAGTGCTGGCGCCAGAACATTCAATAATTAAAAATTTAAAATTAAAAGTTGAAAATTTTGATGAAGTCAGCAAATATATTGAAGAGGCGAAAAATAAATCGGAGTTGCAGAGGACGGATCTGGCCAAGGAAAAGACCGGAGTGGAATTAAAAGGAATAAAAGCGGTAAACCCTTTCAATAATGAAGAAGTGCCTGTTTTTGTGGCGGATTATGTCTTGGGCGGATATGGCACTGGCGCGGTGATGGCCGTGCCGGCGCATGATGAAAGAGATTGGGAATTTGCTAAGAAATATAATTTGCCGGTGAAAATGGTAGTTTGCCCTAATTATCCCAAGCCAATTTGTCCTGTTTTGGAAAACGCTTACACAGGAGAAGGGCATCTTGTTGGATCAGGCGAATTTAACGGAATAAAATCAAGCGAAGCCAAAGAAAAAATGACGAGATGGCTGGAGGAGAAAAAAATAGGGAGCAAGAAAATAAATTATAAATTGAAAGACTGGGTTTTTTCGCGACAGAGATATTGGGGCGAGCCGATACCGCTTATACATTGCGAAAATTGCGGAGTCGTCGCTGTCCTTGAAAAAGATTTGCCGGTGAAATTGCCGAAGGTGAAATTTTACGAGCCGACTGATACCGGCGAATCGCCTTTGGCAAAAATGGAGAAGTGGGTCAATGTCAAATGTCCGAAGTGCAAGGGGTATGGCAAAAGAGAAACCAACACAATGCCTCAATGGGCTGGTTCGTCTTGGTACTACCTCGCATACATAATGCGAGGAATTTCCAATTTCCAATTTCCAATTTCCAAATATAAAAAAGTGTTTCAACATTGGTTGCCCGTTGATATGTATGTCGGCGGGACGGAGCACGCGACGCGCCATCTTATCTACGCGCGTTTTTGGCACAAATTTTTATATGACATCGGAGTTGTCGGCGGCAAAGAGCCGTTCGCCGGTCTTAAGAATCAAGGTTTAATTATGGGGAATGACGGCAGAAAAATGAGCAAAAGGTGGGGCAATATCGTGAATCCGGATGATGTCGTCGGACAGTTTGGCGCTGACACTTTGAGAGTTTACGAAATGTTTATGGGGCCGTTTGATCAGCCGATAAGCTGGAGCACGGATAATATGGTAGGGTCAAGGAGATTTTTGGAAAGAGTTTGGAAGATTCAGTCTAAAGTCGTAAAGTCCATAAAGTCTGTAAAGTTGCAAGAAAATTCTAAACTGGAAAGATTGATTCATCAGACGATAAAAAAGGTTTCTGAAGACATTGAAAATTTTCATTTCAATACAGCGATAAGCGCGCTGATGATTTTGCTTAATGAAATGGAAAAACAGGACTCGCTAAAAATTGAAAATTATAAATTGTTAATTAAATTACTAAGCCCTTTCGCCCCGCATATTGCCGAGGAATTGTGGTTTGATATTGGCGGCAAAAAATCAATTTATCTGGAAGATTGGCCGAAGTGTGACGAATCAAAACTTCAATCCGATGAAGTGACTATAGTCGTTCAAGTCAACGGCAAGGTCAGGGGCAGTTTTAAATCCGTTAAAGGCCAGAAGCAAGAGGAGATTGAGAATATCGCTTTGTCCCTGCCCGAAATAAAAAAGCATATAGGCGAAAATAAGATTAAAAAAATTATTTTCGTGAAAGACAAAGTGGTCAGTATTGTCGTTTAGTCTGTTTTTTAAAATTGAGTTATTGCCTGCTCCTGAGAAAGTTGTAAAGTAGAAAGTTATAAAGTCAGAGAGGAAAATGAGAGAAAAAAGAATTTATCTTCACTTTATAAACTTGATAACTTTATAAACTTTCAACTGGCTCGCTCGCAATGATGATATAAGAATATATGCAGTTTTGCAATTCACGATAAGTTATTGTTTTGCGATTTGGTTTTTTACTCCGCTTTGGCTATCTTGTGGGGGTTGTGGTTCGGGCAAGTTTTGTCGGAACAGCGTTCGGGAATGGTTTTTGTTCCTTCCATCATAAGCGCTCCGCAGATTACTTCGCCGCCTTTTTCATATTTGCAGATATTGCCGGTCGGTTTCGCTTTTATCGCCGTCTTGCATTTCGGATAATTGGAACAGCTGTAAAATAAACCGAATCTTCCGCGCCGTTCCGTCATCATTCCGCTTTTGCAGACAGGGCAGGCGACGCCGGTAGAATTTTGCTTTTCAAGCTTGGCATCTTTCTTGATATATTTGCATTTGGGATAATTGCCACAGGAAATAAATCTGCCGAATTTGCCGTCGCGTTCTACAAGCTTTCCTTTCTTGCATTCAGGGCAACCTTCACCCGTTTCTTTCGGTCCGGCGAGTTCCTCGCCAGTGATTTTGCGAGCCCCGGAACATTCGGGGAATTTGGCGCAGCTTAAAAATTTGCCGGTTTTGCCGAGCTTTATTATCATATGACCTTTGCAGATGGGGCATTTCATGGACGGATCGGCCTCTCCGAGATTGTTTATTTTTTCAATTTTATCTTTTGATTTCACATCTTTACTGAAAGGCTTATAAAAATCGCTTAAAGTTTTCTCATATCCTATTTTCCCGCTCGCGATGTCATCAAGCTCGTCTTCCATTTGAGCGGTGAATGAATCGCTTATGTAATTGGCGAAATTTCCTTCAAGAAACGAGCTGACAACATCGCCGGTGTCGGTCGGGTGCAGAGCTTTGCTTATCTTTTCCACATAGCCTCTGTCTTCCAATGTTTTTATTATACTAGCATAAGTTGACGGTCGGCCGATGCCTCTTTTTTCAAGCTCTTTGACGAGTCCCGCTTCGGAATATCTTGCTGGCGGCTCGGTTTGCTTTCCTTCGGAACGGATTTCTATGAGTTTTAAAATTTCACCAATCGCGACTTTAGGCAATTCAACATCTTCGCCTCTGGATGCCGTGTCAGCCGCGAGCCAGCCGTCAAATTTAACTCTTGATCCATTTATGTAAAAATCAGGAATCTCGCCTTTGCCGATTTCCGCGGTAATTTTTGTCCTCATTACTTTGGCGTCGGACATTTGCGAAGAGACCGCTCTCTGCCAAATAAGGCGATAAAGTTTTTGCTGTTCATCATTAGCTCCGGCGGAGTCATTCATCAGATTCGTCGGCCGTATCGCTTCGTGAGCCTCTTGGGCATTCTTGCTTTTTTTGGAATATACGCGCGGATCCAGATATTCCTTGCCGAATTTTTTCTCCACTAATCCGTAAATCTGATTCAGCGCGACTTGGCTCATATTGACGCTGTCCGTTCTCATATATGTAATGAGTCCGGCTTCATAAAGCCTCTGCGCGATACCCATTGTTCTTGACGGAGCAAAGCCTAAACGGGAGCTTGCCGATTGCTGAATGGTGGAAGTGATGAATGGCGCGCGAGGCGACCTCTTGGCTTCCGTCTCGGCGACATTTTTGACTTTCCATATTTCTTTTTTGCCAACCACAAGTATTCTCTCCGCTTCTTTTTCTTCGCGCGGTTCTTCCGAGCAAGCAAGGGTGAATTTTTCGCCCGCGCCTTCTTTCGCCACGACATCGGCGGTAATGGTCCAGAATTTCTCCGGTATGAAAGCGCGAATTTCCCGCTCTCTTTCCATAATTATGCGAAGAGCGGGGGACTGAACTCTTCCGGCAGAGAGGCCATAGCGAACTTTCTTCCAGATAAGTCCGCTCAAGTCGTAGCCCACTAAGCGATCAAGCACTCTTCTAGCTTCCTGCGCCCGTCTCAGGTTTTCGTCAATTTCGCGCGGGTGCTGAATCGCTTCTTTGACCGCATCTTCCGTTATTTCGTGAAATACTACCCGCTTCGGATTTTTAAGTCCTGTCGCTTCTTTTATATGCCAAGCGATGGCTTCTCCTTCTCGATCGGGGTCGGTCGCGAGCAGCACTTCATCTGCTCTTTTTGCCAATGATTTTATTTCGGAAACTATTTTTTCTTTTCCTTTGGAAATTTCGTAATGGGGGATAAAACCACCTTCTATGTCAATCGCGCTTTTGTTGCTCTTCGGCAAATCTCTGATGTGTCCCACGCTCGCCTTGACCGTGTACTTGCCGTCCAAATATTTCGAAATCGTCTTCGCTTTCGCCGGCGATTCCACGATTAAAAGTTTCATAATTCAATAAGTAATACTATAAATGGAATGGCTTTGCAAATTTTCATAGAATCTGTGGGTATCTGATACCCACAGATTCTATTCGCCTATTCGCGCGAATTAGAGATTAGAAAAACATAACTTTTCTTGAAAATGTACTTGGAAATACTTGGAAACGAAACATCCAAGTGTGCGTCCATGTGTAAAATTTTTCTCTAAAACCTACTACCTAAAACCAACCACCCCGCCTCATCGGCGGGCAGGCTACAACCTAATACCTAAAACCTTTTTGGATTTTGTCAGTTATCTTATTATTTGATACTCTTAATGTATGTCAAAAAAAGAAAGAATTCTGACGGGCGACAGGCCGACGGGGCCTCTTCATCTTGGACATTATGTCGGGTCGCTTAAAAATAGGGTTTCGCTTCAAGACGAATATGAACAATTTATATTGATCGCGGATATTCAAGCTTTGACGGATAATTATGACAATCCGCAAAAAATCAAAGACAACATACTTGAATTAATGCTGGGTTACTTGAGTGTGGGCATCAATCCGGAAAAATCCACCATCGTTATTCAGTCGCAAGTGCCGGAACTCGCGGAGCTTACCGTCTATCTTATGAATATGATTACCGTGGCGCAGTTGGAAAGAAATCCTACGGTGAAAAACGAGATAAGGCAAAAAGGCTATCGCGAGAATGTTCCTGTCGGATTTTTCACCTATCCAATAAGCCAAGCGGCGGACATTCTAGGCTTTCAGGCGAATCTTGTGCCGGTCGGAGAAGACCAGCTACCGATGATAGAGCAGTCCAGAGAAATCGCGCGCCGTTTCAACTCTTTATACGGGCAGACTTTTGTTGAGCCGAAAGAGATGCTGTCGGAAGTTCCGAGGTTGTGCGGAATTGACGGAAAAGAGAAAATGAGCAAGTCGCTGAATAACGCCATCAACTTAAATGACTCTTCCGATGCCGTCTTGGAAAAAGTTATGAAAATGTATACCGACCCGACTCGCGTGAGAGCGACAGACCCTGGCCACACTGAAAACAATCCGCTTTTTATTTATCTCAACGCTTTTCATAACGACAAAAAAGAGATTGAAGAATTTGAAGGCAGGTATAGGCTCGGCAAAGTCGGCGACATAGAGGTGAAAAAAAGATTAGCCGAAATATTAAATAATTTTCTGGAGCCGATTCGGCAAAAAAAGAAAGAGTATGAAAAAAATATTCCTTTGGTTAATTCAATATTGAAGAAGGGGACGGAGAAAGGAAGGGGAGTCGTTCAGCAAACTATGCGCCTCGTGAGAAAAGCCGTTAAAACGGATTATTTCGGCTAGCGAGGAGCGCGTGGAAAATTCTGATTTTACACAGTGTCCGAGCGAAGACGAACTATAGGGTTTTAATACCCTCTATTTCGGCTAGCGAGGAGCGCGTGGAAAATTCTGATTTTACACAGCGTCCGAGTCGAAGACGAAATGCAGGTTAACACCTTTATTTCGGATGATAAGTAATGTTATGAATAGAAACAGATAAAGAGCGAATTTCGCTTTAGTTTCTTGATATTTTATGAGAGGAAAGAGAAAATGAACGAAACTGTTAAGGAGTATCTTGGAAAAGATTGTATATAAAAAACGAATTGAATTCTTTCACGAAAGGAGAATTGAAATGATTGATGTGAAATTATTTGCGGCAGGGATATAAGAGTCAAGGAAACGGGTGATTATTTTCCCGCGCGAAAAGTTTAAGTTTCTTATTTAAATTCCTCATTTTCTTAAATTCATAAAATAAGAGAGCATCAGCGATTTTTCGCCGGTGCTCTTTATTTTTCTTTGGCTTCTCTGTCATTCCCATGAAAATGGGAATCCAGTCCTTGCGGATTAAATCTGGATTCCCGCCAGAGCCTGCCCTCCATGAAGACGGTGGGGCGGGAATGACAACGGAAAATATTTTTCAACATATCGCCCGAATTTCCCCCAGCTTTTCCTCAATCAATCCTTTGATTTCCATAATTGAGAGGAGGGCACTCCCGTTGCCGATGGACATTCCTGATTTAGTCAATTCTCGGATAAGCTCGTCGCGGTCAATCGGATTTTCGATAATGGACAACACCTTTCGCTCATCGTCGGACAAGTTTTTCAATTCAAGATTTTTTGTTGTTTTATTTTCTTCAGCTTTAAAACCGAGGACTTCAAGTATGTGGGCGCTAGAAGAAACAGGAGTTGCGCCGAGCCGAATAAGCATATTCGGCCCTTCGGAATTTTTGGAAAAGATTGAGCCGGGCACTGCCATAACTTCTCTGTTGTAGTCAGTCGCTAGTCGGCTCGTGATAAGCGTGCCGGATTTTATCTCGGCTTCTATGATAAGCACTGCGTGCGATATTCCCGCCATAATCCTGTTTCTCTGCGGGAAGCTGTAAAGAGTCGGCTTAAACATCGGTTCAAATTCTGAAAGCAGAGCTCCGCCGGAATCAACAATTTTATCCGCCAACTGTCTGTTGGAAGAAGGGTAGAGAACGGAAGGGTGGAGCCCCGACCCGGGAATGGCGACCGTCGTTAGTCCCGCGTCAAGCGCGGCTTTGTGGGCGATACCGTCAATGCCGAGCGCCAAGCCGGAAACAATCACTATGTCGTATCCCCTAAGTCCGGCTAGGAGTTTCTGGCAAGCCTCTTTGCCGTACTCGGTGTATTTTCTTGAGCCGACGACGCAGAGGAATTTGGAATCACCTTTGGGCATTTCACCTCGGATAAAAAGTTTCTTCGGCGGTTCAGGAATTTCCATTAGCCTCTCTGGAATTTCGTCAAAGGAGAGTTCTCGTATCGGATTGTTCATAATGTTTTCTTTTATTCTAACATTCTGTTAAGATTATTGATAATTTATCGTTGTCAAAAATATGCTAGATATAAAATTCATAAGAGAAAATAAAGAGATAGTGCAAGAGGGCGCGAGGAAGAAGCGCATTGATTTTAATGTTGATGATTTGCTCAAAGCGGATGACAGGCGGCGCGAACTTTTGTCGTCAATAGAAAAAAAGCGCGCCGAGCAGAATCAGTGGAGCGAAAAGATAGTGGGAGCGTTTGACGCGGCAACCAAAACTCAACTAATTATTGAAATGCAATTGCTGAAAGGCAGGCTTCAAAAAGAAGAAGAGGAGCAGAAAGAAGTGATGAAAAAATGGCAGACGCTTATGATCCAAGCGCCGAATATTCCCGATATGTCCGTGCCGGAAGGCGAGAGCGACGCTGACAACAAAGAAGTCAAAGTGTGGGGCGAAATTCCCAAGTTCAGCTTTGTGCCGAAAAGCCATATTGAAATTATGGAAAATTTGGGAATGGTTGATCTGGAAAAGGGGGCGAAAATTTCGGGCTTCCGCGGATACTTTTTGAAAAATGACGCGGTGCTTCTCAACTTCGCGATTTGGCAATTCGTCTCCGACCATTTTAATTTCAAAGGCGATTTTTCGCAGATGATTGTCCCTTCGCTTGTGAGGAGAGAGACACTTGTCGGCACGGGCTATCTGCCGCAAGGAGAGGAAGATATGTATAAAACTCAAGACAATGACTATCTAGCCGGAACGGCGGAAGTATCTACTATGAGCTATTTTGCCGATGAAGTTTTAAACGCAGGCGACCTTCCCAAAAAAGTTCTCGCCTTTTCGCCGAGCTTCCGCCGCGAAGCGGGAAGTCACGGCAAAGACACAAAAGGCATTTTCCGCGTCCACGAATTTTTCAAATTTGAGCAAGTCATACTTTGCGAAGCGAGCCACGAGGAAAGTGTCAAACAGCACGAAGAATTGCTCGGCAACGCCGAAGAAATTATGCAAGCTTTGAAAATCCCTTACCGTGTCGTTGTGAATTGTACGGGCGATCTTGGATTGGGACAAGTCAAGAAATACGACATTGAAGCATGGGTCCCGTCGGAGAATCGCTACAGGGAAACTCATTCCTGCTCATACTTTCACGATTTTCAGACGAGGCGTTTGAATATCCGCTACAAAGATAAGGACGGCAAACTCCGTTTTGCCCATTCTCTCAACAACACAGCCATCGCGACCCCGCGAATTTTAGTTTCTATAATTGAAAATAATCAACAGGAAGACGGAACGATTGCCGTGCCGGAAGTTTTACAGAAATATATGGGGAAAAAGATAATCGCCGAAAGAAAATAGGATTCGGCAGCAATCGGAATATTAAATAAATTTGGATAGGCGTGTTCCGCGAATAACGGAGTTTCGTAATTCACAATAAAAATGATTCGCAACAATCCGACTCTCAAGCCGTCAAAATTAAGGAAACGAAGACGAAAAATATTCGCCACCAAAGCCGTTCTGGTTCTCCTTTTTTTAGTATGCTTCGTTTTATTTTTGTCTTGGCTTTCCAAAATATCTTTGCTTCAAATTGAAAATATTGAAGTTTCAGGCAATTCAACCGTCTCGAAAGATGAAATAATCAATCTGATAAAAATGGAAACATCGGCAAAATATTTAATGCTCTTTTCCAAAAACAGCATATTTTTATACCCGAAGAAATCAATAGAAAAAAAATTGCTGGACGACTTCAAAAAAATTTATAAATTGTCAATAAAATCTAAAGGTCTTAAAACTCTCGTCGTAAATATAGCCGAAAGAAAGCCGAACTCTCTCTGGTGTTTTAGCAAGTCGGAAGACGGGAGTGTCCGTAAAAATGAAAATTCAGGGATGTGTTATTTTTTGGACGAAGAAGGAGTGATTTTCAGCGAGGCTCCGGATTTTTCAGGCGGCGCGTTTCTCCGCTATTACGGACTGCTTGACGGCGTTGAACAGCCGGTCGGACAAATTTATTTGCCGAGCGAAAAATTCAAAGAGGTGTCGCGTTTCGTGAGTTCATTGGAAAATTTAGGCATAAGTCCCGCTGGATTCCGCGCTGAATCGGAGAACAATTATGAGATTTATCTGAAAAACGGCGTTAAAATAATTTTTGACGATAATCAGCCGTTTGACAAAACTCTTGAAAATATTCAATCCATTTTAAGCGAGATTGATTTCAAAGGAGATTATTCGGCAAACAATCCTCTGAAAATAAATTATGTGGATATGCGTTTCGGAAATAAAATTTTTTATAAGACAAAATAAAAAACTTGGCGGAAAACTTAGCGGTGAAACCGCCAAGTTTTCTTTCCCCCCGACAAGGAATCCGGCGAACTCGCACTTGGAAACTAAGTTTCCAAGTGCGACTGATTAATTTGTAATTTCTGTGGGTATCAGATACCCACAGAACATCTTATTTTCCGGAAAATTACAAACACGCTGGATAAAAATGTTTAAAAATTATTTCATTAAAAATTTAATGAAAATTAGAAATTAGAAATTTATCATTCCAACCCCTCCCACTTATCAGGGGAGGAGTCAGTCTCTGTTGTCAATTCTCCCCCTGACAAGGGGGATTAAGGGGGTTGGAATTATAAATTTTTAACTCTTCCTGTTGTTCTTCCGATTATCCACAGTTTTGCGTATGTTTTATTTGCTTTAATAAGGTATAATTTAGCAGTAATTATTGCCCGATTTTATTTGTTGAGCGATCTTAAAGAGTTTGGTTCGGTTTAATTTTATCCATTGTGAAGAAAAAATTTTCAAGTAGAAAAAATACTAGTAGTGTTTTGAGATTGTTTATAGTAATTGTTGCCATCCTCTTTGCGGGGAATTATTCATCGGCGGAAGCTGAAAGTCCGGAGCTTGAGCGCGAGATGGAATACGCCAGCGGTCATTTAGCCTCAATTTCCGAAGAAGCCAGAAGACAGCTTGAATTGATTGACGCTGGAATCCCGCCTCCGCCAGAGACTGCGGCGAGGCAAGCCCGACCTTTGCCGGAGACTTCCAATGAAGCCGTTCCGCAGTCGGAAGCCGTTCGCGAAGCCGGTCAATTTTTCTCATTCGGCATATTTGAAAAATTCATATCTAATTTTACAAATCAAACCGCCGGCATCGCTTCTCTGTATAAATCAGTCATCTCATCAGTCGCTGTCATTTCCAACCAAACCGCTAGCATTGCTTCTTCATACGCGTCCGCCGTCGCAGATTTTTTTGAGAATACTCTAACTGTCGGCAAGTCTTCTCTTGAGCGAAACATTGCCACTGTCAGACAGACCAATAAAAAAGTCAGCGTTAATTTTACAAATCAAACCGCCGGCATCGCTTCCTTCACTTCATCCCTCATAACTCCGATAACCGATTTTGTCACCAATTTTTTTACCGGCGGGAAATCTTCCGAACCTGAAACAATCATCCCGCTTAAACAATCCGACAGCAAGACAACATCATTTTCAAATGAGGAAACTCTTTTCGTCACGGACTCAACATCCGGCTTGGACAATATTGAGCTGCCCGCTTTGTCAATCGCCGACTCACCTTCGCCCGAATCTCCCGCCTCCCCGCCCACAGCGCCTGAGCGTAGTGATGGCGGGCGCGGCAACCTAACGCCCGCAACCTACAGCCTAAAACCCGACATCACCAGAAGGGAAGTCCTGGACATGATTCAACAATCCGACATCGGCAACCAAACTTTAATAGGCGCTTTAAGCGTGGCAGCCAAAGAGAACTCTTTGACCGTCAATCAGTCAATTTCCAATCTGGAAAACAAAATATCAATCATTCAATCCAACAGCATCAGGCAGCTGGACAAACCGGCCTCTTTTGTCTCGCGAACGGACTCGGACATTAAAAACCTGAGTGGAACGACTATCGTCGACTCCACAATCACAAGCTCATCTTTCTCCGGCACCACGGGAACATTTACCGGCACTTTCTCCGGAACAACGGGAACATTTTCCGGCAACCTCACAGTCAGCTCTCAGCTCACTGTTGCCGGCACAGCCACTTCTACCGTAGCGGGAGATACAAACTTTGATTCCGGCACTCTCTACATTGATTCCATAAACAACCAAGTCGGCATCGGCACCACTTCGCCTTACGCTAAGCTGTCAGTGGTCGGCCCAGTCGTGGCCGAATATTTTTACGCCACTTCCTCCACCGCCACTTCCACTTTTAGCGGGCAATTGGTTTCCGGATTCGCTCCGACCTTGACGCACAGTTTCGGCTCTTGGAGCGTGGGCGCGGCGGGGGCCAATCCTTTGGGAGCCAGTTTTATAATCAATCCTTCCTCGGCCGCCTCCGACTCCAACTTGTTATCTCTTTCCGTCAACGGCTCGGCCAAGTTTTTGGTTGACGCCGAAGGCGATATTTTTGCCAATGGAGTTACGGTCGTCGGCGGCACGACTCTTTCCACCACTACCGCGGCCACTTTCACGGTGGAAAATAACACCGTCTTGGGCGACTCCACCACCACCGACATTACTTACTTCAATTCCCGCATCGCCGACAGCCTTATTCCCACGGCCGACAATGCTTTAGATTTGGGCGACTCCGCCAACTGGCTCCGCTGGCGAACCGGCTACTTCGGAACTTCCGTCGGCATCGGCGGAACCGCCACTTCCACCGGCTCTCAATTAACGACATCGGGCGCTTATCTTATAGATTCCAACAACACACTCTCTATCAACACCACAAACAACAAAGCCGTCTCTTTTGGAACAGGCAATGTTTCTCTTCCTTACGCCTCTTCCACCGCTCTCACTATTTCCGGCAATTCTTACTTGGGAACGGTGTCGTCGGGCGCTTGGAATGGAACGGCCATTGGCGACGCTTACATAGATGACAACATCACTCTCACCAACCTGACTCAAATAACCAATCGTGCCATCACCGACACCACCGGCACCTTGACCGTCACCCGAGGCGGCACGGGCCAGACTTCCTTCGGCCAAGGCTGGCTCAACTCGGACGGAACGACTCTCTCCGCCTCCACTTCGCCCACCGTTAGTTACCTCACTGCCACCAGCACCACCGCCACCAGCACCTTTGCGGGTCGGATAAACACTTCCGGCATTACTGGCGGTTACGCCATAGACGGCAGTCTTGTTCTACAAGCTAGCTCCACTAATAATTCCACTTTGATTGGAATTGGTGCTGGCACCGGGTTGTTCTTCGATGGTATGCAAAATACTGCTATTGGTTATCAAGCATTAAACGTCACGACATCAAGCGACCAAAACACTGCTGTCGGTTACAAGGCATTATTTTCCAACAGTGGAGGATTGCAAAACACCGCAGTGGGGAGAATGGCTTTAAACGCCAATAATGAGGGCAGCCAAAATACTGCTTTTGGCACGGATTCTCTTTTTTCAAACACTGATGGTTATAACAACTCCGCTTATGGTTTTAGCGCCCTCTACTCCAACACCACAGGGATAAGAAACGTCGCATTGGGTTTTCAGGCAGGCGACAACATTACCACCGGTTCAAGTAATATTATTCTCGGCTATAACATAGACGCTCCCTCCGCCACCGCTTCCAACCAGTTAAATATCGGCAACATCATTTTCGGTACTGGCATAGATGGCACGGGTTCAACATTAAGCTCTGGCAACATCGGCATCGGGACGACTTCGCCTTACGCCAAGCTATCGGTGGTGGGGGAAACAGTATCTTCATATTTTACAGCCACCTCCACCACCGCCACTTCCACTTTCGCCGGCGGAATGTCTGTCGCCGGTTCATCGGGATTGACGGTTTTGCAGAATGGAAATGTGGGGGTGGGCGCCACTTCGCCCGGGGCTAAGCTGGACATCTCCGCGGGTAATTTGGATTTAGATAATACCACTAACGCTAATCAGTTTGGGGTAATCTCTAAAAACGGAACGAGGTTTATTCACAATTTTAACTATGGAAATAATGGGACGGTAACGACTGACGGCTACAATACTTTTGTCGGAGAAGGCGCCGGAAATTTAACAATGGGTAGCACGGCTGTATCAACAACTGAAAGTTCCTACAATACGGCTATAGGCAATGGAGCCTTGCAAGCCAACACCACAGGCTACTACAACACCGCCAATGGTACATATTCCCTCTACTACAACACCACAGGCTACAACAACACCGCCAATGGTCTGCGATCCCTCTACTCCAACACCACAGGCTTCCAAAACACCGCCAATGGTGTGGATTCCCTCTACTCCAACACCACAGGCGACTCCAACACCGCCAATGGTATGTATTCCCTCTACGCCAACACCACAGGCGACTACAACACCGCCAATGGTTATCGATCCCTCTACTCCAACACCACAGGCAGTAACAACACCGCCAATGGTACATATTCCCTCTACTACAACACCACAGGCTACTACAACACCGCCAATGGTGTGAGTTCCCTCTCCTCCAACACCACAGGCAACCAAAACACCGCCAATGGTTATTATTCCCTCTTCTACAACACCACAGGCAGTAACAACACCGCCAATGGTATCTATTCCGGTTACAATCCTTCCAACGACATAGCTCAATATCGCATTACCACCGACACAAATATGACTTTACTGGGTTATGGAGCGACAAAAAACAACGCTTCTGAGCTTGATAACGGCATAGCGATTGGGGCGGGAGCGCAGGTCTTGGCAAGCAATCAGGTGGTATTGGGGAATGACAGCATTACGACGACGTTGCTGAAAGGGAATGTCGGCATCGGCACCACTTCGCCTTACGCCAAGCTGTCGGTGGTGGGGGAAACGGTTTCCTCTTACTTTACCGCCACCTCCACCACCGCCACTTCCACTTTTCCATATTTATCCGTCACCACTAATTCCAACCTCGGCACAGTTGTCGGCGGAGTCTGGCAAGGCACGGCAATCGGCTCCACTTACGGCGGCACGGGCATTAACTCCTCCGCTCTCACCGGCATCGCCCAGATTGTAGCCGGAACTTGGTCGGCTTCCTCCACGCTCTCCACCGCTTTCGGCGGAACGGGCTGGAACAATA
>Ga0209727_1002179_pt1 | contig 14365 bp, 22 predicted proteins | sample RifGroC1_FD_183995 | JGI IMG/M metagenome (GOLD analysis project Ga0209727, IMG submission 183995) | Groundwater microbial communities from Rifle, Colorado, USA - Groundwater C1 (SPAdes) (version 2) | ecosystem: Environmental > Aquatic > Deep subsurface > Groundwater | place: Rifle, Colorado...
TGGAAGGGGACTTCGTAATTCTCCCTTTGGCCCTTTCACCACAAGCTCGTTTCCATCTTTAGTAATGGTTACTCCCTGTGGTATTTCAATTGGTGTTTTTCCTATTCGTGACATATGTTTACCAAACTTCACACAATAATTCTCCGCCAATTCCCATGCGTTTTGCTTCTCGTCCGGTCATCATCCCTTTTGATGTAGAGATAATTGCCGTGCCCATTCCTCCAACAACCGTGGGAATAGCTCCTTTATCGATATACCATCGTAATCCCGGTTTACTAATCCTCTTTACATCAGTAATTGCTGAATTACCATTGTCATACCGAAGTATTACATGTAATTGATATTTTGGATTATCTCCAATTTTTTTTGCTTCTTCGATATACCGTTCTTTCACAAGTATTGTTGCGAGCGCATATTTCATGCCGGAATACGGAATATCGAGTGATTTCCTTTTCGCAGCAGCCGCATTTTTTATTTGAATTAACATGTCTCCAATTGGATCATTTACCATAATAGTTCTCCCTTTACCATGATGCTTTTACCACTCCTGGTAATTCACCTTTATGTGCGAGTGTCCGAAAGCAAATACGACAAACGCCAAATTTACGCATGTATGCCCGTGACCTGCCACAGAGATTACACCGATTTTTATGTCGGACTGCAAATTTCTGTTTTTTATTAAATTTCACGACATCAGATGTTTTTGCCATAGTATTATTTTTCAAACGGTAATCCACTAAGTGCAAGTAGTGCTTTAGCTTGATCATCCGTTTTTGCACTTGTTACAAATGTTGCCTCAAAACCACGTACTTTATCGACGAGTGCGTAGTCTAGATCCGGAAAAATTGTTTGTTCTGCAATACCAAGTGTATAATTACCATTTCCATCAAATCCTTTTTTTGGAATTCCCCTGAAATCTCGTACCCGAGGAAGGGCAACACTGGTAAGCCTGGTCAAAAAATCGTTCATTCGTTTTCCACGAAGTGTTACTTTTAATCCAATAACGTCTCCTTCTCGAAGTTTAAATGCTGATATTGCTTTTTTGGCTTTTGTCACCACTGGATGAAGACCGGTTATAGCAGCAAGTTGGACAGTTGCCTTTTCAATAACTTTCTTATCGGCAAGTGCTTCCCCTAAACTGCAATTAATGACGATTTTGATGAGCTTTGGCACTGCCATGCAGTTTTTAATTCCAAGCTCAGTCATAAGTTTATTTTGGTCTTGTGTCATACGTTATAATTTTGCTTCACATTTTTTACAAATACGGTATTTGTCTTTCGCTGTCACACTATATCCAATTCTCGTTGGTTTTCCGCATTTAGGACACAGGAGCGCAATTTTCCCAACTGATATTGGTCGCAACTTTTCAATGATTCCTCCCGGATGTTTATCATCCCTTCGTTTCATGTGCCTTTTGTATACATTAATTCCAACAACACGAACTGTATGGTCGCCTGGGAATACTTCTTCAATTTTTCCCTTTCTCCCTTTATCTTTTCCTATTGTTACGATGATTTCATCACCTTTTTTGAGTTTCATATTAATACATCTCCAATGCCATGCTGGCTATTTTATCAAATCCTCTTTCTTTTATCTCGCGCGCGATTGGACCAAAGATACGTGTTCCCCGCGGATTTTCATCTGCATCGATAACAACACCTGCATTATCATCAAACCTGATATATGAACCGTCTTTCCGTCTATATTCTTTATGTGTTCGAACGATCACAACCTTTACGAGTTCGTCGTCTTTCACAATTCCCGTTGGATCTGCTTTTTTCACAACACACTGCACAATGTCTCCAAGTGTAGCGGTATTTCTCTTTGACGCACCATAAATATGGATAACCGTCATCCACTGTACCCCTGAATTATCTGCCGGTACTAATTTTGTTCTTCGTTGAATCATATTATTTTCCTTTTTGTTCCAATACCGTAAATCGTTTCATTCTACTTATTGGCCGCGTTTCAATGATCGTAACTGCATCTCCCACCTTTAATGCTGTTCCTTCATAATGAACTAAAAAACGTTTCGTGCTACGCATAGTTTTTCGATAGAGTGGGTGACGGGTAATCTGAACCACCTCAACTGTAATTGTTTTAAATGCTCCAACATGAGCAACCTTACCTATAAATGTTTTTCCTTTATTTATCGTTGTCATACACTTTCTCCTTGATGTTTTTGGCTTAAAACAGTTTTCATAATTGCATATTTTCTTTTCGCGATTGTTATTTCATGAACATTCTTTGCTGGTTTGGTATATCGTTCCATCTTCATTTTTTTTATTTGCTCGCCAATTGCCTGTATCTGACTTGCAAGTTCAGTTTTATTCATCGTATGTATTTGTATTTTGTCTTTTCGTTTCATATGTATTATTCCTTTATCATAAACTTTGTTCGCACTGGTAATTTTGCTGACGCTAACCGCATCGCTTCTTTTGCATCTGCTTGGGGTATTCCACCCATTTCAAACAAAATTCGTCCAGGCCGAACCACTGACACATACTCATGAATATCCCCTTTTCCACTTCCCATTCTGGTTTCTGGCGGTTTTTTTGTAACTGGTTTATCTGGAAATATTCGAATCCAAATTCTTCCACCCCTCTTAACATAATGAGTAAGTGCTCGACGTGCTGCTTCTATCTGACGGCTAGAAACCCAACCGCACGTCATCGCCTTCAACCCAAATTCTCCAAAATCAATATTCACGCCACGTGTTGCAATTCCGGTTCGTTTCCCCCGAAATGATTTTCTATGTTTGGCACGTCTCGGCATTAACATATGTTATTTTTTACAAATCCACACTTTTACTCCAATATATCCAGATTTCGTAAGCGATGGAACTGCTGCAAAATCAATATTTTCCCTGATTGTTGAAAGGGGTACTGTTCCAACACCAAACTTTTCGTGTCGTGCAATTTCAGCCCCAGCAATACGACCAGAAAGCGCAATTTTTATTCCTCTGGCTCCTGCTCCCATCACGCGTTCAAGCGCTTGGTTACACGCCCTCTTATGAGGAATACGCCTGGCTAATTGATCTGCTATGGTTGTTGCTACTAAATATGCGCTTAAATTTGGTTCTTTTACTGGTTCCACTGTAATTTCAATTTTAGATTTTCCTGTATCTCCTGCATGTTTCTTTTGTAGGTTTGTTGCCCGTGTTTGTTCCCATTCATGTAAAAATTTTTCAATTGCTTTTTTTGATTCTTCCAGTCCGCTTCCACCTCGTCCAATGACGAGTCCCGGCCGTGAGACATGAAGTGTAATTTTCATCTTATTAATAGAGCGTTCAATATCGATGTGTTCAAGTCCTGCAGTTTTTAGACGCTTAAAAATAAACTTTCGAAGCTCCACATCTTCAAACAAAAACTCTTTATACCTTTTATTATCAGCAAACCATCTGGAACCCCAGGTAAACACTGTTCCTATTCGAAAACCTTTTGGATTAATTTTTTGTCCCATAGATTATTTCCCTGCCTTGCTGGAAGGCTGGTCTCCTTTTTCTTCTATCACGATCTTTACATGTGTCATTCGTTTCTTGTATGCATGCGCCATTCCTCGTGATACTGCGTGAAATCGTTTCATCACAGGTCCACCCATAACGATAATTTGCGTGATACCCAAGGTATGAGCATCTGCAACTGTTTTTTTAGCATTTGCTATAGCGCTTAATAGTGTTTTCAATATTGGTTCTGCAGCTATTTTTGGCGTCATCGCAAGAATAGCTATTGCACGGTCAACTCGTTTCCCACGAATTGCATCGGCGATGAGCCGTACTTTCCGTGTACTCGTCCGTATATATTTCGTGGTTGCTTGATATTCCATACGTTTTAGGTTTTATCCATTGTTCGTTTTGTTACTTGTCCGTGACCTCGAAATGTTCGTGTTGGAGAAAATTCTCCAAGCCGATGCCCTACCATAGATTCATTTACAAATACTTCGGTGAACAGATGACCATTGTGAACCGCAAATGTAACTCCAACAAATTCCGGAGGAATTTGACACGCCCGACTCCACGTTTTAATAGGTGTGCGATCGCCACCAGCCTTTTGTTTGTTTACTTTAATAAGTATCCGCTTATCTATATATGGTCCTTTTTTGCTTGATCGTGCCATAATGCTCCTTACTTTTTTCTACTTGCTATAAACCGATCGCTGTATTTTACACGTTTTCGCGTCTTTTTCCCAAGGGTTTTTTTACCCCATGGACTTTTGGGTGATGGCATACCAATGCCACTTCGACCCTCTCCACCTCCATGTGGGTGAGACCGTGGATTTTGAGCTACCCCTCTTACTGTTGGTCTGATACCCATGTGTCGTGACCTTCCTGCTTTGCCAATCACTCTATTTTTCCATTCAACGTTTCCAATCTGTCCGACGGTTGCTCTACATAAAATAGAAAATAATCGCGTTTCACCTGATGGAAGCTTAATTTGCACTGTATTTCCATCTTTTGATAGTACCGTTGCAAATGATCCGGCGGACCTAATCATTTGTGCTCCATGACCCGGCTTAATTTCAATATTATGAATAAGAGTGCCAATTGGAATATTTCCAAGTGTCATCGTATTACCCGCAACCGCATCCACAACTTCGCCGCTTATTATAATTGCACCCACTTTGAGACCAACTGGTGCAATAATATATTTTTTCTCTCCATCTTTGTACTGCAGGAGTGCAATATCTGCGCTTCTATTAGGATCATATTCAATAGCAATAACGGTTGCAGGAATTGCATCTTTTGTCCGCATCCAATCGACTTCCCTGTACATACGTTTGTGTCGTCCACCCTGATGACGCACAGCAACATGACCAGCAACATCCCGACCGCTTTGCTTAGGTAAAATAGTTAATAATCGTTTTGTTTTCTTTGTTTGTTGTTTCATATCTACTTCTTTTCTTGTTCTTGAATTTGAAATGCGTCGATAGTCTGACCGGCTTTTAACTGCACCATGGCTTTTTTCCATGCTGATGTCTGCGCTAATTTCTGCTTTTTTCCGGTTCGTTTCATTTTTCCTGTGACCAAACTCGTTCGAACATTTATTACATTCACTTTATACATTTTTGCAACTTCCCCAGCTATTTGGGCTTTATTTGCATACATGGCGACAACAAAACTGAACCAATTGCTTTGAGCAAGTTGCATTGTTTTTTCAGTAATATATGGTCGAATTAATATTGATGATCTCATACACGTTTTAATAGAATTTCTATTGATTCTTTTGTTATACAAATTGTCTTATGAGTGACCACGTCATACGTAGTCACTTGCGATGCGGGAACGAATGTCACCTTTTCAATATTTCGAATTGCTTGAACGAACGGACTATGGGTATCATGAACAACAACAAGTACGGGATTCAAAACTCCCATCTTCACGAGTCCTTTTGCAATAATGGATGTTTTTGGCTTGCAATCATTTGTTTTCTCAATAACGACAATACGACCTTCTTTTTGTTGGTACGAAAGTGAACTTGCAAGAGCAAGTGAGCGCATGGACTGAGGTAGATTTTTTGAATAATCGCGAATTCGTGGTCCGAAAACAATTCCACCGCCGACAAAAATAGGCGCTCGAATATTTCCATGACGAGCGCGGCCAGTCCCTTTTTGTTTGTAAATCTTTCTTGTTGATCCTGTTACTTCGCCGCGAGTTTTTGCTGTTGCTGATCCTTCCCGTTGATTTGCCCGATATACTCTCACAGCTTGAGCAATAATCTGAAGATTAATTTTTACTCCAAATACTTCTTTCGGAAGCTTCTCTTTCCCTGCTGAAATACCAACAGACGTATATAAAGATGCACTCAGTGCAACTTCTTTTTTACTAGCAGGAGCAACAGCTTTTTTTGTAGCTGTTATTTTTTTCACCTTGGTAGTTTTTTTTATCGTTGCCATACTTATTCGTTTTCTTTTGCAATTGTTACTAGCGTATTTTTTGGTCCTGGTACAAGACCTTTGACTATAAGAATATGATTTTGCTCATCAATACCAATAACACTCAACCCTTTCACAGTGACTGTATCACTTCCCATTCGACCGGCCATGCGTTTCCCTTTAAATACTCTTCCTGGAGTGGTCGTTGCGCCAATTGATCCCGGTGACCTTTCTTTATCCGATTGACCATGAGTCTTCGGACCGCCTGCAAACCCGTGCCTTTTCACAACTCCTGCAAATCCTTTTCCTTTTGAAATGCCCGTCACTCGTATCACATCTCCAACGCTAAATACATCTGCAATTGCGAGTTCTTTTCCAACAAGCCAACCTTCTGGAATAGTTGCTACCCTCATACTACGTAAAAAGCGGAGTTTTTGTGTAATCCCCGCTTTTTTTGTGTGTCCAATTTCAGCTTTGGTGTTATGTGTTTTAGTTCCAAATCCAATTTGGATATTGGTATAGCTCGGTGTGATATCAAGACTCGTGATAAAACACGGACCAGCTGTAATATACGTCACAGGAATCCGCATCCCACCTTCTGTGAATGTCTGTGTCTGCTTTCCTTTGTATCCCAGTAAACTTTTCATATGTTACCAAATAAAAAAACGACCTCGGAACGGTCGTTTTTTAAACGTCTCCGAGACTTTTGGACTCAAAACGCGAGTATACCAAAGTATCTCATGAATGACAAATTACATCTTTATCTCTACATCAACTCCTGCCGGCAGATCTAAATGCATGAGTTGGTCTATGGTCTTATCAGTAGGCTCTATGATATCAACAAGCCGCTTATGCGTCGCAATCATGAAATCTTCCCGGCTATTCCGGTCAATAAATGTTGCGCGCTGCACGTTAAAATGTTCTTTGGATGTCGGAAGTGGAACTGGTCCTGCCACACGGGCGCCAGTCCTGACTGCTACATCAAGAATTTTCTGACAGCAATCGTCAATAACTCTGCTGTCGTATGCTTTTAAACGTACGCGAATTCGACCTTTTGGCATTGTTAAATATCCTTAAAAAGAGCCTTACTCTATAATTTTTGTCACAACTCCAGCTCCTACCGTATGTCCACCCTCTCGGATAGCAAACCGCACACCTTCCTCAAGAGCAACAGGAACAATAAGTTTCGCTGTCATTTTTGTATTATCCCCTGGCATAACCATTTCTACTCCGGCTGGAAGTGTGACCTCACCGGTCACATCAGTCGTACGAATGTAAAATTGTGGTCTGTAGCCTGAGAAAAATGGTGTGTGTCGTCCACCTTCTTCTTTCGCAAGTACTATAATTTCTGCTTCAAATTGTGTATGTGGCTTAACACTTCCAGGCGCTGCGAGCACTTGTCCACGCTCTACCTGATCTTTCTCAACTCCTCGAAGGAGTACTCCAACATTATCTCCAGCAATACCTTCATCGAGAAGTTTTCTAAACATCTCAACTCCGGTGACCACTGTTGATTGCGTGGCTTTAATACCAACGATTTCAACAGTCTCATTGATTTTCACTTTACCCCTCTCAATTCGACCTGTTACCACTGTTCCTCGACCTTTGATTGAAAATACATCTTCAATAGGCATCAGGAATGGTTTATCTGTGGGTCTGACTGGATCTGGAACATACTCATCCACTGTTTTCATGAGCTCAGTAATACTGCTTTCGGCTTCTGCATCACCTTGAAGCGCTTTGAGAGCTGATCCACGGATAACCGGAGTCTTATCTCCCGGAAATCCATATTTCGTCAAAAGTTCCCTTACTTCCATCTCAACAAGATCCAAGAGTTCCTTGTCTTGAACCATATCGCATTTATTCATAAATACGATAATTGCTGGAACGTTGACTTGTTTGGCTAAAAGTATGTGTTCCCGCGTTTGTGGCATTGGACCGTCTGGGGCTGACACAACCAAAATTGCTCCGTCCATTTGAGCGGCACCCGTAATCATGTTTTTGACATAATCAGCATGTCCTGGAGCGTCAATGTGTGCATAATGTCGTTTTGTGGTTTCGTATTCAGAATGATGAATGTTGATTGTAACTCCACGAGCTTTTTCCTCAGGAGCACTATCAATTTCTTCATATTTAAGTGCTTTCGCAAGACCTGATTTTGCAAGAACATGGGTAATTGCAGAAGTAAGAGTTGTTTTTCCATGGTCAACGTGACCAATAGTACCAATGTTTAAATGTGGTTTATTTCGAACAAACTTTTGCTGGTCTGCCATAGTTCCTCCTTAAATTTTTAGTTAACCAATAAAAAAACGCTGCTTATATTGCAAGCGAATGTGATTGTAACACACATTAGACTTTTTTCGCAATGATCTTTTCCTGAATGTTCTTCGGTACTTCTTCGTAGTGACTTGGTTCCATATAGTAGGAAGCACGGCCTTTTGATAAAGACCTCAAGGTCGTTGCGTATCCGGAAAGCTCTGCAAGAGGAACTTGAGCTATAATTATTGTTGTGTTACCCCGTTTTTGTGTTCCCATAATTTGAGCACGTTTACTGGATAAATCTCCAATAACATCTCCCATATACTCATCTGGAGTCGTCACCTCCACCTTCATGATAGGTTCTAGAATGGTCACTCCGGCTTGTTTGACTGCTGATTGAAGAGCCATAGATCCGGCAATCTTAAAGGAAAGCTCGGAAGAATCGACATCATGATATGTTCCGTCATAGAGGGCAACCGACATGTCCACAAGCGGGTACCCTGCGATACACCCGTTTTCCATAGCCTCCACAACACCTTTTTCAACAGGCTTGATAAACTCACGTGGAATTGCTCCCCCTTTAATTTCATCAATAAATTCAAATCCTTCTCCTCTTGGTTTTGGTTCAATCCTGACCCAACAATGCCCATATTGTCCATGACCTCCGGTTTGTTTAATATATTTACCCTCTCCTTCGGCCATCCTGGTAATTGTTTCCTTGTATGCAACCTGTGGCGCTCCGACATTTGCTTCGACTTTAAATTCCCGTTTCATCCGGTCAACAAGCACGTCTAAATGCAATTCACCCATGCCCCAGATAATGGTCTGGTTTGTTTCCTGATTTGATTTAACTTTAAACGTGGGATCTTCTTCAGCAAGCCGCTGTAGCGCATATCCCATTTTTTCCTGATCATTTTTAGTTTTAGGCTCAATAGCAAGGGAGATGACGGGTTCCGGAAACGTAATTTGCTCTAAAATAATTGGATTATCCGCATCTGCTATGGTGTCTCCTGTAATAGTATCTTTAAACCCTACAACTGCGACTATTTCTCCTGCAAATGCCTCTTTAATTTCTTCCCTTTGGTTTGCATGCATGAGAAGCAAGCGTCCGATACGCTCTTTGATGCCTTTACTGGAGTTGTATGCGTAAGAACCAGACGCTATTTTCCCTGAATAAATACGAACATACGTGAGTTTTCCTACATGTGGATCAATTTGAATTTTAAATGCTAGTCCAGTGAATTTTTCCTCAACAATACGCTTCCGTGTCGCAGGCTCATTTACTCTTGGATCTGTTCCAGTAACATCCGGCATGTCTAAAGGGGAAGGAAGATAATCAACAACCGCATCCAAAAGCGGTTGCACTCCTTTATTTCGAAGAGATGTTCCAGCATAGACAGGAACAAGTTTGTATTCAATGACAGCTTTTCTCAGTGCGGCTTTCAGTTCATCAATGGTTGGCTCAACGCCACCCAAAAACTTTTCAATAAGCACATCGTCTGTCTCGCTAATCCGTTCTACGAGTTTATGTCGACGCTCTTCAACAAGTTTTTTTAACTCTTCTGGGATATCGACCACGTCAAACGTGGCTCCGAGGTCATCACTATGCCACACCATTGCTTTTCTTGTGAGTAAATCAACATTTCCTTTATACAAACTTTCTCGACCGATGGGAACGACCATAACAGCAGTCCGTGCACCAAGGCGATCTTCAATAGAAGCAACGGTGGTATCCAAATCAGCGCCGAGTTTATCCATTTTGTTGACAAAACAAATACGCGGGACTTTATATTTATCCGCTTGTCGCCACACTGTTTCGGATTGAGACTGTACTCCTTCTTCTCCGTCAAGAACAGTTATTCCTCCGTCAAGAACCCGCAAAGACCGTTCTACTTCAGCTGTAAAATCGACATGCCCCGGAGTATCAATAATGTTAAACCGGTATCCATTCCAAAATGTGGTAGTGGCAGCCGACACGATCGTAATTCCGCGTTCCCGTTCCTGATCCATCCAGTCCATGACGGTCGTTCCTTCATCAATATCTCCGATTTTGTAACTTTTTCCGGTATAATAGAGGATCCGTTCAGTGGTTGTGGTTTTCCCTGCATCGATATGCGCGATAATGCCGATATTCCGCACTTTCTCAAGTGGAACATCTCGGTTTTCAGTAACAGTAATTGCTTGTGCTGCCATACAATATAAAAAGAACTGCCTTTATAAAGCAGTTCCTGCTTTCTTACCTCCTATTGTACAAAATAATTGGAGTTGTGTCTAGAACTGCTGTAATACTTTTTCTTTTGCGGCTCCCATAAGAAGGATCGGTTGGCCGTAATCTTTGATATATGTCGGTATAAATTCAACATTTTGAAGACGCATTCCGGAAAATGTATATTTCCCGATAACTCCAATTTTTGTTTCTTCACTCCACATCTGATCAAATATGGTGTTGCCATGCGCATACATAATATATTTACCACTGTAACGTTCTGGAGGTTGAATCCAATGAGGATGGTTACCTAAAATGAGATCCGCACCACTATCAATAATAAAATGTGCTAATTCCTTTTGTCTTACTGACGGAGTAGCGGTATATTCTTCACCCCAGCTCATGGATACCACAAGCACATCAACGTCATTTCGTAATTTCTGTATTTCTTTTTCCATAGTATCTTTATCAGACCAAGATACGCCTTCTTCTTTCGCACCAACATCGTTATACGCAAGAAAACCAACGCGAATATTATTCACTACTCGTATTGGTGGTTCTTCATTAATTCCAGTTACATCCATTTTATGAGATCGCAATAATTTTACTGTTTCATCAATACCATCTATTCCATAATTACCAATATGATTATTTGCAAGCGTCACCACATCAACTCCGGCATATTCCAGTCCTTCGATATGTCGTTTGTCTCCACAAAACGTAAATCCGTCATTCGCAACAGGACAATTAGCTAATAGCGGAGATTCTAAATTAATAACTGTAACATCCCCTGATTGCAGGATCTGCGCGATATTCTTCCATACCCACGTAAAATCTTTATACGTAAGTGTTTTGTAATTCACTGACCGAGCAGGAATAATGTCACCCGTTGCAATAAGTGTCCATGTATTTTGTTCTACTACCGGAGAAATTAATTCTCTTTGAGGTTTTTTTGAAAAATAAAAATAAAATACTCCTCCAAGAAGAAGTATTAAAATACCTATGTACCATTTGATCACAAACTTTTCAGTTTATTGGTTACATCATCCCAACAACTATCTAGTAATTCTTTCGGAATTTGATAGGATGCAACAACACTGCATTTCGGATAACTTTGTCCGGAAAAAATATATTTCCATACACCATTCTCTTTCACTCCCCACCATTGCGCTCCTCCTGCTTCTGCATCCTTTTCTGTGACTCCTCCGATGGCATAATTACCGATTTGTTTTCCTTTTGTAATAATATATTTCGATGGATCAGAATTAAACTCTTTTCCAATGGCAATTGCTATCGGAGATAAATCTTCCACTGTTGCTGTCGGAGACGCGACAATCACTGTTGGCGAAGCCGCGTTTGACGCGGTTGTCTGCGACTGGGCACTTTCTGGAACAACAACAGTTGGAATTTTTTCCGGTTTCTTGCCGACGTAATAAATCGTCGCACAAATCATGAGTGCTGCAAATAATATCGCAATAACCGTCTTATTTCCGTTCATATTATTCTTCCTTTTCTTTTGGTGAAAATGTTATGACAATACTTGTCCCTTTTTCTTTTTCATCAGCTGCAACTATAACAGCTCCTGTCATATCTCCTTTTGTTACTTCCCATGTTGACGATGTCCCGATATTCATGGTATTTTCCACAATCCATCCGCTTTTTGGTAAATTTGCTTCATAAAACGCTATCACTTTGTCTGCGGAATCTACAGTTGTCATGATGAGCCAAAATCCTTTTCCCGCTTTGTTCTCAGCTCCTGAAATATTTCCTGAAACTTTAGCGCCTGGATATAACGGAAAATCTTTTGGAAATCCTTCTGGAATTTTTCCTTCACCGACATTAATCTCCGCTCCGGTTTTTGAGTCTTTAATCGTCATTGTCTTCCCTTGTGCATCTAATGTAACTCCGGTTTTCGTTTCAATCGCCTTTTTGGCGAAATTGAGGCCAAATTTAGAAAAAATGACACTTCCTATTGTTCCCATAATAATTCCCAGAATAACAAGAAGACCTACACATCCAATAAGAATTTTAATTCCTATTGGTAACGGTTTTGATTTTTTAACTGAAGTTTCAACTTTTTTAGGCATAGGAGATCCCTTTCTATAAACTCTACTACTGTTATGTTAACGATTTATGAAAACGAACGCAAATTATGTATTTAGATGCTGAAACAACCTGCCTGCCGGCGAGGCAGGGTTCAGCATGACAAGAAAAATCATTCCCCACTTGGTAATTCGAGACTTTTAATTGGTGCGAGTGCTGCGCCAGCAATGCCCTGCATACTTCCATAGAGTCCTGCTACTCCAGTTAAAAGTTTGTTTACCTGCATTTCTCGAAGTTTCCAACTTCGCTCAAATGAAACACGTTCTTTCTGGATTTCTTTCTGCATTTCCTGATATGTTTCAATCATTGCCTCCATCTGATGCTGGAAATCATGACTTGTTACAAACCCGTAAAGTTCTTCCGCCTTTGTTGATTGGGCTCCAGCAATCTTTTTTTGTTTTGCCGCATCTAGAAGTGATTTGCGAAGAAGCGCAGCCAGTGGTAATGCAAGTTTGTGTGATGCAATCCATACACCATCCTTAAATCCCATACCGGATTTTGCCTCATCAGGAAGGGTATCAGAAATGATTGCTGGAATGTGCGCTTTATCATGAAGTAAATCATCTTTAAGTTTAGTTATCCATCCATCAGACCATGCTTTTGTCCGTTTGGATTCCCAAAGAATTGTCCCGCAATCCATCCCCATGGGACTTTTAACAATCTGCCGGATATCCGCTCCCAACACTCCTTTTCCAATTGGCTCAATGACATCCTGTGGAAACGTATTATGCAGTGTCTGCTCTAAGTCTAATTCCTGTACTTCTCCCTGGAGCTGCTGCGATCCCACACTTCCCTTACGCTGTAATTCCTCAATAGTTTTGCGCATACTTTCCAGTTGTGTTTCTTTTTCTTTTAACTCCAATCGATGTTTCTCGGAATCTTCTTCTTTGGCTTTCATGCGGATTTTTTCCTGCTCCTCCAGAAGTTTTTTTTGCATGGTTACTTCTACATTTTCCCGCGCGACTTTTTCCTCCCGAAGTTGTCTAATAAGTTCAGCGAGCTGTTTCTTTGTTTCCAACAATTCCCTCTCTTTTTCCTTTACTTCTGCAACCGATTTTTCCTGCAATTTACCTTTTACTTCTTCTTCAATCCCATGCCGTAATTCCTCATCAATAGCTTTTGATATCTCAACAGGTTTGCCGCAGTGGGGACAATTGATGGTCGTCATCATAGTAGGAGTATTATATATAAAATATCCAATTTGTCACGAAGAAACTGAAGAGTCCGTTTTTCTCTGATCTATATACTCGAGTATTTTATTTCTTCTCTCTTCCAACGATAACGTACTTTCAATTCCCGGACCGTTGATGCAGCCTCCGTCACAAAAGAGAATATCAAGAAGCCGGACAGAGGTATTTTTTTCAAAATTATCAAGCGCGTCAGCGCAATTCTTCCAACCGGAGATTACCTGTAATTCATCACTGGAAAGCAAATGTGATGAACAACTGGTTGCTGCCAACCCGCCGGATATTGGGTACAACCGGGTGCTGGAATTTTCTAAATCAAATAACTGATCAACAGAAATCGTTTCATCTGGTTGAATTATCTTTAGTACTTCATTAAGCTCTTTATATGTCACTACGAGTATATCTAGATCAGGATGATCTTCTGATGCTTCAAGCCGTTTGACGATACACGGTCCAATAAATACAACTTTCGCATCCGGCCACTTGTGATGAGCAATTTTTGCCGTCGCAACCATTGGCGAATCAACGTTGTATGCAAGATATTTTTCTAAGCTGGGATATTTTTTCCGGATCAGTCGAACTGCGCTTGCACAAGGACTAGTAATAAAACGTTTTTTCTTATCTTTCTCAAGTTCTTTTAACATTTGTTCATTTGTTACCTCTGCTCCAACAGATACTTCCAACACTTTTTGAAACCCTATTTGTTTTAAGTGTTTCACAATATCCGGATAATCAAACAT
>Ga0209727_1002201_pt1 | contig 14264 bp, 24 predicted proteins | sample RifGroC1_FD_183995 | JGI IMG/M metagenome (GOLD analysis project Ga0209727, IMG submission 183995) | Groundwater microbial communities from Rifle, Colorado, USA - Groundwater C1 (SPAdes) (version 2) | ecosystem: Environmental > Aquatic > Deep subsurface > Groundwater | place: Rifle, Colorado...
AAAGAATTGGTAAGAGAAATTATAAAAGGAAGACTTAAGATTAATAGTTAAAACTTCTGGTTTACGCTATTTTTTTCTTCCCAATCCCATATATAACTTGAATTTATTCCCAAATTTTGATCTTCCCTTTGATTGTAAATATGAAGCGTTGGGAAAATTTTAATTTCTCTAGTCTTGAAATTTTTTTCCTCTAAATGTCCTAGGAGAGTCACGGGCATTTTAGAATTTTCCATTAATTTCAAAAGAGTTTTATCTCTTCTTAAATTTAAAACCCATTTATCCACATAACCTCGTTCAAGAGTTATCTCTTTTAAATTTTTTAAAAAATCATTATAATAATTAAAAGCATTTCTGTTAAGGAATATTTTTTCTAATGAAAATTTAAAGAGTTTCTCATCTTCAGTCCATTCTTGATTTACTCTATGGAGATAATCGTCAAATTGAAGATTTTCAAAAATGTTCAAATTCATCAGCTCTTCAAAAAAAAGCTGTCCATTTAAATGAGGAAGAGTTCTTTTTACATCCCAGATAATAGATCGAACAACACTATCCACTAAAAACATTATAAAAAAATTTCCTCCGTTTTGAAAATAACTCAATATTCATGTCTAAAATTTTCATAAATCCTTTTAAATTAATTCCAATATCAGAGTCTTCTAATGGATTCATAAGAAAAACAGAAATTTTTAGTTTAAAAGAATTATTGCTCAAAACGACTATTAATCTTGTTTTTCAAATACAATAATTTTTATAAAACAAAATATCATTAGATTCTTTATGGGACTCCTCTTAGGAAACTTTAATTTTAACAAAAATTTGGAAAGAATAATTTTGGAAATGAAAGTTGGCGAAGAAGGTTGGATAGAACCTCAATCTTTAGAGATAGATTACGATTTTGAAGGATATCTAGATTTAGAAGGTTCAGTCGTAACCAAAATGGATACTCTAGAGAATTATACCGTATACATCAAAAGAATAGGTCCAGAAAAAGATAATTTTTTAGTTGACATTTCAAATGCCAAAAAGTATAGTTGGAAAAGATTGTCTAAGGAAATGATTGAAGATCTTTTTGAAGATGGATATGGAGAGATGATTGTAAAGTTGAATTATCAAAAAGAAATTTCTTCTGTAGAAGAATTTTTATTAAATAAAGAAATAGATAAAGCACTTTTAAATGAAGAATATGAAAAATTGGAAAAATTGGAAAAGGAAAGATTAAGAAAATTTAAGAAATATTAAAAATAGCTTCTAAAAACCCTTATAAATCTGTTCTTCGTTGTTTAGTCAAGTGGTGAAAATGAAAAATAGAGAGACTGATTTTGTTCTTCCTTTCAATGAAATAAAAATTGAAGATATTCCTCTTGTTGGAGGAAAAAATGCTTCACTTGGAGAGATGTATCAAGAACTAAAACAAAAAGGAGTTGAGATTCCAAATGGTTTTGCAGTAACTGCTTTTGCTTACAAACATTTTATGAGTGTGACTGGATTAAAAGAAAAGATAAAAGATCTTCTATTAACTCTTAATACAAAAGATACTCGAAACTTGATGGCTCATGGAAAGAAGGTTAGAGAAGAAATACTAAAAGCCAAAATTCCAGAAGAGATTGAAAAAGAAATAATTTATTTTTATAAAAGATTATCTCATGAATACAAAGAAAAGTATACTGATGTAGCAGTTCGTTCTTCAGCAACGGCAGAAGACCTTCCAGATGCTTCATTCGCAGGACAGCAAGATACTTTTTTAAATATTCGTGGTGAAGAAAAAATTCTTGAAGCCTGTAAAAAATCATTTGCCTCACTTTTTACAGATCGGGCAATTTCATAGAAGATAAAGGGTTTAATCACTTTGATATTTCATTGTCAATTGGAATTCAAAAGATGGTTCGAAGTGATCTCGCTTCTTCAGGAGTAATGTTCTCTATAGATACTGAATCTGGTTTTAAAGACGTAGTTTATATCACTTCAATTTATGGGTTAGGAGAAAATATTGTTCAAGGTGCAGTAAACCCAGACGAATTTTATGTTCACAAACCAACATTAAAGAAAGGATTCAATTCAATTATCTCAAAAAAGGTTGGAGATAAAAAATTGAAGATGATTTATTCTGAAGAAAGCAATAAACCTGTAAAAAATATTTTTGTAAATGAAAAAGAATGTAATCGATATTCAATAACAGATAATGAAATTTTAAAATTAGCAAAATGGGCAGTAACAATCGAAGAACATTACAAAAAACCAATGGATATGGAATGGGCAAAAGACGGAAAATTGGGAAAACTTTTTATCGTTCAGGCAAGACCAGAGACCACAGTTCAAAGTCAAAAGGACTTAAACAAACTTGAGGAATATCTTCTAAAAGAGAAAGGAAAGATTTTAGTCGAAGGAAAAAGTGTTGGTTCTAAAATTGGTTCTGGAAAAGTAAGGATCATCAAAGATGCCTCCGGAATTAATTATTTCAAAAAAGGAGAAGTTTTGGTTACAGAGATGACCGATCCTGACTGGGAACCAATTATGAAAATAGCCTCTGCAATTATAACAGAAAAAGGCGGAAGAACCTCTCACGCAGCAATAATCTCAAGAGAATTCGGAATCCCTGCAATTGTAGGAACAAACGATGCAACTCATAAATTAAAAAATGGGGAATTTGTAACTGTAAGCTGCGCCGAAGGAGAAAAAGGATTTGTTTATTCTGGAAAGTTAAAATATAAAATTATAACTCACAATTTAAAAAAAATTCCAAAAACTAAAACAAAGATTATGCTTATTGCAGGAACTCCAGAACAGGCATTTGAACAAAGCTTCATTCCAAATGATGGTGTGGGATTAGCAAGAGAGGAATTTATAATTAGTTCATACATAAAAATTCATCCAAATGCTTTAATAAATTTTGAAAATTTAAAAGATAAAAAGCTGAAAGATCAAATAGAAGGTTTAACTTTAAATTATAAAAATAAGAAACAGTTTTACGTTGATAAACTTGCAGAAGGAATAGGAACACTTGCGGCAGCATTTTACCCCAAGGATGTAATTGTTAGAACTTCAGATTTCAAAACAAATGAATATCGAAACTTAATTGGAGGAGAACTTTATGAACCAAATGAAGAAAATCCTATGATAGGATGGAGAGGTGCAAGCAGATATTACAGCAAAAACTTCATAGAAGCTTTCAAACTTGAATGTTATGCATTAAAAAAAGTTAGAAATGAATTTGGGTTAAAAAATGTTAAAATAATGATCCCTTTTTGTAGAACTGTTGAAGAAGGAAAGAAAGTTCAGAAGATAATGGAAACATGTGGGTTAAAAAGAGGAAAAGAGGGGCTAGAAATTTATGTTATGTGCGAGGTCCCTTCAAATGTATTATTAGCTGATGAATTTAGCAAAATCTTCGATGGTTTTTCAATAGGATCGAATGACTTAACTCAACTAACCCTTGGATTGGATAGAGATTCAGAGATAATAGCTTCTGTTTCGAATGAGAATGATCCCGCAGTAAAAAAGTTTGTCTCGGAAATAATCGAAAAAGCAAAAAAGAACAAACGAAAAATTGGAATTTGCGGACAAGCCCCAAGTGACTTCCCAGAATTTGCAAAGTTTCTTGTAGAAAAAGGGATTGATTCAATCTCTTTAAATCCAGATTCCGTAATAAAGACAATTTTGGAAATTTCAAAAGTTGAAAAGAAGTTAAAACGATAATCTAATCATTATTTTATATTTTTATGAGTTCTATAAGTTTATAACAAATGAAATGATTTATTTCTAATTAGTTTCTGAAAATATATGGAAAAACAAAAAGAAATTGATAAAATTATTTCCGATGCAAGAAAATCAATTGGAAAATTTTGCATTGAAGAATGTAATGCCTATTGTTGCAGAAAAGGATATATTCTAATCAATGAAAGACAACTAAACCTTCTCGTAGAAGAAAAGGAACAAATTGAATTAAAAAAAGAAAATAAGCTAAAAGAACTTTCTTTTTCTGGGAAGTTTTTCTGGGAAGTTTATGCTCGACTTTTCAAATTATCTTGGAGGTTGTCCAAAACTTAAAGGAACAAAGTGCTCAATTCATTCTAGTTTAGAAAGACCAAAAGTTTGTCAGGAATTCCCAATTTTCCTTCTTGGAAATAATTTAAGAATTTCTTCGAAATGCCCTGCACATCAAAAGAATATGTTTTTCCCTTTTATAAAACAATTAGAAGGATTAGGATGCGAATTAACCGAAGATTAAATAAGCTACTCAATACAAAGCATTATAAAGTAATTTTTCTGAATTTAATAGTAAGAGCCCAAAAATCTCTTATATAGAATAATATAGGAGGAAAAATACCCAACATGGAAGAAAGAAGAGAAAGGCCCGAAGGTTCTGGAAGAAGTTTTGGAAACAGTTCTGGTGGAAGAAGTTCAGGCGGAAGAAGCTATGGAAATTCTGGTGGAAGAAGTTTTGGAAACAGTTCTGGTGGAAGAAGTTCAGGCGGAAGAAGCTATGGAAATTCTGGTGGAAGAAGTTTTGGAAACAGTTCTGGTGGAAGAAGTTTTGATAGAGGAGAACCAGCTGAAAAACATAAAGCAACTTGTTCAGAATGAATCTTTTAGATCTTACAAAATTTATTTTTATTTTTTAATTAGAAAAGTTCCATAAGATTTTTATATGGAAAAGTTTGTGAATAAGTATGAAAGTCGCGATTAAAAAGTCAATACTTAAAAAAATACTTTATCCATTTTTAATTGTCCTAGCTTTGGGAATAATTATTTTTTTATTTTTACCTCAGTCAGCACAACATAAGGTTTTAATCGAAACTAATTATGGAAAAATAACTCTTCAACTTGATTCTTCTAAAGCACCCATAACTGTAAAAAATTTTGAAGATTATGTTAAATCCGGATTCTATGATGGAACAGTTTTTCATAGAATTATTAAAGGATTCATGATCCAAGGAGGAGGTTTTGCAATTGATGGAACTCAAAAACAAACAAATGTTCCAATAGTTCTCGAATCAAATAATGGATTAAAAAATATTAGATACTCAATTGCTATGGCCCGAACTAATGACCCAAATTCCGCAACCTCTCAATTTTTCATAAACGCGGTAGACAATAGTTTTTTAGATTACAATGCGGGAAATCCGGGTTACGCAGTCTTCGGAAGAGTCATAGATGGTTTTGAGACAGTTGACAAAATTGAAAACCTTCAAACTGAAACTAAAAACGGAATGTCGGATTGGCCAACTGAAGAAGTCATAATTCAAAAGGTTAGTTTAATCTAACGAATAACTTTTAAACTTAATTTTCTTTTAGATCTCATGGCAAGAGTGAAATTAGAAACAAATTACGGGAACATTACTATAAACTTATACAGCGATATGCCCATCACTACGGGAAATTTTATTAATCTTGTTAAAAAAGGTACTTACAATGGAGTGATTTTCCACAGAATAATAGACGGATTTATGATTCAAGGAGGAGATCCGACTGGAACTGGATATGGAGATCCAAGTATCCCGAATATTCGTGATGAATTTACTCATGCTGGCGGAAATAAGAACAGTCGGGGAACAATTTCAATGGCAAATGCTGGACCAAATACTGGTTCTTCACAATTTTTTATAAATTTGGTTGACAATAATTTTTTAGATACAAAACATCCTGCATTTGGAAAAGTTGTAGAAGGAATGGATGTTATTGATAAAATTGCAAAAGTTCAAACTAACACAAATGACAAGCCAATAAAAGAGGTAAAGATCATTAAAGCAGAAATTTTGTAATTAATTTAGAACACAATAATTCTTAAAAAGAGGCATCTATAGCCAATTTAATGAAAATCAAATATTTCAAAAATTATGGTCATCTTGGAGATTGTTATGTTGGACAAAAAGAAAAAGAGCAATTCAATTTTTTTAAAATAGTTTCAATAAGCAAATCAAATTTATGCCTTCTTGCTAATGATGAAAGTTCAAATTACCAAGATGGAAGATTTGATGGACTTTACAGGATGATGAATGTTTCAAAAAAGAATTTTAATCAGTTACAAAATCTGGCAGGTGAACAGAATAGAAAAGAAGGGTTGAACCTAATTAGAAAAATGCATGAAAAAAATCCAGAGAAAGGCAACAGTTTTATTAGAATTGAGGGAAATTTAGAAAATTTTGATTGGGAAAAAAACTTAGAAGTATATCAAAACTCTAAACCTATATTAGAATAAAATGGCAATTTATTTTGTAACTACCAATATTGAAAAGTATCTCGAAATGAAAGAGCTTGTTCCAGAATTGCAAATTAAAAATTTTAATTTGGCTGAAGTTCAGGAATTGAACTATGAACTAATTGTAAAAGATAAATTAAAAAGAGCTTCAAAAAAATTTCCAGGATTGGATTTGATTGTAGAAGATACAGGATTACATTTAGACTGTCTAAACGGATTTCCAGGGCCTTTCATAAAATGGTTTTTAAAAAAACATTCTTTTGATCAAATTTATGAAATAGTCCATCAATTAGGAAATCAAAATGCAAAAGCAAAAACAGTGATAGGATATTTGGATTCATTAGGTGAAAAGCATTTATTTTATGGGGAGCTTGAGGGGAAAATAGTTCCACCACAAGGAGAAGTGAGGGGAAAATAGTTCCACCACAAGGAGAAGGTTTTGGATGGGATTGTATTTTTCAACCAGAAGGTCAGGATTCTACTTTCGCAGAAATACCAAAAGAAGAAAAAAATAAAATTTCTCATAGAGGAATTGCAATGAGAAACTTAAAAGAATTTCTGGACAAATAAAAACATTTATATAACTAAACCAATTAAAACAAATATGGAAAAAGAAATTGGAAAAATTCCAAAAAACGACCAAGCAGAAATTCTTTTGAGAATTGACGATTTTGGAGGAAGAAGGGGATTTACAATAAGGGAATTTGTAACTTCTGAGAAATATACCGGATTCACAAAAGCCGGAGTAAGAATTCTTTCCAAAGATTTCCCAAAATTCAAAGAAATGATCAACTCAATTTCTGAAGAAGATATGACTGAAGAAGAAAAAGCTGGAGAAGTTGAAGAAAAACCTAAAAAAAAGACTCCTAAAAATCAAGAAGAACTTCCAGATTATTAAAATTTAATGCAGCAATTCTTAAAAAGAGCAATTTATTAAATTAATTTATGGAAGATGAAGTAAAAGAAGCTTTTGATAGATTAATGTCAAATATAGAAAACAAAAGAGACTTTTTACAAGAATCTTTTAGTCCAAGTTATAAAAAGAGTAAACTTGAACTTTCAGTTTATGAACTTGCTGACCTTGCAGGGCTAAGAATATTTAATACAAATTATGATAAATTCAATTTAACGAAAAAGAAAGGACAATTAATTAGGGCATATTTTCAAGGGAATATAATTGAGAAATCAATAAATGAACTTTATGATTTATATCCAGATATTTTTTCTGGTGAACCAAGATGGAGAATAGACCCTTCCTTAATCGGATCTCATGTTCCAACTTATGATGAAACAGAAATAGAAAATTAATCTAATTATTCTACTTTATAACTAACAACCCAATTTAAATTATTTAAGATAATAATTAATTCCCTTAACCTTCTTCCACTACACTCAACGATATATTGGTATTTTTCAACCTTTTCTTTTCTATTAATTTCTATAGAAATCATCTTAACCTTTCCAAATTTTTTTAGAAATTCATTAAATTCTTTTGATTTTTTTTCTTTAATTTCAAAAAAGAATCTTTTGTGATAAGATCCAATCCCATTTTTTTCAAGGAATCCGTCAATTAGAATAATTATCCAAACAAATAAATAAGTCATCCCTCCAATGAAATATTCTCCTACCCCCATCAAAAGCCCAAAAATTGAGAAGACCCAGATACTTGCAGCTGTTGTGAATCCAAAAATCTTGTCCGTTGTTCTAATTAAAGCTCCAGCCCCTAAGAAACCAATTCCTGTTACAATACTTCCTAAAAGAGGAAGAGGATTTCCCATTCCTAGATTTACCGCAGTTATTGCAAGTCCACATGCACCAACCGCAACAAAAGTAAAAGTTCCAAATCCAATTAGCTTGTGACTTCTTTGTCTTTGAAATCCGAATATTAATGCCGGAATAAAGGTTAAAAGCATTCTAAGTAAGACTATCCAAGTTTCCATGTAATTCTCATAAATTTTGAGTATTAAGGTTAAAAGCATTCTAAGTAAGACTATCCAAGTTTCCATGTAATTCTCATAAATTTTGAGTATTTAAAGTTAGATGTGAAAAGATATTTAAAATTAAAGAACATCCTTTTTCAATGAATAAAAAGAAAAAAGATTTAATTTTTAACATAAGTGTTTTCATAATTTTTATAGGACTAGTTTATTTTCTTTTAATTCCAAAGGGAAATTTACAAACAAGTGAAGAAGTTGCAAGATGTATAGGAGAAAATTCAATTGTATATGTTCAAGTTGGATGCTCTCACTGTGTAGACCAAGAAGAAATGTTTGGAAACAATTCTGCACTTTTAAATAAAATAGACTGTTTTTACGAGCCTGATAGATGTCAGGATATTGAGGGTACTCCAACATGGAAGATCAAAGGAAAATTGTATGTAGGAGTTCAAAGCATTGAAAAATTACAAGAACTTACTGGTTGTTAAATTTTAAATTATGAAAAGTTAAAAACTTAAGTTTTTATTTATCTTCTCTAATATAAAAGAGGGTAAAATTTTTTTTGCAGAATAGTCTTTTTTTAATTCATCTGGCAATAAAAAAAACTCTTTCACTTCCTTTCTACAATTATCTGATTTACAATTACACTTCATAATCCATTTTTCTTGCCAATCAATCCCCCAAATAGTTCTATCACTCCATTCTGTTGTTGAATAGTCATAAGTTATTTCTTCTTCTTTTTTTATATCTTTTATTGCGACAAGGATAGAAACTTCCCTTATTCCAGAATTTGGAGAACAAGAATGATTTATAAATAAATAAGGAGAATCCAACAATAAATAAGTATCATCCTTGATTTGAAAAGGATCATCAACTCGAACTTCTCCAGAGACATATCTTTTTTTTAGTTCTTCGACAGAGATTGGATTACCAGTCATATGACAGATAATTTCTCCTTTTTTAATATCCGAAGAAGCAAAAATTCCTTTTCCTTCAATACTTGAATTTTTAATATGAATCATGAAATTATTAAATTGAGTATATTTAAAAACTTTAATTAGGATTTCTCACTCAGATAACTAGGCATTAAAGAATTATGACCAAATTGTATCATTAGATCAATTCCAAGATTGTCGAATCCCACAGGAGAATCACAAGCTCCAAAACAGCTTCCAAGGAAAATTAAAAATTCTGCGTCTGTTCGCTCAGAGAGATAATCAATAACCACTGTTGCGTATTGCTTCAATCCATCGGGAAACTGGACCAAAACAAGCTTCGCTTTTTCATCTTTAATCTGTTTAACTGCTAAGTCTAATTCAAGAGAATATTCTTCTTCAAGATCTTCAAGAGTTCTTTCTTTTATCATGGGTATTCAATAAATAAGAGGATTATAAATTTAATCCCTTCCAGCAAAAAAAATTTTGATTTCCTTAGCCAAAAACTTTAAATCCAGCGTTAAACTTTTTCTTTTATGGAACAAAAAGCAAAAGAAAAGATTCGTCAGCCAATTGTTACGGTTGCAGGGCATGTGGATCATGGAAAGACCTCAATCCTAGATTCAATTAGAAGCTCAGCCGTCCAAGAAACCGAAGCAGGAGGAATAACCCAAAAGATTTCATTCACTTCTTATCCAATTGACAAACTCAAAAAAGCCTGTCCTTTAATTGAAAAATCAGGCATAAATTTGAATATTCCAGGATTTCTATTTATTGATACCCCTGGACATGCAGCATTTACAAATTTAAGAAAAAGAGGAGGATCACTTGCCGATTTGGCAGTTTTAGTTATTGATCTCACTGAAGGAATCAAACCCCAAACTGCAGAAGTTATTCAAATTTTAAAATTAAATAAAACTCCATTTATAATTGCATTAAATAAAATTGATAAAATTACTGGATGGAGAAAATTAGATGAGAATTTAAAAAATTCGGTAGAAATGCAAGGAGAAAGGGTGAAAGAAGTTTTCGATGAGAAATTTTATACTCTTGTTGGAGCATTACAATCTTATGGTCTTGAAACTGATTTATTTTATAATATTCCTGATTTTACAAAAAAAATTGCAATGGTTCTTTGTTCGGCTTACACCAAAGAAGGAATTCCGGAATTAATTATGATGCTTTGTGGATTAAGCGAAAAATTTTTAACTAAAAGACTTGAACTTCATCCTGACCCAAAAGGAGTTATGCTTGAAGTAAAAAGAGAGAGAGGTAATGAAGCTATAGAAGCAATTCTCTATGACGGTGAATTAAACAGAACTGACGAAATAGCCGTCGCTTCAATAACTGGAGAACCAATTGTAACTAAGATAAGAATCTTAGAAGAAATCATTCCTCTTTCATCGAAATTTAAAACAACAGAAAAAGTAAACGCTTCAACTGGAATTAGAATTCAATTAACTGAAAAACAGGAGATACTTCCAGGCATGCCTTTTGTGAAATTCAAAAATAATTTAAAAGAAATAAGTGAACAATTCAAAAAAGAGTTAGGAGAATCCATAAAAACAGAAAAATTTGGAATCATTGCAAAAGCAGATTCACTTGGAAGTTTAGAAGCCTTATTAGTTTTGCTTGGCCAAAACAATATTAATGTTGTTAGAGCAGGAATAGGAGACATAAACAAGATAGATGCAATAAATGCAAAAGCAAATTTAGAGATAAATGAATTAGACTCGGTAATTGTGGGATTCAATGTAAAGATAAGTGAAGATGCAAGAGAAATTTCTTCAAAAATAAAGATGATTACTGGAGAAGTTGTTTACAAAATTATTGAAGATTTAGTTGAATGGAGAAAGAAAAAACAAACTGAAATCGAAAAAGAAAGATTAATGGGACTTTCAACAATTTGCAAATTAGAAATTTTACCTCAATACGTGTTCAGAAATACCAAGCCTGCAATTTTTGGAGTTAGAGTTGTAGGAGGAAAATTAATTAAAAATCTTTCTATGATCGACGAGAACGACGAGAAAATAGGAAATATAAAAAACATTCAACATGACAAAAAGTCAGTTGAAGAATCCAAAGAAGGAGATGAAGTCGCAATATCCATTTCAAATTTAAATTATGAAAGACAACTTAAGGAGAAAAGATTTCTTTTTACCAATCTCGGGGAAAACCAGTTTAAAGAATTTAAAAAAAATAAAGATTTGCTAAGCGGGAACGAAATAAGTATAATAAAAGAAATTGCAGATATAAAAAGAAAAACAAAAGAAAACTGGGGAATTTAAATGACAAAAACCATTGAGAAATGACAAAAACCATCGAGGTATATAGTGCAATAATTCTAGAACCCATAAAAAAGGGTAAAGATTACACTTGTTATATTGTCTTCAATAAATTAGAAGGAAACGAAAAAAAATTTCTAAACGAGGCAAGTAATATTGAAGAATTAGTAACTATTATTGAAAAAGAAATAGAATCAATAAATCAGGGGTCTTTTAAAAATCTCAATATTGAATATCCCCTAAATAAAGGCCATTATCTCCATGAATCAACTAATAGAATTTATGAATACTCCGAAATATGGAAAGAAGGTATAAAAAAAATTTCTAAAAAACTAATTAATTTTAACAAAAAATAATTACTTAAGTTTTCTTCGTTCAGCCATCAATTTTTTGTTTCTTTTTCTTCTATAATACCAATAGCCAAGTCCTACAACAATTACAAGAAGAATTATCCAAGTCGTTGCTGAGCTTCCATTTTTACTTGAAAATCTATCTTGGAAATATTTTGATTCATAAAGAACTTGTTTATTCAAAGTTCTTCTAACGTTTGATTTATCTGTATATGAAAGTTCTATAGAGATGTTCCCATCTTTTGGAACTGCCTCAAAGTCTGCAGTGGTATATTCATTAGAGTCTAAATCTCCTACAATATTAAATTTAGCTCCTTTAATCTGAACATTTTCTTGATCTGGAACCTCGACAGTTAAAGCTTTTACATCAACTTTTGCAACATTCAAAATTTCAAAAGTTAATGTTCTGGTAGTAGAATCATAATTTTTAACATGAACCTCAAAGTTCGCTCTTGAGTCCTGAATATTCACACTAAATTTCTGTGAAAACATATCAGTAGCGGGAGTATTAACTCCAGACGCATAATAAACTTGAACTTCAGCATTTCCATCCAATGCACCAGAATTTACTTTAAGTGTGTACGGAATCAACCAATCATTTTTGTAGCTTTGAGCATAAGTACTCCCAGAAAGAATCTTTGTATCTGCATCAACTCCATCAGCAAATGAAAATGAATATTCCGGATCTAATCTAAAAATGGTTCCTTTACATTCTGGATTTTGAACTCCACTCACTTGGAACAAAAGTTTAACACTGTCTCCTTGAACTGCAGGATAAGGATCTTGATTAACCAGAGAAATTTTTAAATTACAAGCATCAGCAAGAACTCCAGTTAAACTCAAAACAAAAAAGAATCCAAATAAAATTCCGAACACCACGCCATTTTTCATAACTCAATTAGTTAAATTTTATTTTTAAATCTTTTTAATTAAGAATAAAAAATCTTTATCTCATTTATGTCAACGTTTTCAGAATTATCATAATTTTTTAAATTTCCTAATTCATAATTCAAAAAAAGATCCCAAGGAGTATTTCCAACTAAAGTAACTTCAGTAATATTAACAAGAATATCTTTTGAATTGGGATCTATAACCCCTGTTTCAAATAAATCATCCTTATTTAATTTAAAATAAATTTTATGACTAAGATCATAAATTTGAGAAATAATTCTATCTTCCATAAGAGAAGAAAAATCCTTTTGATTTAATCTCACTTCAAGATTCTTTTTCTTTTTATCAAATTTTGTCTCAACCATTTTATTCTCCAAATATTTTAACTAATTCTTCAATAGGTGCAGTGTAAAGTTCATTTATATCTCTTCTGTTTCCATTGAATTTTTTCCTAAGAGTTTCTGCCCAAGAAAGATAATCTAAATCCTGGAAAAATTCATATGGAGCCATTGGAGATTCCCCAATACTCATCATAGCATGTTTGAAGTATTTTTCCTTGAGTTTTCTTTCTATAAAAGTAGCATCACCTTCAATAAGTTTCATTAATGGAGAAAGTCTATCGTGTTTAATTTTTCGTTGTTTTTCAAGAACAGACACCCCCTCATAAAAATTTGGAAAAGAATTATCTTGTGCGTGATGTGTTACTTCATGTCCTAAAACAAGTTTAGTAGCTTCTTCATTTCCTATGGGTTCATTAAAAAGCAAGAAAAGATTAGTTCCCGTGACATATCCCCCAAAACTATCTTCAATCTTTGTGTATTCTTCTAATCTTGATTTAGATAGAAGAATAACTCCAAAGTTTTTCAAATTACATTTTAACTTACTTTCTTCTTCCACAAGAGGTACTACTTCTTCAATACAATTTTTTACATAACTTTTATCAAATTTTGTCTCAACCATTTTATTCTCCAAATATTTTAACTAATTCCTCAATAGGTGCAGTGTAAAGTTCATTTATATCTTTTCTATTTCCATTGAATTTTTTCCTAAGAGTTTCTGCCCAAGAAAGATAATCTTGAGGCATTAACCAATGATTAGGAATTAAAGGAATTCTTAGAAAGTTTATAATAAAAGATTTTCTAAGATCAGAAAACCCTGGAAATGAATTGTCTTGTGCATTGTGAACCAACTCATGTCCTAAAATGAGTTTGGTAAACTCTTCATTTCCTAAAGATCTATTCCCTATTGAAAAATTATTCTTGCTTCTATATGACGCAACTCCTGGAGTAATACTTTTTAATTCATTCTTTGGTAGAATTATTAAATTTAAATCAGTTAAGTCACATTCCAGTCCACTTATTTCCTCAACTAAAGGTGCTACTTCTTCAATACATTTTTTTACATATTCTTTTGTTAATTTCATAAAAAAGAAATGGTTTTTCTATTTTTAAAACTTTTTATTTGTTACTTTTTAATAATGGTTACTAAAAATTTATTCATATCTCAAAGCATCAACTGTATTTATTTTTGAAGCTCTAATTGCGGGTATAACTCCAGAAATTGCTCCGGTAATTCCAGCAAATAAAATACATCCTGCAAAAAGCCAGAATGAATAATAAGGAGCTAAGAAAGACCATCCTAAACTAGCTAAAACGCTTCCAGCAACGCTT
>Ga0209727_1002205_pt1 | contig 14242 bp, 11 predicted proteins | sample RifGroC1_FD_183995 | JGI IMG/M metagenome (GOLD analysis project Ga0209727, IMG submission 183995) | Groundwater microbial communities from Rifle, Colorado, USA - Groundwater C1 (SPAdes) (version 2) | ecosystem: Environmental > Aquatic > Deep subsurface > Groundwater | place: Rifle, Colorado...
TCATCGCGCCGACGGCTCAGGCGGCCTTCAACGCCCCCGATCCGCAGGACGGCTCAGGCGCCTACGGTTGGGCCTACAACGAACCGAGCTACGCGGTAGGGCTGGACATCGGTATTTCCAATATATCGCGGAAGCTTTGGCGCGTCTTCGCCGAGGGGTCCTCCCTGGCCCTCTCCGCGCGCCTGACGCTGCCTGCGGCCGAAGGCCGCCTGGACGCCGTGGCCCGATTCTCCGCCCAGCGGCCCTTCGGCGCGCGGGTGACCGCCTACGCCACCTGGGACGAGGGCGGAGTCGGGCTGGACGGCGAGTCCTTGCTTTTCGGCTCCTCTTCTTGGGCGTCCGAGAGCGCGGCTGAATATGCCCGGGAAGCGCCGTCGGCGTTGAAGTGGGTGGCGGGGGGCGAAATCGACCTGCTCGCCGTTTCCATCGAGACGCAGACGAACCTGTCGCACCTGTATTTCAACCGCCTGTTCGCCACGGTAGGCTGGCGCGGGGCTGTCTTCGATCCTGAAGCCGGCGCATCGCCCGGGACGAGCTGGCCGGATGATGTATCCCTGGTCCAGTCCCTGACGGCCAAGGCCGGCGCGGTCCTGTCCGGCATCCCCGCCGCGATGGTGCCCGTACGCTTTTCGCCGTACGCCTGGGCGGCGCTCAAGCTCTCCAATCTGAGCGACGACGACGACGGGAACGACCTGGCTGTCGGCTTCGCGCTGTCGGTGGAGTGGTAAGGAATTTTATGGCAGGGACATTCTGTGTCCCGGCATCGGTCGTATCCTGTCATTGAAGCCAAGGAGGCCGAAATGACAGACCGCTCCGACGACACCGCGAACGTTCCCGTCTTCCTCGCCACGGGGATCAGTTACGGGGCTAATCTGGCCGCGCTTTTTCTCCTGGCCAAGCGCTTCGTCAACGGAGGGGAAGCTGACGGCGCTTTCGCGTGGCTCTTCATCGCTGGATCCTGTACCGCGGCGGCCCTCGTCTGCGTGATCATCCTGCTCGTTCGCGGAAAACGCCGTTCCGGATTCAAGGTTCCGGCAGGCCGAATACGCCTAAAACCAAAAAGTCGCGCCCGTTGGAATTCGCGATGCGCCTGAATCCCGCGTCGTTCGCTCCCTCGGAAACAGCCACGGAATTCGGCTAAGTCCCGATATCCCCGTAATCGATGATTTCCTGCTCCACGCCTTTCCCGGTTTCCCTTATCCTTTCCGCAAGTTCCCTGATCCCGGGGAGTTCCCGGGCGGCGGCGGGCACTGAAGAGAGCCGGGATACCAGGGACGGGTCGAGGTCGCGGGCATAGGGAAGATACCGGTCGAAGGTAGAGGCGTCCATGCCGAAGGGTAGCGCGCCGCAGAGGGAGGCGGCCTCGGCAAGGATGGAGATGCCGTCCGCGTCCAGGTCCCCGGCATGGAAGACAGAAAAGCCGGAAGAGGCGAGGACGCGGAGGACGGCGCGGACGGCACGGTTGGGACGGCCTCCGGTGCAGAGCAGGAAATCGAAACCCAGTGGACAGCGGACGAAAGCATGGAAGGTTTCCTTGTTCTCGATCGAAAGGGCCTGGGGGGCCGCGCCTCCTACCGCACCCCCTGCCGCGAGGGCGGCGGCGGGTTCCGCGGCGGGGCTTGCGGCGGGGAGCGCGGCGCGGTCGATCCGGAGGATCTGCCCGGCCGCGGGCAGGGAGAGGGTGATGGCCCTGTTTCCGAGCGGCCAGCGTGAGCCGTCGCGGAAGACCAGGTCGACGTTTCCTGCGATGGCGACTTCCGGGTAGGTCCGTTCCGGAAGGGGAAGCGGGTCCGCCGGGCCGCCGGCCGTTGAGCCGCTGGTCTCCGAGCCGCTGGCCGCGCGGACGGCCAGCGGACGCAGGATGGCGGTCAGCGCTTCAAGGCGTTTGGAATCATGGTAAAGCCTGATGGAAAGGGCCCGGATGGGCAGGCGGTCGGCTTCGGCGCGGTCGAAGGCGAAGAGGGCGTCCACGTCCGCCAGGTCGCGCGGAGAGAGCCGGTCGGCCAGGGAGTCCGCCCTTTCCGCGACGAAACGGAAGAAAGCGGCGGCAGCCGGGTCTCCGCGGTCGTCCGCCACAGCTGACAGTTTCCGCGCGGTCCCGACTAGGCCTGCGGCGAGGTCCTCCGGCACCGGCAGTCCGAGGCGTTCGTACAAGGCGCGCGGGTCTGTAAGGACTGCGGCCGCCAGTTCGTCCCCTTCGCGGTGCTTTTTCCAGATGAGGGCGAGTATGCCCGCGCCCGCGAGGCGCTCCATCGCGTCCAGGAAGGAAAGGCGTCCTGAGGCGGAGCCGAACGCGGCCGGCAACAATTCGACCCAATTGGAGATCCTGAGGGGACGGCCTCCCCGGCGCTGGGCGGAAGCGGGATAACGGGCGGCGAAGGCTTCCAGGATCGCCCTTTCCATCTACGGCGCCTTTCCCGCGGCGCGGAAATCACGGACATAGGCCTGGTAGCCGTGCCGTATCACCAGCGCTATGGAGTCCATGTAGGGCGCGATGGTCTCCAGTTTTTCCGTGGGCACCGCGGTGACGACCTGCATGCCCAGGCGCCGGAAGAATTCCAGGGCCTTGCCGATGCGCTCGTCGTCCATGCGGTTGAAGGCTTCGTCGAAGAGGACCAAACGTATCGTATTCTCCGGATCTTCCTTGTAGAAACGGTAGAAGCTCGCCGCGATCGCGACGTAATAGGGCGTCTGCGCCTCGCCCCCCGACTTCTCGCGTATGACTTTGGAAAGCGAAAGCTCCGGCGGCTTGCCGGTCTTGGGATCCAGGGCGGTCAGGTCCTTGAGCTTGATGTCGTAACTGAAATAGGTACGATAATCGCAGATGGCGCGCACTTCAAAGGAATCCAGCTCGTTGCGGAGGATACGTTCGAAGAGGGCCTCCACGGCGCGCCGTTCCTCCGCGGTGGCGAGGGCGGCGAAGAGGCTGCCTTCTATCTCGCTGATGTCGGCCGCCACGCGGATCACTTCCAGCTGACCCCTCCGGTCCGCGCGTTCCTCCAGGGTGAAGCGGTACTGGTCGCGGCCGAAGGAAAGGACTTTCAGGGTGTCGTTGATCTCGCGGAAGCTTTCCTTGGCTTCTTCGATATATTCGTTCAGGCGAGCGACGAAATGTTCCTTGAACTGCCGTTCGGCGTCTCCCCTTGCACGGGAGATCTTCTCGCGGTACAGGGGGAGTTCGGAATCCTCGTAACGCTTCAGGACAGAGGCGGCTTCGTCCGCGAAGGAGGGCTCCAGGGAGAGCAGCGAATTGAAGCGGCTGTTGTAGTCCTGCACCGACTTCCGGTAGGTCTCGGCCGCGCGTTCAAGGCGGGTGCGGAAGCCTTTGACGGCGCCTTCATAATTGTCGGATAGGGTCCTGAGGTCGGTGCCCTTCGTCCGCTCGGCGTAATAGGCCTCGCAGTCGGCGCGGAACGCCTCCCTGCCTTCCAAAAATGAAGCGAAGGCGAGGGCGCATCTTTCCTTTTCGGCCAGGGCCTCCGCAGCGGCGCGCCGGTTGGATTCCAGGGCGCCCTCGGCCTTGCCGCGTCCTTCCAGCTCCCGCGCCAGGTCCGCCTCCGTGCGGGCGATGGATCGGGCGAGGGCCTCGATGCGGGCCTCCATGTCGCGGGCGCCGGAAAGGTCCACCGCGGCGATATCGGCGTCCAGGACTGCCAGTTCCGCCGGAAGGGCGGCGGCGCGCTCCCGCGCTTCGGTCAGCCCCTTCATCTCGTGAAGTCCGGCGTAGGCGCGGCGCAGGGCGTCCTCGCGTTCGGCCGAGGCGCGCAAGCGCGTTTCCAGTTCCTTGTCGAGCGCGCGCAGGCGTCCGAGTTCGGTCCTGAGCTCTTCGATCCGTCTCTCCCGCGCCGCCCGGCCAAGGTACCAGCGGGCGTAGGTTTCTTCCTTCATGCGCGTCGCGGTGAAGCGGGAGTAGCTCATGCATTCCCTTGTCACGGACTTTTCGAAGTCTTTCAGAGTGTCCAGCGTCGCCTTCATCACGTCGCCGAGGATGAAGTCGGCGTAGATACGGGCGTAGGGGGATTCGGTGGAGACGACGGGGGCCAGGGAGTTCGCGCGGGAGACCGCGCCGCGCATCCGCTCCAGGTTGGGGAGGGCGACGCCGGCTACTTCCCGGGGGAGCGCGTCGTAGGCGCCCAGGGCTTCGCGGAAGCGGCCGGGCTCCACGAGTACCGCGAAGCGGAGGGTGTTGAGCCAGCCTTCCACAGCGTTGCGCCAATCGGCCTCCTCGACTTCCACGAGGTCGGCGAAGATCCAGCAGGGTATGCCGCGTTTTTCCAGTTCGGCCTTCAGGCGCGCGCTGGACGCCGGGTAGCGCGGCAGCCCGCGTTCCAGGTCGGCCAGTTCGGCTGCCGTCTCCGAGGCGGCGGTTGCGGTTTCGACCTTTTCCCGCTCCAGCGACGCGCGCGCTGCGGAGATTTCCGCCCGTTCCATATCTATGGCGGCGAGTTCGGCGTCGGGATCGAATTCCTTCTTTTTTCCGCCCAGCGCACGCCCTAAAAGAGCGGCGCACTGTCCGCGCAGCAGTTCCCAGCGCTCGGCCTTCTCCTTGGCTCGCATGAGCTCGCGGACGAGGATCTCCCGCTTCTCCCGGAGATTCCGCACCAGCTGGTACGCGTCGTTGCGCGCGAGGGCCGCCTCGGCATCGCGGCGCGAGGCTTCCAGGCGGGCCTTCTCCTCCGTCAGCCGCGCGGCGGCGGAGGAGGAGCGTTCGATGTCGCGTTCCAGCTCCGCGTTGCGTTTCTCCAGGCGCGCGGAACGTTCGGCGGCGAGGGAGGCTTCGGCGCGGACCTTCAGGTATTCCTGGAGCACGATGAGCCGGTCGAACTGGACCCAGTCGGCGGCGGTCTTCCCGATGGTCCGCAGGGCTTCGATCTTGAGTATGGCCGCCTCGGCCTCGCGCTCGGCTTCCTTGTAGCTTTCCAGGTTCGATTTCATGGCCGAGACGTCCACCGGCCTGTCTTCCAGGATGTAGTCGCAGACGAAGCGATCCACCGAGCTGAGCGGGGAGAAGCTCACCGAGCGGACCAGGGCGTCCAGATAGGGATTGAATTCGGCGTTGCGGCGGAAGACGCCCAGGCGGTGGGTGAGCTCCGCGTTGTATTCGCGCTTGGATTCGAAGGAACTCGCTCCGGAAGCCTTCAGGAGGTCGCGGAAAACCCTGCCGGCGAAGGGCCGGTTCTCAGCGTCCCGGACCGCCAGCCCGTCGATGTCCGCGTCGTCCGCGATCCAGGGAAACTCCCGCACCTGGACCTCGTCCTTGAAGGCCTCCACGCAGATCCCCGCGCAGAACGAAGCCCCGTTGACGTCGAACTGAAGCATCACGTGGGCCACCGCGTCGTCGCGCAGGTATTCGCCGGATTCCAGGCCGGTCTTGCCTCGTACGTAGCCTTCCAGCGTGCGTCCCGCCTTCTTGTCCGAGGCGGCGGCATTGAAGCGGATCCGGTTCAGGTTCGCCGCCAACGCGTACTGGATCGCGTCGACCACCGTCGATTTGCCGGAGCCGTTGTCGCCCGCGAAGAGGGTCGCCTCCCCGATCGGGATGGACGCGTCGTCGAAGAAGTGCCACCCGACCAGGCGCACCCGGCGCAGCGCGATCATTCGCCGCCGCCTTCGGCGTCCGGCGCGGTCTCGCTTTTGATGAAGGAGAGGATTTCCTCGACCCCGTCCTGGTCCAGGGACAGGGCAAGGCTCGGGTAGAGCACGAGCTGGCCGTCGGGGTCGGCTTCTTCCCTCGGGGCGGCGACGAGCTTGGCCGCGGCGAAGCGGCGCAGGATCTCTATCAGGCGCGTCTTTTTGAGATCCCCTTCAGTCAGGGCCCGGTAGCGCTGGACGAAATCGAAGACGGTGACGGTGGGGTAGTCGGTCAGGCTCACTTGGTTGCGCCGCTCCTCGTACAGGAGGCGGAGCGCGAGAAGGGCGCAGGTCTCTTCCCGTCCCAGCCGGGCGCGGGTCTCGGCGCCGCCCCTCCAGGCCAGTACCCCCAGGCTTTCGTCCTTGCAGAGTTCCGCCCCCATGCATGAAAACCAGGATTCCAGGAGGCCGTAATTGCGCACCGCGAAGTCGTACAGGCGCTCGTCCACGCCCCGCAGCAGGAAGGTGCGTGCAAGGAGTTCGCGCGCCGCGCGGCGGAAAAGGTCGAAGTCGTCCTCTTCCAGGGAAGCGAGTTCGCCGAGGGCCTCGAGGCCTTCTATCATTTTTTCCTCCGGTATCCGTGGGCGCGGAAAATCCAGCCCGCCGCGCCGGCGTCTCCTTCCAGCCATTCCACGCTGTAGGGGAAACGCGCGCGGCGCCCTTCTCCGTAAGCCGTCGCGTGCAGCACGCGGACGAAGGAGTCCGTGTCCTTTGCCAGCTCGTCGGCGCGGCCGAAAGAGCCCGGGGGGATCCGTTCGTCCAGCCAGGCGGCGATACGCTCCGCGCTCAGCTGCCGTTCGATCCTCAGGCGCAGTTCCGCTTCCGCCTGTTCCAGGGCCGCCGAGTCCGCGGCGGGGCGGGCGTCCAGGAGGACCATGGCCGTTTCCCGGAACCAGCGGCGGTAACGGGACTCCTTGCCTATCCAGCGGACGCGGTGAAGGCGGTGCGCGAGCCGTTCCGCGAGGCCGCCGTCAGCGGCCACCGCGCGCGCGATCGCGGTGAGCCTGCCGGCGATGGTGCCGTCCGAACGGAGCCGGCTGCGTATGCGTTCCAGCGACGAGCGCGCGTACAGCATATTCCTCCGGTCTATCTCGTCCAGGGTCGGATCCAGCGCGCGCAGCTGGTCGCGTATCTCCTCCAGCAGGGCGGTGAGTCGCCGCCGCGCATCCTCTGTGGATTCCCGGCGGAGCAGGGCGAAGGCGGAAGCCGTCCTTTCCATCCATTTCTTGTCGGCAAGGAAACCGTTCACCGCCCTCGCGATCCGGGGCCGGTAGCGCGAGAGGTTGTCGGAGGTTTTCAGGCGCGCGTACGCCCGGTCCACGACCTCCTCCAGGTAGCGGTCGTAATGCAGGCGCAGGATCTCAGGAATTTCCGCGCCGACCGTCTCCTCGAGGAGGCGCTCGTAGTGCGCGCGGATGTTCTGGGAGAGGACCTTCAATGAATCGATCAGGAGGTTCAGGTGGTAATGCGCGTTCAGCACCGCGTACTGGCCGTGCTCCGCCGCCGCGTCGCCGCAAAGGGACGAATAGATGGCGACCACGTGGCTTTCGTATTCCAGGGCGCTTCCGCGTTCCGTGGCGTCAAGGGCGTCGAAATAAGGCTTGGCTTTCGCCGAGATCGTCGTCATCCGGGTGTAGTCCGGGAGCGTTTCCTCGCCCATCCAGCCCGCCGCGACCAGGATGCGCAGGGTCCGCCCCGCCGCGAGCCGCGCGGGATCGGTGCCGCCGGCCGCGTCCGGTTCGTCCGGCTCCGCGGCGCCGCCGAATTCCTCGTCCGCGAGCGTGCGTCCGGTTTCGGCGTAATGCTCGGCGAAGCGTCCCACCACGGCCGCGCGTTCCACGCCGCCGGGGGAGTCCTGGAACAGGCGGTAGAAGATGAGAAGGCAGGCGGCGTAATCCTCCCGGTTGGGGCTGGCCAAAGGGGAGAAAAATAAAGCGGGAAGGATGGAGAAGACGCCCGGGCCTGCCACGCCTACTCCAGCAGATGCCGTATGGCCGCGAGGGGGCGAAGGAGGAGCATACGGGGACCGGAGTAACGCATGACGATCCGGATGGCTTCCCGCCGCGCGGGGGCGTAGCAGTGCGTCGGGCAACGGCGGCAGCTGGTCTTGGCGGCTCCGTACCGGCAGGCAGCCAGGCGATGATCGGCGTAATCCATGAGGTCGCGGCAGCCGGCGCAGGGCGCCGTTCCGCTTCGACCCGGGATGCCGTGCTTCCGGCTGCAGTGCAGGAGGATCATTTCCCTGACGATGCGTCTTTCTTCTTCGATCCGCATCACTGGAATGTTATCCCCCCGCCCCGGTCAGCCTTGCGCCGGCACGATCGTCGCCTTGGTCACGACAATGTCTTCCGTCGGCACGTCGTCATGGGGGCCGCGGCTGCCGGTGGCGACCTTCGCCATGGCGTCCACGACATCCATGCCCTCCACCACCTTGCCGAAGACCGCGTAGCCCCAGGACGAGGCGAAGGGGGCCTTGTGGTCCAGCGAGACGTTGTCCACGAGGTTGATGAAGAACTGGCTCGTCGCGGAATGGGGATCGTTCGTGCGCGCCATGGAAAGGGTGCCCCGCAGGTTCTTAAGACCGTTGGTCGCCTCGTTGCGGATCGGCGCGTGGCCCTTCTTCTCGTTCATGCCGGGGAGCATGCCGCCTCCCTGGACCATGAAGCCAGGGATAATCCGGTGGAATACGGTGCCGTCGTAGAAGCCCGCGCGGACGTAGTCGGCGAAGTTCTTAGCCGTCTCATGGGATTTCTGGTCGTCAAGTTCAATCAATATATTCCCGAGGGTGGTCTCGAATAGTACGCGCGTGTTGACGGTATGGGGCATTTTGGTCTCCTGGCTCCATTGTATCCGAAAAATCGTCCTCTGTCGCCGCTCAGCCGAGCACGGCACTTATCGCCCGCGCGTCCGCGCTTTCGGCGGGATCCAGCATTGATACGCCGCGCAGGATCGCTTCCGTTCCCTTCGGCAGCTCGTCGCGGCGGAAGCGCTCATCGTCGGGAAACAGGCGGCCGTTCTCGTCCGGGGCGGCGAACTCCAGGGCGGCACGGTAGACTTCCGCGACCGCCCGGGATGGCAGTCCGCGTCTGGCGAGGAGCAGCAAGGCGCCGGCAAGGCGGTCCTCGCGGTCAAGCTTGCGGTACAGGTCCCGGCCCACCCGGTGCACCGTGTCGCCGAGGGCGCGGTTGGAGAAGCGGAATAGCAGGTCTTCGATGTGGGCGGCGAGTTCGGCGCGGGAATAGGCGGCCGGGTATTCGGCGGCCAGCGCGTCGGCGGCTTCGTCCATGGCGGCCCGGGCCCCCCCGGCGACTCTGGGAAGGCGAAGGGCGTCCGCGAGGAGGACGACGGACGGATCGGCGCGGTATCCCAGGTAGGCGACGGCCGCATGACCGAGGTTGTGGACGAAGAGCTTGCGGTCCACGTAGGCGCGGATGTCGTCGACCGGATGTAGTCCCGGAACCCCGGGGACGGGACCGCGGAAGGCTTTTCCGTCCATGATGAGCGTTTCGAATTCCTCCGCGAAGACCTGCAGGGGGTCGTCCGCGAGGTCCTCGGCGCGCATCAGGGGAACCATCTTGCCGATGCTCGTCTCCACCAGGCCGACGAGGGCGGAAAGCGGGTAGGAAGGGCCGAGTTCGGAGGCCAGGGTCGAACGGAAAAGCTCGTCCGCCCCGCGCGCGTTCTCGGCGATGACGATGTCCAAGGGCCTGCCGGGCGTCCGCTTCTCCCGCCCGGCGAGTCCCCGCGCGATCACGGGAAGGATCTTCGGCAGGGCGGCCTTGCCGACGCTCGTGGAGACGAGGTCGGCGTCCGCGATCTCCGCGGCGACCGCGTCCGCGTCGCGGCCGTCCACGGCGCGGACGGGACCGACGATCCGCCGTTCGTCGGCTCTGCCTTCGCGCTTGACGATGACCGTATACGACCGCTTTTCGTTCAGGAGGGCGACCACGGCGGCGTTCACGTCCACGAAGACGACTTCCCAGAGGGCGCGGGAGAAAAGCTGCCCGATGAAGGATCGGCCGATGTTCCCGGCCCCGAATTGGACTATCTTCATGAATTCCGCCCGGATAGCTGATCGCGGTAGCGCGCGAGGTAGGGCAGCAGGCGCTCGAGCTTTTCTCCCCTCTTCCGCTCGTACCAGGTGCCCCCTACCGTGAAGCAGGCGAAGCCGCCCGACGCGACGGCCCAGACGCAGGCTTCCGCCAGGTCCAGCTTCCCGCGGGGGACTGCGCCCAGCTGCTCCAGCATCGAAGCGAGGAGGCCTCCGACGAAATTGTCGCCGCATCCGGTGGTGTCTCCCCGGCGCTCCGGGTGCGCCGCCAATTCCTCGTTGACGGCGAGGCAGACCGGCATGGTCCGCGCCGCGGCCCGGGCGAACAGGCCGCCGCGGGAAGCGAGGCGGATGTCCCGCGATCCGTCCGTGATGACCGCGGAGCCAACGCCGCGGTCCAGGAACCAGGCCAGGGCCGCATCGGGGTCGGCGGCGCCGGAAGTCCTGAGGGCCTCCTCACGGTCAGCGACCAGAAGGTCGATTTCGGGGTAGGCGTCGTCGGCCGCGCCGAGCCTCCACTTGGCGCCGGGCGCGGTCAGCTCGGACCTGAAGTCGTAGACCAGGTTGACCGCCGTGGCCGCGCCCTGGCTACGGGCGCGGCGGAGCGTTCCGGTCATGCCGTCGTGGAGGCGGGGGACGAGCCCTGTCCCGCCCAGCGCGACGACGTCGGCCCGGTAGAAATCGTCTGGTAGATTTTCGGGGCCGTAATGGCCGGCGGTCCCGACGAGGTTGATGAAGGAGCGCTCTCCGTGGCCGTTGTCCCAGGACGGATCGGACAGGACGTCGGTGCGCGCCGTCGGTCCGTCGACCACCGAGATCCGGGTTTCGTCGAAGGGCAGGCGGCCGAGGGCTTCCTGCATGAGTCTGCCCGTTCCGTCGTCGCCGCGTATGCCGAAGAAGCGGACTTTGTCGCCGGCGCGCAGCTGGGCCGCGTGGGCGAGGGCCACGACCGAAGGTCCGCCGAGGTTGCGCGTGTCGGGCGCGGCGCCGCCGGTCAGCGCCGAGAGCGCCGCATCGTAGGGCATCGCGGTAAAGCGTTCGAAATCCTCGGCGAAGACGAGGCGTCCTGGGGTCAGACCCCCGTCGCCCTCGCGGCGGGAACGCGAGGCGGAGAAGGCTGGCGACGAAAAGTCGACGGAGGCGTACAGGTAGTCGATGAGGCAGCAGCCCGCGCCGTGGAGCGTCATGCCCCCTCTCCCGCCGCTTTTACGAAACGCGGATAATCGCCGACCAGCAGCCGCAGGGGCTCCACATCCTCCTCGATCTCGGGAAAGCGGCCTACGGGCTCCAGGAAACGGTTGTCGTGCACGTCGTCATTCGCCATGCTGACTTCGCCGATGAGGGCCCGACCTCCTTCGGCCCAGAAGCGGTGGTATACGCCCGGCTCCAGACATATGCTTTCACCGTTCCCGAGCGTCACGCGGTCTCCCGCCCTGATCTCCCGCCTGATGCCGTCCACCGAGACTTCCAGCGGGTCGGTTGACAGCCCTTCCCGCTCGTCGGAGGAGTACAGCTCGATGACGAGCTTTCCTCCGCCCCGGTTGATGATGTCCTCCATCTTGAAGAAGTGGAAGTGCATCGGGGTTTCCTGATTCTCTTCGACGATCATGATTTTCTCGGCATAGGGTTTCCTGTCGCGGCCCGGCTTCCCGTTCCGGACGGTGAACAGGAAGAGCCCGCGGCGCCTGTAGTCGCCCGATCCGAAATCGGTGACGTCCCAGCCGAGGGCGTTGGCGAAGATCTCCCGCGCCTCCTCGCCCGCGCCGGCCCAGTCGGCCGGACGCCAGGACGCCCAGGGAGGAAGGGCGTAGCGGTATTCGTCGAGGAAGAGGACGGCAGATTCCAGGATCGCGTTGATTTCGCTGCGTTTCAATGGTTTCTCCTTCCGGGTACCGGTTCCGCGGGCGCATGATCCACGGGTAAAATAATGGTTCCGACAGCCGGGCCGCCTTCGATGAGTTCGAAAAGAAGCTCGGTCGACCGCCGGCCAAGCTGGCGGTGCGGTTGCCTGAGGCCGAGTAGGCCAGTCGGGAGCCAGGCGGGATCCGAGCCGAAGCGGCCTATCCTCACGTCAGCGCCGAGCCTCCGTCCGCGCGCTTCCAGGATAGCCGCCAGCTTCAGGGCGAGACCTTCGGTGGAGACGAACCAGGCTCCCGGCCTGTCGTCCGCCGCGTCGGCAAGGACCACCGCGGTTTCCATATCCGCGGAATCCGGATTCCGTTCGCGCAGCAGGATCTCCCGGGGCGGGAAGCCGAGTTCGGCCGCCGCCTCGCGATAGCCGGCGCGCCGTTCGCGCAGGGAACTGGCCGCGAGGTCGAAGCCGAGGAACCCGACCCTAGTGTTACGAAGCTTGTGGTAGGGGTCTTGCGCGTTTCCTTGGGCCAGAAGGATGGTCGCGGCACGGGAGGCATCCCTGTCCGCCTGCACGATGAAACCGTAGCCCTCCGCGACGGGATCCAGGCCGTCCGGGGCGCGGTCGATGACGACGCAGGGCGTGCGGCCGATCGCGGCGACGAGTTCGGCCGCGCGGCTTCGTTCGCCCGAGAAGGGGGCGTACGGCGCGATCAGCAGGCCGTCCACGCCTCGCCAGGAAAAGGCCTCGACGGCGCGCAATTCCTCGTCCGCGTCGAAGCGGCTCGTGGAAAGCAGCATGCGGCAGTCGACTTGGTCGAGGGCTTCCTCGATGCCGCGCACCGTTTCGCCCATGAAGCGTTCGAAAACGTCGGGGAACAGGACGCCGATCGTTCCGGTCCGCTTGCTGTTAAGCGAGCGCGCGAAATAATTGGCTTTCCAGCCGAGCGCTTCCGCCGCGGCGCGCACCTTCTCCGCGGTTCCCTCGGCAATGCGGTATTTACCGGCGTCCCCGCGCAGCACGGCGGAAACCGTGGTGCGGGAGAGTCCGCAGGAGGCGGCAACGGTATCGATGGTGACTTGTCCCGTTTGCTTGAGTTTCATGCTGTACCGGTACAGCATCCTAGCATGACAACCTGAAGGATGCAAGCAGATTCGGTCCCCCGAACCCCGCCGACCCCGCCGCCGCCCTATCGGATCGCTTCTTCCTTACCGGATCCTGCTTCACATATCCTATATTCCTTCTTCCTGCTGACTGCTTCCGTCCGGTAATTTCCTACTTCTTCTTCCCCGCCCCCACCTTCTTCTGCCGCACCACCTCATAAAGCAGCACGCCGGTCGCAACCGAGACGTTGAGGGAATCGACCCTGCCGAGAGAGGGAATGCCCACCATCTCATCGCAGGTCGCGCGCAGGAGTTTGGCGACTCCCTCGCCCTCGCTGCCCATCACGAGGGCCGTACGCGCAGGGAATTGGTGCTCGTAGACCTTTTTCCCGGCCATATCGGCGCCGTAGATCCAGAAGCCGGCATCCTTCAGGAGGCCGGCGGCGCGCACGAGGTTGGGAACCGTGGCGACGGGCACCCAGGCGCTGGCGCCGGAGCTGGTGCGCGAGACGGTTTCGGAGTCCTTGGCGGCGCGGCGGGCGGCGACCACCACGAGGTCCACGCCGAACTGGTCGCAGGAGCGGAGGATCGCGCCGTAGTTGTGGGGGTCGGTGATGCTGTCCAGGATGACCGCCAGGGCGCCCTGGCCCTCCTCAAGGCTCGCGATGAAGGATTCGACGGTCGTCTCCACGGCGCCGGCGTTGTCGTCTATGGTCAGGGCGATGCCGCGGTGGCCGCGGGCGACCCGCTCCAGCTCATGGGCGCCGGTTCGGTTCACCGGGATATGGGCCGCAACGGCCATATCGATGATGGCGCGGGCGCGGGGGCCGGCGTCGGAGACGAGCAGGGGGCCGCGGGCCTTGCCCGATTTGATCAGTTCTTCGATCGCATGGAATCCGGTCAGGTAATTCATTTCACTCCGCCTCGTAGGTTTTGCCGTACTGCACTATATCCACGTCCTTGAATCCCTTCTTGGCGAGGTAGTCCTTGAAGCTCGTCTGGGCCTTTCCTTCGCCATGGACGAGCATTATCTTTTTGAGACGAGATGTGTCGATGGAATCCAGCCACTCGCCCGCCTCCTGGTAGTCCGCATGGGCGCTGAACGCGTCGATAGCTTCCACGCTTGCCTTGCGCTTGAACCATTCGCCATGGATCTTCACCTCCCTTTCCCCGTCGCGCAGGCGGCGGCCCAGGGTATGCTCCGCCATGTAGCCGACGATGAGGATGGTCGTGAAGGGGTCTCCGATGCTGTTGACCAGGTGGTGCTGGATCCGGCCCGCCTCGCACATGCCGTCGGCCGAAATGATGATCGCGGGTCCTTTCAGGTTATTCAGGGCCTTGGATTCGTCCACGCTCGTCGTGAAATGGAGGGAATTGAAGCCGAAGGGATTCTTGTGGTGCCTGATGAAGGCCTTGTTGGTCTCCTCGTCGTAGCATTCGGGGTGGACCTGGAAGATGGTGGTCGCGTTCGTGGCCATTGGGGAATCCACGTAGATCGGTATCTCCGGAATCGCTCCTGAATCCACGAGCATATGGAAGTAATAGACGAGCTCCTGGGTCCGTTCGATCGCGAACGCGGGGATGATGATCCTGCCCCGGTCGCGG
>Ga0209727_1002207_pt1 | contig 14224 bp, 12 predicted proteins | sample RifGroC1_FD_183995 | JGI IMG/M metagenome (GOLD analysis project Ga0209727, IMG submission 183995) | Groundwater microbial communities from Rifle, Colorado, USA - Groundwater C1 (SPAdes) (version 2) | ecosystem: Environmental > Aquatic > Deep subsurface > Groundwater | place: Rifle, Colorado...
CCTCCCGGCGCCACCATAATAACTCATGTCGAGACTTGTAAAAGTGTTTGCAAAAAATTCCTTAATGTTGGGAATTGACACAAAATCGCCAGTAGTGCCAAGGTAACAATTATCGCAAGCCAAAAATTTTACAACCGGGGCGTAACAAAGTATCGCTAGAACGACAATATAGAGCCAAGAACTTGAAAAAAGTTTATTTATTAAACTTGAGTATCTCATCCTCTTACTTGTCCGTATTTCTAGTCCTCACAAAATAAATTCTCTTATTAAAATACACCAAGTCTAAGTAGTAGCACTTTTTTGGAAAAATCGTGTTCAGTGCAGTAAGTTTGTGCGCCTTACCAGTATTAAAGTCCCTTTCGACATACACGTATTTGTTTTGCGGCACTCTATCGGACCATACTTCCTTATAGCATGTAAAATAGTTCCTAAAGGCTAAGTACACCGTAATAATGTACGAGTAGTCTAACAACACAATCGAATGAACGAAGCAAACAAAAATTTTATATAAAAGATGCCCAAAATGTATAAGCTTCAACCTAACAGATATTCCGTTTTCTTTTAACAGTATTATAAGGAACCCTCTAATATAAAAGTAATTTGAAATGTTCTGTAATATTCTCGGCTTAAAAATGTCGTGGTAGTAACTAACGTTCGAAACAACGAGTAACTTGGAATTTGTAACTATTTTTGATACTAGAGAAACATCGTCAGTTAAAAGGAAAAGATAAAAGTTATGAATGTCGAAACTGTTAAATATAGAAGTCCTTACAAACAGGTAGTGCAGGGGAAGCTGTCTAGTGTGATATTTGTTTTTCTTGATCGGTAATTCTATGTGAGAAGGTACAACACACCCCAAACTTCTGTTCGATTCTATTACTTTGTATAGCTTTCCTAACGCATCAGTCCCAATTAATACAGCATCGTTGTCCGTTAGTACCACATAATCATACTTATATCTGACAGCGGTATTTATTCCAAACCACTGAGCCCCAGAACTGCCCGTATTTTTTTTGAGACTTATGTACGAAAGATTTGAAAAATCGTTGGAGAGCTTACTGTAGTCGGAAGATCCGTTATCAACTACTAAAATATCAATATTAACTCCAGTTTGATTGTACAGTTTACTTACTGTTGATCTCGTAATTTCATAAGAGTTATATGTTGGGATAACGACAAGAATCGTACTACTTTTATTGATCTCAATCTTATCTACTAGGTTATAGTTATTTTCTTGCATAATTTTCGAAAAGCTCTAAAGCATCTCTAAAGGCTTCGTCCATATTTATATATTTGTACAAAGCTGATCTACCCATAAAGAATATTCTTTTTGCTTCTAAACTCTTAACGATTTCTTGGTATTTAGAATAAATGTTTAGATTTCTTTCGTTCAGGATTGGGTAGTAAGGCTCGCCTGTATTTGTCGGGAACTCCTTTATAATCGTAGTAATTGGAGCTTTTTGCCTTGTGGCGTGCTTAGGCTCAGTAATTCGTGTAAAGAGTTCGCTGTTGGGGTAATTAACTTGAGCTGCTGGCTGGAAAAACTCTTTATCATGCGTCTCATACTCAAAAGATAACGATCTATATTCAAGTTTACCGTATGCGTAGTCGAAAAATTTGTCTACAGGTCCTGAGTAAAACATAGCCTCCCTAAAACTAAATGTGGTTTTTTCTGGGTTAAATTCTTCACCCAACACGATGTCGACGTTTTTATTATTCAGAATGCTTTCAAAAAGCTTCGTGTACCCATGTTTAGGCATCGCTTGGAATTTATCGGTAAAGTATCTATCATCAAAATTTTCCCGTACAGGAATTCTACGCATTACGGAGGAATCTAGTTGCGTAGGCAGAAGTCCCCATTGTTTTATTGTATAGTTCTTAAAAAGTTTTTCGTAAAGTCTACGTCCAACCGTTGATAAAGATACTTCCTCACTATTTTTAGGGTTGTTAAAAATAATTCTTTCTTTTTCCAGCCACGCATGCATTTCCTCAGTATTTTTTATCTTTAGATCAAACAATGTGTTTATTGTTGTAATGTTGACTGGGATCGGAACGAATAGCCCATCAACGAAAGATAGAACCCTGTGTTCATAAGGCTCCCAATCAGAAAAATTATTTACATACGCCCACACAGCCTCGTTATTTGTGTGAAAGTAGTGGGGACCGTAACTCGGCACTAATATATTATTGCTGTCTATGTAGTCAGCGCAATTACCGCCAACGTAATTCCTTTGCTCTAACACGACGACTTTTTTATTTAGGACGTTTGAAAACCGCTCGGCTAGTGTGCATCCTGATATGCCCGCACCAACTATTAAAATATCGCAATCATAGTGTTTATTAGCCATGCATGTTTATAAAATAAAAGTTTTCATCTTCTTTTGTTTTTTATGTACCACCAGCTATTATAGGGTGTTTTTTTAATAAGAAAAGTAAACCCGATTTCTTTAAGGTGGTTTATTATTTTTGAATCAAAAAAGTCTTCTACCAATAAGTACAACTCATTGCTGTTGTTAATTAGGTTTAGAGCCCCCGCCAGACAGTTAATTTCGCCCCCCTCAATATCCATTTTCACTACAACGGTATCAAAATTAATGTAATACCCTGGGTTGAGTAATGAATCAAGTGTACAAACTTGAATTTTTTCTGTCTTTTTACCTACATTTGACTCCACAAGGTTGCTGTTGCCGGGGACAATAGCATCAAAATCTAAATAACCATACCCGCAATAATTTGAAAGTGCGCAGTTAAAAGTAGTTGCAGTAAGGTTGTTCTGTTCGAGGTTTCTAGTTAGGTAGGTGAAGCTACTGTTCGAAGGCTCTATGCTTACAATATCTATCTTAGATTTGGACGAATTACCTATCTGAACTGAGTACGTGCCTATGTCCGCACCAATATCTATAAAAAGTACTTTGGCATTTTTTTCTAGCAAGCTAGCTATAAGTTTTCTCGTATAATTAACATCTGGTCTTTCAAAAGCTGGTGAGATAAAGAAAAAGTCTAGGGTGCCTGGGCGAACGTGAAAAGTACCGTACTTCGAGCAGACAATTTTCATATCTTTTTTAAAAAAATTACGATTGGGTAGGTGGAAAGCCTGTTGTATAAATAGGATTAAAGATTTAAGAAGATATTTAAACACTTCTTTTTTAATCTCAAAAAAAGCTAGGAAGAACCTGTAATATATGTATGACAAGTAAAATAATGCTTTATCGTAAAGGTTGAATTTATAGTTTCGCATTGTAAGTTTTTTGGCTTTGAATTTTTCTTTTCATTACAAAAAAAGTTTTATCAAATATTTTCAGCCAAGAGTATTGTTCTCCTAATTTTTGTGCATTTCGCCTATAAGTAGAAATATCGTTTAATAGTACTACAATTTTTTTAGAAAAATCTTTTGCACTGTAGTCAGCGACTAGACCGGCGTTTTGCTTCCGTATCGTTTTATATATTTCTGGGACTTCGGTTATGACAACGGGCAGACCGCATCCTAGATAGATTTTTACTTTACCAGGGTCTGCATAGTAAGAAAAGCTATTTTTATCGTGTGGGTTGTATGGGGCAATAGCTACAGCACACCGTAATAATATTTGCTCTACATCTTTCTGATCCGACACTCTGCCGTATAAAACTACGTTATTTTCTATTTTATCTGATTTAACACAATCGCTTAGGTAATCCAAATCACCACTACCGATAACATGTAGAGTAGCGGATTTGTGGCCGGTTTCAACCAATTCTTTGATAATTTGGGTAAAAAGCTCGGCACCTTTACTCTTAAATATGCCGCCGAGATATGCAATGTTAAATAAATCGAACTTTTTATAATCTAAGTCATTATATTTGTGGGAATTGTTACCGTGAGGTACAACAATAATGTTATCCGTCCTAGTAGGATACCCTTTGTCAACGACCCTCCCGGTTACCATTTTTTTATTTAATACCCAGACGTAGTCGGTGCAGTAAAAAGCTAGTTTATCCACGAACTCATACACCAAGTTAATAATAGATGAAGTAAATCTACGCGGCGTGTAGTCGATTAAATAGTATACGTTAGTTACCTTGACACCGAATATTCGTGCAAAATATAAGGGGATGGAAGTCGCGACGGTGAGTATGTTGTCTGTGCACACAACAAGCGAGTTTCTTTTTATGTATTTTGCACAGTAGAAAAATGCATAAATAAAATCCTTTACGTAAGACACGATGTCGGGTTTATAAAATCGTAGCAAAGAGCTGTAATTTTGTTTTGTACCAAAGCTGTCAGAGAGCGTTACCTTTATTGACCCGTCAGATGAGTATAAAAATGGAAATTTGAATAAACACGAAGTTTTTACCTTGTGTGTAATGTATTCAAGCAACTCATCATCAACGCCGACCGTGTCTTCCTGAGAATGAGAGAATATAAGTATATTTTCAAAACCTGTATTGTTAATCATAATTTCAGTTCGACCTCCCCTTTGCCATATGATTTAAGGCGTGGTCTTATCTTCAACAGTAACAAAACATAGTAATATACAATGCAGGACGCAACAAATAAAGTTAGGGGCAGATTTAACATAAAAACAACCTTTTTGTATTTTATGGACATTCTGATGCTACTCATTAGTGGGCCAACAATACTAAACGCAAAGGGAATGAAGAGGTATTTTTTATATTTGGATAAAGTAGGCTGGAAACTCTCTCTATTCGAATATCCTGTTCCAGGAATGTCCTTAAAATGAAGATTTACTTTCACTCGCCACGCAAGTTTTTTAACGTATTTGCTTAGGCTGTCAGCTGAATAGTGCAAGGTGGGTGATCCGGTAAGCATGCCAAAAGTGTGTGTTGAGTGGGTAATTTCGTAGAATATAGATGGTATTATCATTGGATTATCCAATCGCTTTTGAACAAGAGCTACGTAGTATTCTCGAATAAAACAATTCCCCGCACACATATCTACCTGTGGTAAATGAGTGGAAACATCTATTTTGAATAATACGTGGTTTAATCTATCCTCGAAATTTTGGTACCTTCTTTTCCACGCATCGTGCATGATACTAAACTCTGTCGGGACTCCGGAAACAAAAAAAGTAAATGGATCCGAAAAATAGTTAATATAGTCGTTAACATATGAGGATCCTTCAGGTTTTTTATACCCCCCAAAAAGGAGTACCTTCACGTCGTAGAACGTTTTAAAAATGTCTTCCCGTTTCTGGAAAGAGTACACGTCTTCTAATATTTCGTCCGAGTCTAGAAACAGACAAACAGCACCTCGTGAGTTCAGTATTCCTAGGTGTTTTCCATATTCCTGCTGTACTTTAGAATTGCTTATAATTTTACAATCGTATTTAAGCGCAATTTTAGTAGTAGTGTCCTCAGAACCCCCGTCAAGTACAAGAATCTCTACTCTATTTTGGTCGAAAACTTGGTTTCTAATCGACAACAAAGCCATCTCTAACGTTTTTTCGCTGTTAAGAGTTGGCATTATTACACTAAAATAAATATCATTTTCCATTTAGTAGTTCGTCGCAAATTATTTCACTGGGCGCTTTTAGGTACTCGACTGGTTCTCTTGAATATTTCTTATAGTTTTTGGCAAAATTTATAATACTTGTTCTACCGTTATTCCAGAGCACGACATTCTGTCCCAGCCCTTCCATTCTTTCTGTATGATTTCTAAGAATCAAACACGGTTTTCCCAGATAAAAAGACTCTTCTTGGTTGCTCCCTCCGTCCGTTATAATATATTCGCTGAGTTCGAGCATTCTCATAAAATCGAAATAGCTTTGTCGAGGTATCGCTGTGATGTTGGGGTTATTTATAATTGCTGCTAGCAAGCCCCTGCGTTCTAATACAACTTTTGTAGGGTCGTGCAATATGAGTACGCAGTGTATCGTATGTGTGAGTTGTTCGGCGCAGTTTAGAAAATATTGTAGCCTATTAGAGTTGTATAAATTTTCTTGGCGGTGAATTATAAAAATAAAGAACGGCCTTTTATTCGCGAGATTTAGAGTGTCATTTTTCGGTTTAACTTTTTTCGCAAGTTTTAAACTTTCTAGCAAGGTATTACTGTATGTGTTAGTCTTGCGGCCTTTCCTGGTCTTAATATTGGCAAGTGCCCATTCGTTAGGGCAAAAATGCAAATCAACTACATATGACACTAAAACTCTACTAATTTCCTCGGGGAAAGGGTGGAGAACATTGAACGATCGCAACCCGGCTTCTACGTGAACTATGCGAAATCCTAACAGTTTAGACACATATGCTCCCATTAAAGTTGATAGTGTGTCCCCGTGCACGATGACAGTAACATTTTTATACTGTCTGTGCTTAACATACCTGTGTATCTTAATCAGGGAAAGCAGAAAAGTTTTTAGAAACCAGACAAATGTTGAAAAAACGGTTTTGTTCTTAGGTCCAGTAGATAGAGTTAATTCCGGTTTTTTTAAATTGAGGTATGAGAATATCTCTGATTTTTCTATATCGTTTTGGCCAGAAGCAAAGATCTCAAAGTCTATTCTCTTCTCCTTGAAAGCATTAATTACGGGAAATAGTTTAATAAATTCTGCTACAGTACCTATAAAAAAAATATATTTTTCTGTTGACGTCTGCATAAGCCTATTCACGATATAAACTTAGTTAAATATAGCATGTACGGTAATTTGGTGTAGTAGCGAGATTATAGCCCAACTATTACAAAATAGTTGTAGTGACGAGGTTGCATATCTATAAACGAGCTCATTAAAATGGGAGTTCTTAACAATCCCTTCATAATCTGGACCGATCAGGGAATAGAAGTGATACAGAGGTAACTCTAGTTTTTCGTAATAACGTAAATCAGCGGGTTATAAAATCCCAGTTTGGCTAAAAAACTCAGCAACCCGAGCGTTTGCAAAACGGAGGCAACTCTAATAAATAAATCCCCGTGTTGCTCCTTATTAGTAAGATTCGGAATATATTCCCTTATTCCGATATTGGCGACAGCTATACCAAACTCATGCACCTTACCGATATCCTTTAAAAACTTATCCGGAGTAACCATATTTATCCCGTCAATAAACTCCGGGTTTCTTCCCAATACTCTCAGAATAAATTTAGTGAATACTTTGCTGAACAACGGTAGAAACAGTCCGTAATGGAACTCGTACATCAGCTGATAATTGCACGTGAAAATTACAAACTTTCCGCCTTTTTTTAATACCCTGATTCCCTGTTCCAAATATGTTCTCGTATCCATCACATGTTCATACACAAAAAACGAAGATACTAAGTCGAAAGTATTATCTTCGTAAGGCAGCATCCCGTGGGTTTCAAATGAAATAGAGTCCGGGTCAACACCGTTATCCGCACATAACGTTCTTCCGATATCGTAAAGTCTTTCATCTACTTCGAATCCCCGGAACTTGTAGCCATCAATATTCCCGGTAACAACCAGATTTGCCGTTCCCGATCCGTAGTCAAGCACAGCGTGCTCCTTCTTTAAACCCACGTTGTCCCTCAACCATTTTATCTGCGTAACCGAGTTATTTTCGGAAAGCGCTGATTTTACAAAACTTTCAAACTGCTTTTCTCCGGCTGCCACATTTTTGTATGCGTCCTTTAAATAATTTTCGATTTTGGCTTGCACGCCATCGCTGAAATTTATCATCGTGTTTAAAATATATCACGGGTGTTTAAAAATCACCCATTGCGCCCTAATGTATAATTTCCTCAGTGGAACCGGAGCAAAAAGAAACGCTTAAAAAGAAGAAAAAAAACGTACTTATAATCTGTCCGTTTTTTAGACCTAATATCGGAGGAGTTGAAACCCATCTTGACCGTTTAATAGAATACCTGGGGAAGAATGATTATTACTCCATTGTGCTCACTTATCAGCCTCTTGCGTCAAAAACAAAGGGTGCAAGAAGAGAATATGGCGAAAATTTCGAAGTTCACCGTTTGCAGTGGTTTGGCACTGGTTTATTCGAGCAGCTTGAGACAAAATTTCCTTTGGTATTCACCTATGTATTCCCCGGCCTTTTTATCAAATCCATGCTTTTTTATATGGTAAATCATAAGCACATAGATGTTATTCACGCCCACGGATTGGTTGCCGCGACTATCGGATTGTTTTGTAAATTATTCGTCAACAAAAGAATGGTTGTAAGCACGCACGCCATATATTCGTTTGAGAACAGAAAACGTTTGTTGAAATTATTAGTGGCAGGGATATTATTTTTTTACGACAAAATTCTCGCGGTGTCTGAGGTTTCTAAGCAGGAGTTAATTAAAATCGGGTTGCCCGCAAGAAAGATTGAGGCATTCAGAAATTGGGTAGACACCGATGTATTCAAACCACGCGACCGTCAAAAACTTTCTATAACTTCGGACAAGAAAATAAATTTCTTAATGATTTCAAGATTTATAGAGAAAAAAGGTGTCCTTCTATATTTAAAGGCTGCTGAAAAAATAAAAGAGGCGAATTTTTATCTGGTAGGGGCGGGTCAGCTTCAGCATGAAGTAGATTCTCTAGTTTCAAAAAGTGCAAATATAAAGTATATGGGAATATTGAACCAAAGTGATCCCAAACAGTGCTCAACCATGCTGGACCTCTATTCCCTCGCAGATTACTTCGTTTCACCTTACTTGTACGACGAGGGTTACTCAATAACTCTTTGTGAATCCGTTGCGTCAGGTACTGTGCCTGTAATACCTGAGCGCGGTTCGCCCCCAACTTTTTTAACTAAAGAGGTAGCTCACTATATGCCTGCAGTCATAAATGAAGAAATTTTAATAAATACTTTGCAGGGTTTACTTTCCCATCCTAAAGATGAAGATAGTATTAAGAATTGTAGAGAGTACGCGTTGAAATATCTTGGATTTTCTAATGCCAAAATAATAACTGACGCCTACAAAGAAGATGAATAAAGAAATAGACACTAAACTTCAGAAGATTTTATCAAAGACCGGAGATTTAAATTTTAAACGCCGTGTTATAACCATGCTTGATTATTTAGACATACAACCGGGAGATAACATTCTGGATATGGGGTGCGGAGAAGGATTTTATTCTATGGTTTTAGACAATTTGTACAATTGCAAAATCACTGCCGTCGACTTTGATCCGGAAATTCTTGCCCTCGCCCACAAATGGCTGGACGGAAGAAGCAATGTCACTCTCGAGCAGGGGGACATAACAAAATTAAGGTTTCCCGATAGCTCTTTCGATAAAATTGTTTGCACCGAAGTACTGGAGCACATAGATGATGATAAGACCGCAATAAAGGAGCTTTACCGCGTGTTAAAGCCGGGTGGCGTCATTGCTATAACAGTACCCAACAAAAACTATCCTTTATTATGGGATCCGCTGAATAAGGTCCGCGAAAGCCTTGGATTGGGGCACTTCAGCCCCATGAGCGGTTTTTGGGGAGGAATTTGGGCAAAGGACCACAAGCGCCTGTACCTTCCTTCGGAGTTGCGGGGTTTGGCTGAAAACGCGGGTTTTTTAACGGAAGATTTGAGGGTTTTAACTCACTTCGGCGTCCCCTTTAATCATTTAATTCTTTGGCTGGGTAAAAACCTGTACACAAAACTACCCGTTCCCGAAGACGTTAAGAGAGCAATGGAAAAATTCGAGTGGGGAGAAGAGCCTGAAAAACACCCGAGCCTTTCTTTTTTTATACTAAATACAGGGTTCAACTTTCTAAAGATGATAGACAGTTTTAATGACAAAAAATTTGCATTGACTAAATCAACAATGGCCGTGGCATTAAAAGGAGTTAAAAAATGAACTCAGGAACTTTTTCCGAAATGAAATATTCCGATGCGCGTTGGGCGGGAATTTCAAAACCCGAAAATATAAGAATTGCTACAGCCTTAGAACTGATCGGCGGAAATAAAAAAGTATTGGACATCGGAGCCTATAACGGAAAAATAAGTAAAAAAATAAAAGAGTTGGGAAACGAAGTTTGGGCAGCTGATGCTACAGACGCATTTGCAGGTGAATTTACCGGAGCAGGAATTCAATTTGCAAAAGCAAACATCGAAGAAAAGTTACCTTACGTAGATAGTATGTTTGATGTTGTATTCGCCGGAGAGGTTATAGAGCACCTTGTGAATACCGATGGTTTTATCGAAGAGCTCAAAAGAATTTTAAAAAAGGACGGTTTTTTGGTTCTTACTACCCCCAACACAGCATCGTTAGCCAGGAGAGCGTTATTATTCCTGGGAAGAAATCCGTTTTTCGAAGCATCGTACACACACCCCGGAGAAGTTGCTGCGGGACATCTGAGGTATTTTACTTATGACCTGCTGCGGGATTTTTTAAAGCTGCACGGATTTAGTATTTCTGTAAGAACGTCTGATGTTGTGAATTTTTCCGGTTCCATTTCCTCCTCGTTTCTTGCAAGACTGTTTCCGGCACTGGGAAGATCGCTTATTCTGAAAGCAGTTGTCGAAAAATGAAAATACTTATCGTTGCAAATTCTATAGTCGGAGATGAGCCCGGAGTTACCGGAGGAGAAAGCAGATTTATTGAACTTGCGAAATGTTGGAGGAAAAAAGGATATGAAATACACCTGATGTCGGGGAAGGGCGGAAAAATATTGTGTGAGAGGATGGGCTTGCCGGTAATTTTACATAACATTTCCAATGGTACCGGTGTCGGTAGGTTGGAAATAACGTTAAGGTTTTTCAAAATGCTTTTCCACTTATCCGGACTTCTATCTTCTTTTAAAGAAGGAATTGTGTACTCGGGCAGCGAACAGGTTTACGATGTTTTGCCCGGATTTTTTCTAAAACTATTCCACCCGTCGAAAATAAGATTTGGAGTGGCTACTCACTGGTTGCCTCCCATACTTTTTTGGCAAAGAAGAAACTCTAACTTTCTTTACTCTCTTATGTTTTTAATCAGCGAGAGACTCGGTTTATTTTTCGCAAATATAAACGCCGATGTCTTACTTCCTGTTTCCGAGGATACTTTGCAGGATCTTAGACGGTCTATATTTAACAGACGCCCGGCGCATTTTGTTTTGTGCGGCGTCAATCTTGAAGAAATAAATTCTTCTGTATCGGGCAGCGGTGAAAAGAAATATGACGCTGTGTTTATGAAACGGTTACAACGGACTAAAGGAATTTTTGACCTGGTAGAAATGTGGGCGGAGCTTGTTAAAAGTAAGCCTGAAGCTAACTTACTAATTATCGGGGAAGGAATAGACGGGGGAGAGGCACGCAAAATGACTTCAGAGATGGGTTTAGAGCGTAATATCGAGCTCGCGGGCGTTATTTACGACCCGGCCAGAAAATTCAAGCTCCTAGCGCAGTCCAAAATCTTCATATTACCTTCATATGAGGAGAATTGGGCGATTGTTATCGGCGAGGCTATGGCTGTGGGTATTCCGGTTGTTTGTTACGATTTGAAGGAATTAATGGCAGTTTGGGAAGACAACGTGATATACGCCAAAACAGGCGATAAAAAGGACTTATTGGACAAAGTTACCCGCCTACTGGAAAACGACGCTGAAAGGGCAAAAATGGCCCAAAAAGCCAAAGAATTTGTCAAAAAGTACAGTTGGGATAAGATTGCGGACACCGAATTATCCCTTATTCTGGGCACAAACCCATAGTTTGAACAGCGCAAGGCGTTGTGATACTATTCAAATATCCTAATCAGACTGGAGAGAAAGAAATGGACGAATACGGAGTAGTAGTAGAATTTTGTCCTAATTGTCGTGAAAGACTTCCGGGAACTCTTTCACTTCAGGAACTCCGCCGGCACTTGGATGGTCACTGCATTACCAAAGCGAATTTTAAGAAGCAGCAGAACCAGCGGAAAGTACAACCAAAACTTCCCGGATTTTAGTTTGCTTTCTTCGCCGGGGTTCCTCCCTATATTTCCTTTCCTCGGCACCAGGGGCTAAAAGTTTATCCATTCTTTTAGCCCCATATCTTTACTATTTTCCTGCTATATAATAAGACTACGATGTCTCAGCTTAAAGTATTTTTAATTTCTCTCGCGGTATTTTTTGTTCCATTTATAATCCCCGGCTTCCGTAACATTAATTCTCTGATCATTCAAAGCGAAGATACGGTGCCTTCTATTTTCACAACTGTTTCAATTATTAAAGACCGCACGCTTTACCTGGATAAATATTATGTGATGATGCGTGACCGTTATCCTCACCCGGACGATAAGGATTTTCAAAAAGATTTGACGCCCTTTTATTTAAGAAAAGTTGGCGGGCATTATATTACGGCGTTTCCAATTATTACTTCTATCCTGTCGGTTCCGGTTTTTGTGTTGCCCCTGATTTTCAACATGCCTATAACTTGGGATAACCTTGCGTTGTTAAATCATTTATCAGGTGCTCTGGTCATGGCCCTGGCCGGATTGTTTCTATTCAAAACTCTGCGCGAAGGATTCGGACTGGAAGAAAAAAAGTCCACAATTCTCACGGCGGTTTATTTATTCGCCACCGTTAACTTTGCGATGCTTTCTCAGGCGATGTGGCAGCACGGTACCTTACAGCTGCTTTCTATTTTGGGAATCTACTTTTTCCTCAAGCACCAGAAGAACCAAAGTGCTTATTTAAATATGTTACTGTCAGGTCTCTTTTTCGGGTTCGCGTTTTTATCCAGACCAACCGCCGGCCTTCCCATTTTATTAATTGAACTTTATTTAGTTTTTACTAATCTTCATAAAACCGACAATTTGTTTAAGTCGGCTGTTACCTTTACTTCGGGTTTGGTTATAGCTGCTTCGTTCTTCCTCTGGTACAACTCCGTTTACTATTACGATATTCAAAACCAGGGATACTCGGACCAGCTGTTCCGTTCGTGGCTTTCGCCGTTTCCAATAAGCTTTTTGGGAGTTTGGCTTTCGCCGAGTAAAGGAATACTAATTTTCTCTCCGGTCCTAATCTTTTCTTTCTACGGTTTGTATCTGGCAGTAAAAGGTAAAATTGAAAAGGCCGGGTTATATAAGATATTTGCAGTTATCATCCTCCTGCACACACTTGTTATAAGTTTATGGAAGCATTGGTATGGAGGCTGGTCGTTCGGGTACAGAATGTCGAGCGATGTTCTCCCATATTTTATATTTTTATTAATCCCCTACATTAATTCTGCGGCCTTTGAAAAGACCAAGAAAATATTTTTCATTCTTTTCGGACTGTCGGTTTTCATAGAGATTTACGGACTTTTCTTTTTTGACGGAATCTGGCACGCCGCTTACGACCTCGGTTACGAAAATACCTCGTGGTTATGGTCAATTAAGGACTCCCAGTTTTTATTTGATGTCAGGCGGGTGCTGGTAAAACTTGGTTTACTGGTTTCGGCGTGTCCAAAGTGTTTATAGTCGGAACAAAAGAGGATAAAATGACTTCAACGCCCGTTAGACTGAATTATCTAATAATGATAGGATATTGTGCGGAATCCGGATATGCATCTGCAAGGTGAAAAATACAACATAATCTGTCTTTCGAACCAACTTTGGGACTATCCACTTTGGACGAATAAAAAGCATGTCATGACAAGGCTCGAGAAGCTGGGACACAATGTATTGTTTGTCGACCCTCCTATTAACACCGGACGCTTGTTTATGCGCCAGATTTTACAGGGAAAATGGAGCCCGCTGAAACTTCTTACGAAAACACAGAAGATGGGAAACGTACTCGTATTTTCTCCTTTGGATTTTTCTCCCGCTCATGAAAAACATGCCGAGCTTCATGCAAAAGCTATTCAAAATGCTACGAAGAAATTTTTCAACCCCGACCGCAACACAATTCTTTGGATCTATCACGTTGAGATCGCAGGACTTGACCAATATCTAAAATACATTGAACATGACTTTTTAGTTTACGATTGCGTGGACAATTACGCGGGTTTCCCCAAATACAGCACTCCGGAGAAAAAAGATGCGATAAATAAAAAAGAACAGGGTCTTGCGATGAGAGCCAATGTTGTGTTTTCAACAGCGCCGGGACTAGTCGAAAAACTTAAGAAATTTAATTCTAATGTTTATTTCACGCCCAACGTCGGTGACTACCCTAAGTTTTTTGATATTAAAGCACGCATAAGAAACTATCCCGAAGACATAAAATCCATTCCGCACCCGATCGTAGGATTTTACGGGGCGGTCGATAATTATAAGTTCGACAGGGAGCTTATGAAAAAGATTGTGACGGACTACCCGAAATATTCTTTTGTAATTATCGGACCGATTGCTTTGAAGGACAGAGAAGGTTCTTTGGAGGAGTTAGGACTCGGTGGC
>Ga0209727_1002224_pt1 | contig 14136 bp, 14 predicted proteins | sample RifGroC1_FD_183995 | JGI IMG/M metagenome (GOLD analysis project Ga0209727, IMG submission 183995) | Groundwater microbial communities from Rifle, Colorado, USA - Groundwater C1 (SPAdes) (version 2) | ecosystem: Environmental > Aquatic > Deep subsurface > Groundwater | place: Rifle, Colorado...
CGGCTACAGAACTCTTTATGGGCACTTGAGCCAGGTTTTTGTAACGGCCGGACAAACGGTTGCGAGAGGAAACCCGATTGGTAAAATGGGTTCAACCGGTCGGTCAACGGGGATACATACTCACTTTGAAGTTCTTCTAAACGGCGCGCACATAAACCCACTTAACGTATTACGCTAAAAATTTTCAATTCTCAATTTACAATTTTCAGTAAATTTTCATTGACACAATGATTCATTGGTAATTGATTGGAAATTAGAAATTAGAAATTGTAAAATTGACTGATTGGGCCCGTAGTCTAACGGTAAGAACCTGCACATGGTGCAGAACCTTGTCGCTCGCAAGCTCGCGATAGAACACAACATTCGGTCCGAAAAAAAATGGGCTGGTAGCTCAGTGGTAGAGCACTGCTTTCGCATAGCAGGGGTCAGGAGTTCGAATCTCCTCCAGTCCACAAAAAGGGGAGTTTATCCTGAGCGAAGTCGAAGGAATTCCGCCCGAGTCCACTAGGATAACTTTTTTCTTCAAATATTTATTTTGGACAACCAACACTTCCTTGCATTTTATCCTATAACCAGTTAAACACTCATCTTCAGACTTCATTTAGAAAAGATATAGTTTTTTAAGGTTTTTGACTAAAAGGGCCTTGACAGCCTTTTCACAAACCCCTTTACTAATAGTAATAAGTTGTAAAAACTAAGAAGTAACAAGAAGTAAAAAGTTTGAAAAACTTGTAAAAACAAACCTGCCAATGCCAAAGAAATTTTATTCAGTCAAAGAAGCCTCCAAAATTTTAGGTGTTTCGACGAACACTATTTATAAGTATCTTGACGAGGGGAGTCTAAAGGGAAGAAGACTTAATAATCGAGGGCGATTTAAAATTCCATTTTCCGAAATAGCACCATATTTAGCCGGAGAAGCGGAATTAACCGCTGATACTATAGAAAAAGCACAAGCCGACAAGAAGGATGGACCCAAACTCTCATTTTTTGAATTATGGTTTGGAGTAGCGCTGGTTGGGCTTATTCTTATATATTTTTTAGGGAACAAATCTTCCCTACTGACAGATGTCGGAAACTCTGTCTGGGGTTATTCAGGCAGAACCTTTTCCGGATTTGGAAGTCTGGTCTCGCGCGTCTTGCCAGCCCAGAAATCCACAAATGAAGCTCAAGCACCCAATGAGATAGTAAGTGGCTCTTTGATGGGTATTGTTAGAGAAGGAGATACTCCTGATTTGAATTACAAAATCCAAGACACTGAAGCACGGACCTACGAGCTTTATGTAAATGCGCAAGTTCTTGCTTCCAGTACGCAAAGATTGCTTGGTAAAAGCAGAACTCTTACATCTGCGGAATTAAACGATGCGATAAATGAAATGTCGCAGCTGACAAAAACAATTTTTGCTGAAATAAATTGGCTGGGCGAGACTTGGGACTTTTCAACCATCGAAGCTATTAAAAGAACCGCCAGTCAAGTTACTTATATTCTGGATTCGCTGCAAAAACAGAGTCTTGGGGCATTCACAAAACCCGAACTAACCGACCTAAATAATTTAGTTAGCGAAGCCGAGCTGCTCCAAGGGCTTGTGGGCAATACTTCTGACACGGGAGATGAAAAAACCCTTTATGGAAGTATAAAAGAGGCGAAAGCTTTGGCGCAAGCTTTAGATGTAAAAAATCAGGAGATTGATAAAATTCTAGGATCTTGGGATAGTTACACTATTTTCGAAAAGGAAGACACTATCAAATCTATACTTTCTAACTCTTTAAGTCTCAATATCCTTCCCAAAGTTGATGAAATCATATTCTCAAAGCTCCCAAGTGAAGGCAGTGACACAGAGTTAAAAAATAGTCTGCTTTCGGTAAAAGGAGTTTTGGTGGCAAACAAGACCTACCTTGCCCAAAAAGCCGGACAGCCCGTGGTGGTCACTTGGTTGGAGTGGGGAGGGAGCGTTTTGAAAACATTGGCGGTCAATCCCTCCGCGCTAATTCCCCAAGAAGCCAATTTTAAATATTATCTGCCCGCCGAGGTGAAAAAAGAGCAAGTTGGCCAAGTTGACGTTGGTCTGAAACTAAACTTTGATAGCCAAAGGCATCAGTATTATATTGAAGGGAGTGTACCACTGGCCGTGAGTGAAATGAAAACGATCAGTCTGAAAGTGGGCGATACTCGGGGGGAACCCGAGCTTTTGGGTGCGCAAGATGTCAGCGCCCCGCCAAGTAAGCCGGCAGCCGTCGAAGAAAAGTCGGCCATCTCCCAAGAAGCGGCTGCGCCTATCAGTCTCACACCCCAGATGGGTCGGGTAGAACGAAGTATTGCGATTTGGGGATCAGCAATAATCTTTTTTTCTGCACTTGCCTTCTTGGTGATTTATCTGGCAATTTATCTAAAAACCGCACTTGCCGGAAGGAATAATAAGTCTAAACAAAAGGAAACTCCCGAATTTCAGTCTGAAGACAAACCAAACGTTGATAAAACGGTAGCGATGCCAACTTCTACTTATAATATGTCATCGGAACCACTGGTAAAATTCCATGCCATCACAAAAGTTGCGTCTTCCATCATAGGAGGTTTACTAAAAGTCCCGGTTTCCATACTAACCTTTTTCTCAAAGATGGTGTCTTTGGTCAGAAATCTGATAGTTTCGACCATAACCGGCTTGACAAGCTTAATTGTATCTATTGTAACTTCCCTGAAACGGGGTTTCGGCGCGGTCATTCACGCCATCACAACACTCTTTAGCAAGATCATATCTGTCATCGCAAGAACCACAATCTCCATTAAAACTGGTTTGGTAGCAATCCTGGTTTCCGTAGCAACCTTTTTCTTAAAGCTTCTAGCCTCAATCAAAAAGTTCTTCATCTCCCTAGTAACAGGTTTGGCCAAACTTATAGCCTTGGTCATTCACGCCATCACAAAAGCCATATCTGCCATCACAACGGCTTTACTGAAAATTCCGTCTTCTATAACAGCATTTTTCAGAGGGGTCGTTTCCTCAATCGTAAATTTCATTGCCGCAATTGCATTTTCTCTAAGGCGGGGTTTCTACGCTGTTATCCATGCCATCACAAAAGTCATAATTTCAATTAAAACGGGGTTACTAAAGATGTTGATTTCCATAAAAACGGGTTTACTAACCATCATAGCTTCCATAACAAAAGTCGTGGTTTCCATAGCAACGTTTTTCTCAAGAGCCCTGTCCTTAACCGTAAAACTCATAGCCTCTGTTGCAGCATCTTTGCGACAGGGTTTCTACTCTATCATACATGCCGTCACAGCGTTTTTAGTAAGTATCGTGTCTGCCATCACAAAAGCCATAATCTCCATTAAAGCGGGATTACTAGCAATTTTGACTTCCATTAAAACGGTTTTGCTAACCATTACAGCTTCCATCGTGGCGTTTTTCTTAAGAGTTACGTCCTTAATCAAAGAACTCTTGGTTTCCGCAATAACAGCTTTGGTAAAACTCATCGCCTCTGTTGCAGTTTCTCTGCGACAGGGTTTCCGTGATATCGCACACGCAATTACAACTTTTTGGGTAAAAATCATATCCTTTATTACAAAAGCCCTAATCTCCATTAAAACCGGTTTACTAACCGCCATCGCTTCCATAACAACGTTTTTCTTAGAGGTTTTGTCCTCAACCACAAAAGCCATAATCTCTAATATAAAGAGATTACTAAAAGTCCTGGTTTCCATAACCAAATTTGTGGACTCTGTACTCCTGCAACAGAATTTCCAGACACCCACTTTTCCTCGCCCCGAACTTGCCCTTGAGCCTGTTCACAAGTTTACACTTCCCCAACACCTTAACTTCCGTAGAATCGCGGTAGTTTTGCTGGTAGGCATAACCTCTGCCGTAGTTTCAGCAGTTCTTGCGCTTAAATTAATGTCGTTTCTTAAGATAGACTCGCAAAATGTCTTGGGCGAGGAGAGTAGCGGAAATGAAAGTATGATCTTGGCTAAAGACAAAAAGATTACCATTAAAGAAACTGACACGGGTTGGCTAAGAGTCAGAAGTATACCCGGAGGAAGTGAAATCGGCAAAGTTTACCCGGGGGAGACATTTGAGTTGTTGCAAGAAAAGGACGGCTGGTTTTTAATCGAAGGTGAGGAGGCTAAAAGCCTGCCTGCCGGCAGGCAGGGTTGGGTTTCCTCGCGGTATGCCTTTTACGAGTAAATTACCCCAGTACCAGAAAGCCCCGCTTTTCAAAACGGGGATGAATGGAAGTCTATTTGGGGCTTTCGATACGGGGTTTCGGACTCAAAAGCAAAGAAGCCCCGGCTTTCAGGCCGGGGAGTCCTCACTTCTTTGTCTCTTTGGAGCCAAAAGCATTCTTGAATTCTTTGAGCGATTCTCCCAAACCCTTTCCCATTTCGGGGAGTTTTTTCCCACCGAAGAGGATAAGTATAATTACGGCGATGATTATTATTTCTGTTGATCCTATGTTAGCTAGCATCTAATTCACCTCCCTATCATATAAAATGTGTTTTGAGAAATATGCGATTTAATATTAACGTAAGTTCAAACAAGATTACAAGAGGCGCAAACAAAACGACATCGGAAATCAAATCCGGAGGGGGGAGAAGTATTACAAATAAAACGCCGATAAGGTAGGCGTAGATTCTTTGTCTTTCGAAAAAGGAGTGCTTGACCAAATTTAAAAGCATCAGTATTGTCATCGCGATAGGAAAAAGGAAGGCTATTCCCATCAGAAGTCCGGTCGTCAGAACACTTGACAGGAAACTCTCGACATCCAGCATATTGCCGATTTGCAGAGAAAGAGAGGTTTGATAAAAAATCTGAAGCAGATATTTCATGACAATCACCCCATAGATAAACCCGGCCCCAAGAAGTATCAGGGCCAAGGGAAGGATATTGACGATTATACGATATTCCTTTGCCTGCAAAGCCGGTTTAAGAAAACTTAAGAGCTGAAAAATTAATACCGGCACAACTACAACCACTCCCACTATAAGACCGCAATTTAATGCCAAGGTAAAGAATTGGAAGGGGGTAGTAAAGACGATGTTGACGCCTTCGAGACTAAAGAACTTAAGAATCAAAGTAATAATTTTTTGATATGAAAAAAAGCCGACAATTGAAGCGATCACAAATAACGACCCGACGAATAAAAACCTTTTTCTGATTTCAAGTAGGTAAGGGTAGTATTTATCCCGCATTATTCTTCCTTTGCACCCTTTTTATACTCATTAATTGCCTGTCCTATTCCCTTTATAAATTCCGGAATTTTCTTTCCGCCAAAAAGAAGAATAACTATTAAACCGATAATAACCAATTCCGGAGTTCCAAGATTATTTAGCATTTAGTTTCCACCCCCTGACGGACTACTTTTAGTATCTGCGGGTTTTTCTAAATCTTCCTTGATCTTATTAAATTCTTTCTTGGACTGACGCAGACCTTGGGCAAATTCACTTAACTTTCTGCCTCCAAAGAAGAGAATAATCAGAGCAGCGATTATAATAACTTCCGCTGTCCCTATGTTATGCAAGACTCCAAACATATTTAGCTTTCGTTATTTCCTTCCTTTATATTTTTTACTTCCTCTATTTCTTTCTGAAATTTTTTAATTTCTTTAGTACTCTCTCCTAAACCACGGGCCAAATCTTTAAGCTTTTTGGCACCAAAAAACCACGTTACGATGATGGCTATAACTATTAGTTCCGGGCTACCCAGGTTAGGCATAATCTTACTTACTTTTTTCTACTGTTCGTCTTTGGACGCATTACGAAACTCTTTAATTGCCTCCCCGATGCCTTTCATGAATTCAGGAATCTTTTTACTGCCAAACAAAAGCACAATAACCAATCCGACAATAATTAACTCTGGAGTACCGATATTTTTAAGCACCTTATTTACTTCACCCCCTAAGTCATCATAAGCATGAACCTAAGGCTTTGCAAGTATCATTTTATAGATTCGGTCCTTGATTCGGATTGCAGCTTTCCCGTCTACAATTATTACTCTTGAGGCATATTTATTAGGGTTAAAGTTGATAAATTTCGAAATGACAGAATACTTTAAGCTTTTGTTAATTGTTTTAGTCATTGATTTTGGTGTAAATACGACCCTTTAGCTTGACTGCTGCATGCCCGTCAACGATTACGGTACGCGGTCCGGCGTTTTTCGGATCAAAGTCGACAAACGTGACGACGACGGCGTATTCAGAATTCTTTCTAATTATCTTTACCCCGCCCAGGGTACCTATCTCATAACTTACGGTTTTGGTTATGGATTTAGTTTGGGTAGCCGAAACCGATGGGCTGGGAGAGGCAGAGACCGAGGCACTCTCCAGCGCGGAAGGACTGACCGAGCCACTCGGAGATAAAGAGGCCGATGGTGACAAACTGCCAGACGGTGACAAAGAAGCACTGGGGGAAGGAGATAAAGAGGCCGAGGGAGAAAGTGAAGCACTTTCAGAAGCCGATGCTGACAAAGAAGCACTGGGCGAGAGTGATGCCGAAGGAGAAAGACTGGCAGAAGCGGAACCGGCAGAAGGAGAAGCCGATGGACTTAAGGATGCCGATGGTGAAAGAGATGCAGAAGCCGATGCGCTGGGCGAAACACTGGCACTGGCCGATACTGAAGGTGAAAGCGAAGCCGAAGGACTCAAACTGGCAGATGCAGAGGTCGAGGGAGATAGTGACCTTGATGCAGACGCCGAAGGAGAGAGTGAAGCACTAGGTGAAAGAGATGCCGATGCAGAAGCCGAGGGAGAAAGAGATCTGGAAGCCGATGCACTCGGACTTAAAGAAGCCGAGGGAGAAAGAGATCTGGAAGCCGATGCACTTGGTGAGAGTGACCTACTGGCCGAAGCCGAAGGAGAAAGACTAGCGCTTGGACTAAGAGATCTTGACGCTGAAGCCGATGGTGAAAGTGACCTTGATGCAGAGGCTGAAGGTGAGAGTGAGGCCGAAGGAGAGAGAGATCTTGATGCAGAGGCGGAGGGAGAAAGTGACCTTGATGCAGAGGCACTTGGAGAGAGTGACGCCGAAGGACTTAAAGATGCACTGACAGAAGCGGAAGCAGAAGCACTGACAGAAGCCGATGCTGACAAAGAAGCACTGGGCGAGAGTGAAGCTGATGGACTGATACTGGCAGAAGCGGAACCGGCAGAAGGAGAAGCAGACGGGCTTAAGGATGCGGAAGCACTGGCAGATGGACTTAAACTGGCACTAGCCGATGCACTGGGTGAAAGAGAAGCCGATGGTGAGAGTGACCTGCTTGCCGATGCACTGGGTGAAAGAGAAGCCGAAGCACTGGCACTAGATGAAAGAGATGCGGATGGTGACAATGACCTACTGGCTGAAGCGCTCGGAGACAAAGAAGCAGAAGGACTCAAAGATGCCGAGGCTGACGCTGATGGAGAGAGAGATGCGGATGGTGACAATGACCTACTGGCTGAAGCGCTTGGTGAAAGGGATGCCGACGGCGACAAAGATCTACTGGCTGAAGCACTCGGTGAAAGAGATCTTGATGCTGAAGCAGAAGGAGAAAGAGAAGCCGAAGGAGACAAACTGGCCGACGCTGATGCCGACGGGCTAAGGGAGGCTGACGCTGATGCACTCGGTGAAAGTGAAGCCGAGGGGGAAAGAGAGGCACTGACACTCGCGGACGGACTTAGTGAGGCACTAGCCGATGCACTTGGGGATAAAGAAGCGGATGGACTCAAAGATGCCGAAGCTGATGCCGAAGGTGAAAGCGAAGCCGACGGTGACAAAGACCTACTGGCACTGGCACTTGGTGAAAGCGAAGCAGATGGTGAGAGGGACCTGCTAGCCGAAGCACTCGGTGAAAGTGAAGCAGAAGGAGATAATGACCTACTAGCACTGGCACTGGGTGAAAGCGAAGCAGAAGCACTGGCGCTTGGAGATAAAGATGCCGAAGGACTTAAAGAAGCCGAAGCTGATGCTGACGGCGACAATGAGGCACTGGCACTGGCCGATGGTGATAAGGACGCCGAAGGTGAAAGGCTTGCAGAAGGAGACAGCGAGGCTGACGCGCTTGCCGACGGACTCAAACTAGCTGATACAGAAGCGCTGGGTGAGAGCGAAGCCGACGGACTTAGACTGGCAGATGCAGAAGCCGAAGGTGACAAGGACGCCGAAGCCGACGCACTTGGAGAGAGAGAAGCACTCGGGGATAAAGAAGCTGATGGACTCAAACTGGCTGATGCAGAAGCTGATGGACTAAGAGATCTTGATGCTGAAGCAGAAGGAGAAAGAGAAGCAGATGGAGACAAACTGGCTGACGCTGATGCCGACGGGCTAAGGGAGGCTGAAGCTGATGCACTCGGTGAAAGTGAGGCTGACTGGCTTAAAGATGCGCTGGGTGAAAGACTTGCGCTGGCCGACGCGCTTGGTGAAAGCGATGCCGAAGCACTGGCACTGGGCGAAAGAGAAGCTGAAGGGGATAAAGATGCACTAGCTGAAGCGCTGGGGGACAAGGAGGCAGATGGCGATAAGGACCTGCTAGCCGAAGCGCTGGGGCTAAGTGAAGCACTGGGAGAAAGTGACCTTGATGCTGAAGCCGAAGGAGAAAGCGAAGCCGAAGGAGAAAGGGATCTACTGGCCGAAGCGCTGGGGGATAAAGAAGCAGACGGTGAGAGGGATCTACTGGCCGAAGCGCTGGGGGATAAAGAAGCAGACGGTGAGAGGGATCTACTGGCCGAAGCGCTGGGTGAAAGTGATGCCGAAGGACTTAGGCTTGCCGAAGCCGAAGCGCTGGGTGACAGACTGGCACTGCCTGCCGCGGCATCCGCAAGGGCGATGTCAAAAGATCCGGTTCCGTTATCTCGGAGTGTAATATCAAGAGCCAAGGATTAGTCCTCCTTCTTTTTTATCAAACTGCACAACGAAGTATATATTGGGCATTGTATTGCATCGCATTCGGCATTGTATTACCGATAAGTTACTAATTATTTTATGTCGCTACGTCATCATCTCTTCTGCCCATAAGGGTTCCGCCTTATGGGCTTCCTGTAGCCACGGCGTTATCCGATCTGCCGATCAATGTTCCGCTTTCTCTCGCCTCGGCATAGCAGTTGTATACATTGTCATACCATGTCAGTGTGTAGGATCCGTTACCGGTGCGCGATGTCGTGCCGATGTGAAGAATCTCGTCGCCATCCTCGGTGAAACAGTCTATGTCCACCGAACCTCCGGAGCTGCCTGTCACATCCCCACTCACCGTAAAAGTGATTGTATGGTAGGTCAAGATCATCGCTACACCCTTCGCGCAGGTTCCAAGGTTGGTGTAGCGGTATTTGCGTGCAGTTTCGATGGCGAGCCGCTCCGAGTCGGTGTCGTTAGGCCAGCGTTTCATGTCTCCCCGAGCACGACAGTAAACAACCTGACAGCCGCGCTCGACGTCCTTTACGAACATATCGGCATAGAGATCGCGCCAGCCGTCTTCGGCGCCCTCGCCCGAAAGCACTTCTGCGCACCAGTTTATGGCGTTGGTCGCGACTGCATCCCAGTGGATCATCTGGAAGCCGATACCGGTGACCCAGTAGTTCGTCTCCGGGATGTTCGGAGCAAACGCAGTAGCCTCCCGAAGTGAGGTCAACGCTGCGTCCCAATCCAGCACCTTCCACCAAGTCGTATGGTTGTGCCCTCCGATACCCTGCGAGGAAACACCGCTCTTATAATTCAAATAGACCACACCCGAGAGATTCCAACCCAAGTCGGCAGCGTCGGTGCGGTAGCAGTCGATAACGAGGTTATTCTTGCCGCGCCCGATCGTTACACCAGCACCCTGCACACTGCCGGAGTCGATGCGCTGTTGGATCATCTGACCGCCGCATAGTTGGCTAGCGTTGTTCGTGTAGGCGCGGAACGCCTGACTGCCGCAGCGTAAATTGTGTCCAGCCATCGCCGCCGCGCCCTGCACGTAGGACAACCTCACCGCGCTCTGTTTGAGCGTGATGGTCGCCGGCTCCTCAATTCGTATCGGCAACTCAAAGCGGCTCGCGTCCCCCGCTACTGTTCCGCCCAAGGGTGAAGGTATCTCGTATGCGAGTTGAATGCTGTTTAAGAACTCCGTCGTGCCGGAGAGCGTCCACTCATAAGTCACGTATAGCGTATGGCAGCAGTGATTCATCGCAGCCACGCCAGCACCCCACGCTTTCCACGCATGGACAGCACTCGTTGAGGGCGACTCGATATGAACCCATGTCCCAAAAATGTCGCTGCCAAGCGCACGTTCCGACAAGTTGTGCGTGATCGTGGTGCCGGTGTCGATGCGCGTGTTCATCGTGAAGTCTGTGGTGCCAGCCGCTGTTTCGTGGTTGCCCTCAACGAGGACGAACTGTTGCCGCACTGTCACGCCTCCAACGTTTTCTAGGAGACCTCCGGCTCCTGTGAGCTGCGGTATCTGGTTGGTACCGATTTCAGTTTCCGTCGTCCCCAGTGCCCCTGTCGTGCTCTCCATCGGGATGATGGCGGTGTTGTACTGTGTCGCGGCGGTATCGTCGTATTCGTAGGTGATACAGAAGAGGACGCTGATGTTGTCGGTGGTAAGACCGGTGCCGGTCGAGACATCGATGTAGGCGCTGAAAATAACGGTGGTTGAATCCGCCGCGGGGTAATTTGTGACAAAGTGCGAAGTGAAGTCAAAGGGTCCAATGCGCCCCCCTATGTTCTCGCCGCTGTTGGTGATGTCGTCTAGTTCTGTGATCGTAGCTGCACCAGCACCATTCACACTGCACGCCAGTCGGTGCTCGCCGATGGTGCCGCCGGTAACGGTGCTCATCCCCTCGAAGTTGAGCCAGGCCATCACCGAGCGGATGGTGCGGGTGGAGTTTTCGGTGTAAACAGTAATGGTCGGTAGCGCCGTAAGCACGGCATCGGCCAGTGAGGCTGCGGTCAGCCTCGTCGCCCACCAGGTCGTTTTGGTTCTAAGTGCCATTTGACGGCCTCCATGTAACTCGTAAAACAAACCCCTTCGGGTAGTCCGCGTTATTGCCGACGATATGCAGTTTCACTGTACGCCCAGCAATCGTGACTCGCACATTCTCGTTCACTTCCACACCTGACTGCCAAGCATCAAACGCCTTATCAAGAAGCGGGGTGGCAGCGGTCGATAGGGGAATGTTGTGACTTTTTTTCTTGAGCATGGTATTGCTTTTGGCAGTATTAAATTACGGCCTGATTATCAAATTTAGTTTATTTTAGTCTTTTTATCAACTCCTTTGTTTTTCCCCAGCCCGAGGGTTCATCCGCCGGCGCAAAATTTTTGTGTGGATCAACAGCCATAGTTACTCATTATATAATCTTGCTCAAATTTTTCAAATGGGAGATTTTGAAATAAGCAGAGCTTGGCCAAATCAGAATTTGGTAACCCAATTAACCAATAAACCAATGCCACCAATAAATAATCCAATTATTTCCTCTGTGATAAAATTATTCTATGACTTGGAAATTGATTTACAGGTACTCGAAAGAGGAAAGACAGGTAGAGGATTTTATTAAATCACTAGAGAATAAAACTGGGCCTAAAGTTGGTCGTTTAATCAGTTTATTACAAATACACGGAAATTTGCTTCGCATGCCATATTCAAAGAAGATTGCTAAAAGCATTTTTGAATTGAGAATACGGGGAACAGATGAAATTAGGATCTTTTACGCTTTTGGAAAAGGCAAAGTAATATATTTGTTAAATGGATTTAAAAAGAAAAGTCAAAAGACTCCAACCCGGGAAATTAAATTAGCAGAAAAAAGACTTAAAAAGGCACTTGACAATATATAACATATCTGTTATATATAATATTATTATGAAAGGTTGGAAAGATTGGGATACATTAAAAAGAGAGCTTCTTAGAGATCCTGAGTTTAAAAAAGAGTATGACAGATTGGAGCCTGAATATGCCATTATTTCCCAAATGATTGCAATCCGTGCCAAAAAGAAAATTACACAAAAGGAAATGGCAAGGAGGATGGGAACAAAACAGTCTGCAATTGCAAGGTTTGAATCTGGAGATTATAACCCCACACTGGAATTTTTAAGTAAAACCGCAGAGGCGCTTGGCAAAAAACTTGTGGTAAATTTTGAGTGAGGTTGGCTTCAGGAGATTTGCAAAATTTTTCAAATGGGAATATTTAAAAATAACCCAATCTGCAAATCTACCAATAACCAAATTATCCTCTCTTGTTAAATTGTCACAAAAAATAATTATTAACTGCAAATTGCTGCTGTTCGAGAAAAAGTCTTTTTAGGTAATAGATGTTATTTTGCTCATATAATAATATTAGGGCTTTTTTGTATTCGACCTCATCAACGCTCCTATACGAAAGCGGAAAATAGTCATTTGCCAGCAAAATTGCGTTACTGGCCATTCTCGCGGTTCTTTTGTTCCCGTCCGTGAATGGCTGAAGATACGAAATCATTCCCAGGAGAATAAATGCCGCCTCGGGAATGTAAGCAGTTTTGTTTAATACTTCTATTAACTTATTCAGGATATCTTCGATCTGATATTTGTTGTCAGGTGGAGAATACTTGGTTCCGGTAATTCCAACCGCCGATTCTCGAATATTTGCTTTTATCCCGAGATCTTTAGTGAGCGCAGAGTGGATAGCACGGATGTCAGAAACATTTATCTTCCTAAAACTTTCCTGATTTTCTAAAATAATATCAAAGGCGTTTTTATGATTAAGAATCATGATGGCTTCTTCTTTATCGTGCCCTTTTGCTTCTTTTCTGTTTTTTATCAACTCTTCTGTTTCAAGAAGTGAATATGTATTCCCTTCTATTTGTGAAGATTTCCAGGATAGCTCAATAGTAAATCTTTCAAGTTCTCTTTTCAGTATCGTTTTGTCTAAAGAAGCGAGTTTATCCTTGAGTTTGGCTTTTCCCCGTTCAAAAACCATACGCTCTTCCTTTATAAATAAGTTTTTCAATTTGTCGATAATCGCGAGATTGAAGCTGGGGTATGTGACTTTTCTTTGATCTATCGGCACGCCAAAATAATCCTCAATATTTACAGGCACAGATATCTCTTTGCCTGGTTTAAGTGAGTATTTGATGTATTTTCCGCCGCCAGATTGTTCAATCCACCCAAGTTTGAGGAGAAAATTCAAATCGCGGATAACAGTAATGCGGGAGACTTTCTGGTCGGTAAGTGTGGTTTTCACCTCTTCCCTGGAAGATAGGGGATTAATCAACAAGTAATTAAGAAGTCTAGCCTGTCGGTTATTAATTTGCGTATCATTCATGCGTTTCTAGCGTATCATGATGATACGCTAGAAGTCAACCAACGGGCGTAATCTATTGTTTTTCCCCAGCTTAAGAGAAATCAAATTTTGGAAACTATTTTTGTTTTTCCAAAGAAGGTCATTTTGAGAAGTCTTTTGTCATTAGTCAGAAAATAATCGCAATCTGCTCTTTGCGCCGAATACAGCTGAATGTTATCTTCCAAATCGTTTGTGGGCCCTTCCATTGCCTGTTTTAGGATCTTTGAAGACAAGTTAATTATTCCAAAAAAATCATACATTTTTTTAATCTTTTTGTTCGGCATTTTAATATTCTGGGAATAGCAATAAATATGAAACGAAAGTGGAGAAATGAAAAGGCGGCGATGAAATAATTCCCTGGCTCTTTTTTTATTTCTTACACCAATATCAAAGAGAACGTTTGTGTCTAGGAAGATATTTACCATGCTTTTTCATCATTGCTGCTCTGTATCTTTTATCTAATTCCTCATCTGATAAGACCGGAAGATTAATATCTTTTGTTATTTTCATAAAAGCCTCGGCATCAAAAAGCTTTGGGCCTGACTTTTTGGGCTTAAATATTCCAATTACTTTTGACCTATGGATAACACTGATTTCCTCACCATTTAACAGGGCTTCCACAAGGTCTTTTGTCTTAGTTCTGAGCTCTGTAGCCGTAATAGTATTCATATTTGAAATATACATTCAAATATACATTTTGTCAAGGTTAAAAACGTGTAATCAACTCCTTTGTTTTTCCCCAGCCGGGGATTTCATTGCTGGCCTTGACAAAGGACGACTCATATTGTACTATGATTATAATATGAATATACAAATGGTTTCGGTTACTGACGTCCAGCGAAATTTTAAGAACATTCTGGACAACCTAGTGCCAAAAAATCCAACCT
>Ga0209727_1002227_pt1 | contig 14121 bp, 13 predicted proteins | sample RifGroC1_FD_183995 | JGI IMG/M metagenome (GOLD analysis project Ga0209727, IMG submission 183995) | Groundwater microbial communities from Rifle, Colorado, USA - Groundwater C1 (SPAdes) (version 2) | ecosystem: Environmental > Aquatic > Deep subsurface > Groundwater | place: Rifle, Colorado...
CTGTCATTTTGGACACAAGAAAAGTGCTTGGAATCCAAGAATGAAACAGTACATATATGAAGAGAGAAATGGTATTCATATCATAGACTTAGTAAAAACACAGGAACTCATAACAGCAACAATAAAAGCATTAAGTGAACTAACCGAAAAAGGAAACATCCTTTTTGTAGGAACCAAAGGACAAGCAGCATCAATAGTTGAAAAAGTAGCTACCGAAAACGGTGCCTTCTATGTAAACAAAAGATGGCCAGGTGGACTATTTACAAACTTTGATACTATTAAAAAGAGTGTACAAGGATTGGTAAAGATGGAAGAAAGCCTCGCAAGAGGAGGAGAAGATCTTGTTAAGAAGGAAAGACTCTTCATGCAAAGAGAATCTGAGAAAATGGATAGAATATACAAAGGTATTAAGTTCATGGACAAATTACCAGCAGCAGTAGTTGTAGTAGACAGTAAGGTTGAAAAATTAGCAATCAAAGAAGCAAAGATTGCACATATTCCAATCATTGCACTCATAGACACAAACTGTAATCCAGATCTCGTAGATTACCCAATCCCAGCAAATGATGACTCTCTTAAGAGTATATCTTTACTCGTAGAGATATTGGGTCAGGTAGTAGGTGAATCTAAGAAATCACAAGGTATTGTTGCATTAAGAAACAGTCAGAAAGCTACATTAGAAACATTAGCTAAACAGTATGCAGAACAGAAAGAAAGAAGCGCAAGAATGGAAGAAGAAGACAGAGAAAGAATGAAGTCTTTAAGAGAAGGAAAGGTAGCTGAATCTAAAGGAACTGTTGTAAGAGTTGTTAAAAAAGATATTAGTGGAGAAATAGCAGCAGCTGAAGAAGCAAAAAAGATTGTTGATTCTAAAAGTGTAGAGGACCTAGGACTCTCCGTAAGGATAGTTAAGGCTCTTGCTGAGAATGGAATCAAGAATGTAAGTGATCTCTCAGGTAAAACAAAAGAAGATTTAGTTGAAATCAAAGGTGTAGGAGAGAAAGCTGCAGTAGATATTTTGAAATCACTTAAATAACTTTTAACAAATACTGCAATGGGAGTATCCATAGACGATATTAAGACATTAAGAGCTAAAACATCTGCTGGAATGGCACTCTGTAAAGAAGCATTAACTGCTTCTGAAGGAGATATGGCCAAAGCAACTGAATATATCAATGAAAGAAGTGACGTTATTGGGAGATTGAGAAATCTAACAGGTGCAAAGATTGGTCTTTGTAAGATTGCTTTTGACGAAACAGGTAAAGACTTTGAGAAAGCCGTAGCTCTCATTAGCGAGAGGGGCTGGAATGAGCCTACAGCTGACGAAACAATCGAAAAAGGAGAAGGTGTTGTTGAAACATATTTACATGGTACAGATCATAAGCTGGCTTCACTCGTTGAAGTAAAGTGTAAGACAGACTTTGTTTCTCAGAATGATGAATTTAGAGCATTTGCTCATGAGGTAGCCCTACAGGTTGCAGCAATGAAGCCTCTCTATGTTTCTAAAGATAGCGTAAGTGCTGAGGATATTGAAAGAATGAAAGTTATTTTTACCAAGGAAGCAGAGAGCGAAGGCAAACCTGCCAACATTATGGAAAAGATAATCGAAGGTAAATTCTCCAAATACTATGCAGAGAAATGTTTACTAGAACAGAAATGGTTTAAAGACGAATCTAAGACCATGAGTAATCTTTTAGATGAAGTAACTCAGAAAATGGGAGAACCTATACAGATTACTAGAATACTTTTCTGGGAATTTGGAACTAAATAACAAGCCTGGCTATAGCCTGGCCTTCGTTCACAACTTATTCATCTTTGTCTCACATATAACCATGGGTACCCGCTTTCTATGTGGTTTTTCGTTGACGGAAGCTCCAGTGGATTTCTTTTTATATATTCTATTGTAGATTCCAGATCCCGTTTTCCAATAATTCTCCGAATTTGAAATGGCCCTTGGAATAATCTCCCGACTTTACGATATTTTCGGTTGAAATAGAGTGCATAGCCAGTCATAAATGATTGCATAAACCGTGGAATCTCTTGCCAATCATTTCCACATTTCAAAACAAAGTGGTAATGGTTTGGCATATAACAGTAGGTGATTAACAGAACGTGTGACTTCTTGAGATAACGATACATAAGCCTTTTGAATGTTTCGTAGTCATCATCATTATGAAAAATCAAAGCCTTCCGATTTCCACGGTTATATAAATGATAGAAACTATTTTTTTTGTAAACCTCGGAGTTCTTTGTTTTGCTCATTTATAAAGCATAACAAAGGGATATGAACTTTCTCTGAATGAAGGCCAGGCTAAGGCCTGGTCTGGTAATGGGGAATGTTGTACAATATGGGGATAATATTAGGGATATTAAGAAAATGGACATAGATGTATTTAAAGCAGATATTCAAAAATGTATAGATCATATACATGAGGATTTAACACAGATCAGAACAGGAAGAGCAACCCCAGAATTGGTAGAAGAAGTCATGGTCAATGCATATGAGACAATGGCCCCAATTAAAAACTATGCTTCAATCTCCGCTGTAGATGCAAAAACACTCTCCATACAACCATGGGACAAGAGTATATTGGAAAACATATCTAAGGCTATTAACATTGCGAATATGGGACTTTTTCCAATGATTGAAGGAGACAGAGTTCTTGTTAAGATTCCTGACCTTACAGAAGAAAGAAGAAAGGAATATGTAAAGTTGATGAAAGACAGAGTAGAGGATGGAAGAATTGCAGTAAGACAAGTAAGGCAAAAATATATGAAAGAGATTGAAGAATTACAAGCTAATGGATTGTCAGAGGATGAGGCAGACAGAACAAGGGACGAGATTGAAAAGGTAGTTAAGGAAACAAATCAGAGTATTGAAAATATTAAGGAAGAGAAAGAAAAGGATCTTTTAACTATATAATTTTGTCTAGATTCATATGCTGTCCATTCTAGTAAACATACTCTTGTTCATAGCAGTTATTGGTATCCTAACATTTGTTCATGAATTAGGGCATTTCCTCTCTGCGAAACTAATTAAAGCTACGGTATTAGAATTTTCATTAGGTTTTGGGCCGAAATTACTCTCTAAGAAGTTTAAAGGAACGGAATACAATATTCGTTTGTTACCATTAGGTGGCTTTGTAAAAATATTGGGGGACGGAGATCCGGAGAAGAAAGAAATTAAGGAGAAATCAAAGGAGGATGATGGAAACCTGCATAACAAACCAAGACTAGCTCAGATATTTGTCATGCTTGCAGGAGTTACCATGAATGTTTTCTTCGCCATAGTGATGTATTTCATAATCTTGGGAAGCTCTGGTTGGAAGATGACATTGGATTGGTCGTTTGAAGATTTTAAACCAACAGGAGCCAAGATTGTTAAGGAAGTTGTTGAACCGGTTAAATATTCCGAGGTTATAGATGGTGGCGGTGCAGCTATTGCTCAACTTCCTGCGGAAGGGACTATCATGACAATTGCCGGAGAGAATATTATCTCTTCTAATCAAGTTGGAGAGGTCTTAAGAGTACACAAAGGAGAGAGTGTCGATATGAATATTTGTAATGAGGCATGTAATATATATTCAGTACAGGTATCAGACACAGGGACAATTGGTATTGCTCTTCCAACTAACTACTACGTCATAATCTCCTACGAGGATAGTAAGTTAACTGCAGGGTTCTCGCATTTCGTCAATACGGTTAGGTTAATTAGTATGAAATTTGGTCAACTATTCTCCGAAGCAAAAACCACAGGAGACTATTCTGAAATTTCGAACTCGGTTTCGGGTCCGGTTGGTATCTACTTCCTAATTGACTATTTTAAGGATTTAGGGTTTTTGACATTCCTAAGTCTGATGGGAGACCTTTCGCTATCGCTAGCAATTATGAATCTTTTACCTATACCTGCTTTAGATGGAGGTAGGGTGGGGATATTGCTAATAGAGAGTATATTGAGGAAAGATCTTAATGAAAAGGTAAAGACACTTATAATAAATGGGAGTTTCATTTTATTAATGATTCTTGTTATATTTATTATGGTAAAGGATGTCCTAAATATTCAAAATATTAAGGATATGTTTAGATAACTGCTGTATAAATGAGAATAAATCTGTCCAAGAAAAATAAGATAATAGTAATAATCCTTCTTGTATTAGTATTCGGTGGTACTGGGGGCTATCTTCTTTGGAGAGTTAATCAAGATAAAACGGTAGCGCCAACGGATAGTGAAGCTGGTTGTATTGCCGTGGGAACAGAATCATGTCGTGATTATGAGGGGAGCTGTGATGAAAGTCGTGGTCTTAAGGGATGTGGATCAGATATGGGACCTATTGCGGCAGGGCATTCTTGGTGTCAAACTTACCGAATGGAATGTACTTCCGAATGTGGCGATGGAACTTGCTCAAGTGATGAAAATGCAACATCATGTCCTAAAGATTGTGCAAAATGTGGAGATGATATTTGTAGTAGTACAGAATCACTCGAGCTATGCCCAGAAGATTGTTCTGTATGTGGTGATAATAAATGTACAGGAACGGAAACTGCTACTACATGCGAATCTGATTGTGCTTGTAAAGCATTAGTATGGAGTAGCAAACCAAGTGGTGAATACAAACTCGACGATGTAACAACTGCAACCTCTTCAATTGTAATTACGAATCCCAATAGCACAAGTGATGCCCTAACAGGTATCACAATGCAATTTAATGGATCTACTCTTGCACAATGTGGTAGCTCAGCAACAGGAAATTGTTTTAATGTCGGAACAGACACTACAGGAAAACAAAAAGTGACACTAAATTTGTTTGATGAAGATCAAACTGTAACAGATGGTACATATGATCTATCCATTTCACTTCCTGGTCCTTCTACCTCATGTGTTGAAACCGCGACATTCACAGTGGCTGAAGATGCTGTCGTAGTAGTAGATGAAGTCCCAGATACAGGTCTCTTTGATGGAGTGATGAGTAAGATATATCTTGGTTCTGGTTTTGTATTCTTGGGTCTAATGACTACACAGTTCTCAAAGCTCGGATATATGTTCAATATCATTGGTGAGAGAAATAGGGTAGTATTAGAGGAGAAGAAAAGGAAAAGGGAAGAGGATAAAAGAAATAGGTTTGAAAGAAGGTTTAAATAATGAGTGTAAAAATTCGTTTAACAAAGAAATCAAAAATCATTATATTGGCATCATTGGTGCTGATATTGGCTGGGGCTGGAGGATACCTTCTTTGGAGAGTGAATCAAGATGATACAGTAGCTCCAACAGATAGTGAGGCAGGACAATCAAATAACGGAACTTGTTGGTATTGTTGTAAGGAGAGTGAATTCAAATATGATTCAAAGGGAAATAAATATTGCCCTGGAGGTAGTCTCTGTAATGGTGGATCTGTAACCTGTGGAGATGGCGCATCAATTCCAATTAAATCTGGACAATCGGCATCCAGCGCGTGTCCAGCATGTCTCCATGCCGCACCTGCTAGTGAAGAGCCTGTCGGTGGAGTTGAGTGTAATGTGGGATCTCAATGCTCAAATAAATGTTACTGGCCTGAAGTTGCATACTGTAATGGAGATGGGACATGTAGCTGTAAAAGTGGAAGTAGTAATGGATGTAATGACAGTGCTCCGACATGTACTCCCACATGTAATGGTACGAATAGCACAGCCGAGTGTACGGCAAGATGTTCAGGATGTGACAACCTATACACTTACAAAAAGGATTGTACTGTAGCAACTAACGTCTGTGACTCTGGAGCATGGGTAACCAAACCAACAGAATCCTACGCATATTGTGCACCAATAACATATTCCGCAACTGCCACAGACTCCGATGGAATAGATCAAACATCAATATCAGTAAAATTAAATAACGTAAGTAGAACAGGAGTAACAAAAAGCAATGTATTAACTACAACTACCATATCCGAAACACTCAGCAGTGCTACAAATTGTCTAACCCCAGGCTCTTACACCCTCGCTATGGACTGGAAAGATACCAAAGGTGCAACTAGTACAAATTGTGCATTAAGTACAACCTTTACAGTCTCCGAAGAAGTCTTAAATCCAGATTGGGATATATCCAAGGGAGTAGTAGAGAAATGTATAGATGAAAATACTGCAGACCCATCTTCCCAATTAACATACACCGTTACAGTAAAGAATACTGGGGCAGGAGAAGGAACAATTACAAAGATAGTGGATTCGCTCGATGCTAAAGTACTCGAGGCATACATCAGTAACATATCAAACAGTGGAATATATGCAGATGGAGATATAACCTGGACACTATCTGATACAGATAAAGTATTTGTTGCTGATCAATCGAAAGTATTTACATATATCATAACTGTACCGAAAGATACCTTTGGAACATATGCAAATACAGTAACTGCATATCCTGCAGAAGGAGAGAATGTAATTGCAAATGCAAATGTAGTAGCAGATTGTGTAGTAGAAGCCCCAGATACAGGAATCTTTGATTCTACATGGGCTAAGATATTAGTTGGAGTGGTATTTATAGGGGTTGGTGTAAACTACTTACAGATATCCAAATTTACTAAAAAGCTGTACATTTCTGTAAATGAATTCTCAGATGACAGAAGAAAAAAGAATTTTGAAAAAAAGGTGGTAAAAAGATAAAAAGGTATGATATAATCACCGAGCATAGATATATATTAAATAAAAGGAGTTCAAATGTCAGTTATAGTACATTCCAGTGAAAATATAGATAGTGCTCTTAAAAGACTTCACAGAGAAGTATTAAGAGAAAAGATTTTAGAAACTTACAGAGCTAAGGCTTTTAGAATCATCCCTGGTACTCTCATGATCGAGAAGAGAAGGGAATGGGCCAAAATGAAGAGAAGAAGAAGAGCTGCAGCTAGAAGAGCAAAATAAGCAGTTAAATTAACTCTTACAACATAATGTCCATATCAGAAAATATCCGTAAAGATATGTTTACAGCTTCCAAAGAAGGAAGAACCGATGAATCAGACATCCTTAAAATGGCTTTAGCTGCTATCAAGAATGCTGAAATTGACTTCGAAAAAGAATTGACAGATGAAGATGTTGAAAAGATCCTAAGAAAGGAAGCAAGGAAAGTAACTGATGCCATAGATCAATATACAAAGATGGGTAGAGAAGATCTTTTGGCAAAAGAAAAAGCGCAATTAGAGATTCTTGATAAATACTTGCCACAGTTATTAACAGAAGAGGAAGTTAGGGTGGTAGTTAAGAACAAAATCATAGAACTAGGAATTACCGAAATGAAAGATATGGGTAGACTAATGGGTGCTGTAATGGCAGAGATAGGTACACTAACTGACGGAAATACAGTAAAGAATATAGTTTCAGAACTATTGAAATAATGAATCTACAAATTTTCAACAAGGAAATTATAGATATATCCATAGATGAATATTTACCAAAGATAGAGGAACAGTTTTTAGATCACAATATCCAAAATGTGAACATTATATTTGTTACCCCAACCTTCATTCGAGAACTTAATACCCAGTACAGAAATATAAATGATGTTACAGATGTGTTATCTTTTAATGTCGATGCAACAGACCTTTTGGGTGAAATCTACATTTGTCCTGAATATATTAAATCCACATGCCAAGAAATAGCATTCAAAGAAGAGATTTTAAGATTGATAATTCATGGAATATTGCATCTCATAGGATATGATCATGAGGTTGAATTAACAGAGGAAACTAAGAACACAGAAAAAATGTTTGTAAAACAGGAGCAGATATTGGAGAATGTACTATGAAATTAATAGTCGGTTTAGGTAACCCCGGAAAAGAGTATGAGAATACTCGACATAATGCAGGATTCTTCTTTGTAGACGCACTTCGTGAGAAATTCCTGTATCAAAATACATTGTTCCCAACAGAATGGAGGACAGAAGATACTTTTAAATCGGATATTGCTTTCATTAAAGATGGCTCTAAAATAGTTGCCATACTTCAGAAACCTTCCACATTTATGAATCTTTCTGGAGAAGCAGTTTCAAAAATCATAAAGAAATTCGATATAGAATCCTCCAATGACCTAATTCTTGCGCATGATGATTTAGATATACAGCTTGGAGAATTCAAAATTCAAAAAGGTAAATCTCCACTAGGGCACAATGGAGTTTTGAATGTAGAGGAGCACCTAGGTATAAAGGATTTTAAGAGAGTGAGAATAGGGGTGGAGAACAGAGCAGATAAGAATATCCCTGGTTTAGACTATGTTTTGATGAAATTTAAGAAAGAAGAACTTCTTACTTTGGAAGAGACAATGGATGATGCAATTAATGGCATTCTTACCGACATTATTCTGTAGTCATTAGCTTTACATCTCCACCGTAGTAGTTTGTAACTTCCTGCAATGTATGAGTTTTAAGATTTGTATCATATGGTAATACTGTTCCCACATTATTATTCTCTAAAGCTATTCCCATGTTTAATACAGTATCCTTGTCATCCAAGACAAAGAACATTGCACCTTGAGCCGATACCGTATCTAGCTTAAGAGCCTTCAACAGTTTTCTGTAATTGAAATATTTGTAGAAAGCAGTTTGAGAATCATATTCAGATGTGTAGCTATCAATACTCTCATCCTTCATTAGCATATCTTTTAAAACAGGAGATATGGGGGAGTGAATATTGAAATATGCCTGGGAAATTAATCTGAAAGATGTCATACCACCATATGCATACTTAAACTCATCTCCCAATTTTGTTGATTCCGAATCTGCTGTCCACTTTCCACTTTCAATAATTGTTTTAACCTGAGGCACCAAATTCTTGAGATCAATATCCAATATATTATCCTTCCCATCATTATCTATATCCATATCATAGGTATCAAATACCCCGTCCGTATCAATATCTACATTCACTTTCCCATTAATATCCCGCAAGATACTTCGATTGTATGTATTGAAATGTGCATAGGCACTAAATCCCAACAGAAATATTCCAGGAATGAGGTAAAAGACATTCATAATGGTATGAAATGAAGATTTCTTTATTAATCTGTTAAGGAGATATACAAAGAATACCCCAGTTAAGAGGATCTCAATACCAAACGTTATGCTTAGGAAATATCCACCAAACATATTAGGTTCAAACGCATATTTAAATATGGTGAAGTTTTGTGTAGTAAATGGATAGAGCAACATAATATCCTCAGCGAAGATATCCATTAAGAGGTGTAGAAGGGTTGCAATCAACAAGGTATTTAAAAGTACATTAACAAATTCTGGATTTAAGAATTTCTCTACAGGTTTGCTAAACCATCGTTGAACAATCTTGTATATTAGCTTCATGAATAGCCAAAGACCAATGTAGAATATCGGAGTATGGGAGATGACGGTGTGATGAATGAATGATGGAAGCCCTGACCCTATGAGCACCAAAATATCAATATCTGGAATAATTCCAAACAACAGAGCTGCAATACCAATCAAAACTTTCTCATTTTGTTTTAATTTAGAAATTGCTTTCTTTTGGATTAATTCGTTACCTAGAAACGATATCGGGGCATGTGCTAGAAACATATTACAAATTCGAAAATTTTAACTTCATTGATTATACATATTAGGCCAGGCTCAGGCCAGGCCTTGATTCATAGTTTATTCATCATTTCTAAGGCCGTATTGTGTACCACCTTTTTGCGTTTTGCATATTTAAAAGTGAAAACATTTTCGAATAGCTATTGGTTGTCTATGGTAAAACCATGGAATAGAAAGCTTTGAGGTCGGATGAACTTTTTCTGACCCTAGGCCAGGCCATAGCCAGGCTTGGTGTGGTAAAATAGCGTCGTGAATGATGGATTCTTAAACAAAATTTCGGGTGATATCAGGCAGTTTAAGGAGGAGATACTTTCTAAAAATAAGGTATCGGGAGTAGATTCCAACTACTATGAACTTACTGCAGAGATATTAGGTAAAGCTCTAAACAAAAGGGTTTGGCTTTTGCTTTCTGATTTGGAATCTGCACAGGAGAAGATATTGAATATTAAGTTAAAGGAAAAATTTGAAATTAAAAAGTTCCTCGATTTGGGATATGAGAGGGTAGAGAGAGTTTGGAATGAGGGTGAAGTCTCCATTCTAGGGGACGTTGTCATTGTTTGGCCATACAGTATGAATAATGTAGTCAGAATTAGTTTGTATGGAGAGGAAATAGAGAATATAGATATACTGGATATACATACTAGAAAGAAGATCAGATCTGTAGATACTCGACTATTTCTTTCCAGTGGAGTAGATATATTTCTTGGAAATGAAGAAGCTGCAGAAGATGTAAATATTAAGATAATGCATAGGATTGGAGATCAAGAGGATTGTGTAGATTTAGGAATTCGAACTATACCGGGTATTGAGAATTTTAGTAACACCAAAGTTGTAACCGAAATTATAAAAAATTTCAGAAGTAGAGGTTTTAAGATTTGGTATGTAACTAAAGATAGCAAGGGGTTTGAAAACAATCCATTGAAAATGCAGATCGAAGAAATATTTAGTACTCAAGGAAGTTTAGAAAAACAGTTGAGTAGAGGGTTTGTACTAGGTGCTACAAGAACATTGGTATTAACAGATTTAGAGGTGTTAGGTGAGGTAGATTTGTTTAAATATCAAAAGGTGGATAGAAATGTAGATCCAAGCTCGGTGGCAATTCTTAAAAAGATAATCCCAGGAGATTTCATTGTCCATGAAGATCATGGTATTGGTAAATTTGGAGGAATACAGGAACGAAATGGAGGACAATATATTGAAATAGCATATGCAGGATTGGATAGATTGTATGTACCACTCAGTGCAGCAGACAAGGTTACCAAATATATTGGTGCTGGTAAGAAGCGACCTTTGTTAACTGGACTTAACAGTGGAGTTTGGAAACGAATCTCGCTTAGAGCTAAGGAAAAGGTTGAGGAGATAGCGAAAGAGCTTTTACAACTTTACGCACTTAGAAAGACCGCTCAGGCCCCTGTGATGATAGATAGCGAAGAGGCATTGGATGGGTTTTGGACATTTGCATCTCAGTTTAAATTTACAGATACAGATGATCAGCTTTTAGCAACTAAACAGATTGCGGATGATTTCCAAAAAGACAAACCAATGGACAGATTACTTGTAGGAGATGTTGGTTTTGGTAAAACTGAGATGGCAATGCGTGCGGCATATGCTGTAGCTAATGCGGGATATCAGGTAGCAGTATTAGCTCCTACAACAATATTGGTTGAACAGCATAAGATGGTATTCCAAGAAAGATTTAAAAACTATCCTTTCAACATTGTCTCGCTTTCAAGATTCTCAACTGAAACAGAAAAGGCTGAGGTTTTAAAAGGATTGAATAATGGTGTTGTAGATATTGTGATTGGTACACATTCATTACTTTCTGCGGATGTAAAATTCAAAAACATGGGGCTATTAATTGTAGATGAAGAGCAAAAGTTTGGTGTTAAGCAAAAGGAGAAATTGAAAGAGGCTAGAGTAGATACTAATGTATTGTCTTTGACTGCAACTCCAATCCCAAGAACATTGAATATGGCATTAACAGGGATTAGAGATATCAGTGTATTAGCAATTCCACCACTTGGTAGAAAGGAAATCATTAACCATTTTGAAAAATTTAACTGGGATTCTGTACTGAAAGCGATTAGTAAGGAGATGGAGCGAAATGGACAGATATATTTCCTACATAACCGAGTCGGGAATATGCAAAATATTGAGCAAGAATTAAAGAAGCTGTTCCCTAAAGCAAATATTCAGACAGCACATGGACAGATGAATGTGGAAACTCTAACTCGAACCATGGCGGACTTCGTAGATAGGAAGATTGATATATTAATTTGTACAACAATCATTGAGAATGGTTTGGATATTCCCACTGCAAATACATTAATCATAGATGACGCAACCAAGCTTGGGCTGTCTCAGATGTACCAAATTAGGGGGAGGATTGGACGCTCATTAGAGCAGGGATATGCATATTTCTACTATGATACCCTCCAAGGGGATGCTGAACAAAGGCTTACGGCTATACGTGATTCGCAAGCTTTGGGTTCTGGATTTTTACTCTCTAACCGAGATTTGGAAATTAGAGGTTCAGGAGACATTTTAGGACGAAGTCAGTCCGGAACTATCAATTCGGTAGGGTACGGTTTGTATACACAGATTCTTCAAGAGGCAGTAGACGATTTGAGAAGAAAACAGCGTTAGAGAAACGCCTGTAGTACAGTATCTTTAATGAATACAAAAATTTCACTTGTTAAATTGGTATTCCATCGTCTAGTATATAGCTATGCCTTCCGTACTATACCGAAAATATCGCGCCCAGAACTTCGACCAGTTAATAGGGCAGAATCATATCACCAAGTTGCTTAAAAATGCCATTAAAACAAGCCAGATTGCACAGGCATATCTTTTTGTTGGTTCTAGAGGTACAGGGAAGACATCTACAGCAAGGATATTGGCAAAAGCAGTTAACTGTACTAATCCAACAAAGGATGGGAATCCATGTAATGGATGTAGTGTATGTAAAGCTATTACAAATGGCTCAATGATGGATTTGATTGAGATAGATGCAGCTTCAAACAGAGGTATTGATCAGATTAGGGAATTGAAAGAGAAGATTGAATTTTCACCATCCGAGGGTAAATACAAGGTATATATCATTGATGAAGTCCATATGCTTACGACTGAAGCTTTCAATGCCCTTCTCAAGACCCTAGAGGAGCCTCCTGCGCATGTAATCTTCATGTTGGCTACAACTGATGTGCATAAGCTTCCACCTACGATTTTGTCGAGATGTCAGAGGTATGATTTTAGACTTGGTACCGATGCAGAAATAGCTGAGGTAATATCTAGTGTATCTAAGGAAGAAGGTATTGGTGTTGATGAAAAGGCCTTAGATTTGTTAGTACAGAATGCAAAGGGTAGTTACAGAGATGCGCTTTCACTTTTGGATGTAGTATACAGTGGACAAGAGAAGGGGAAGAAACAAATTACAGAGGAAGAGGTAAGGGATATCTTGGGATTACCAGATTTTGATAAGGTGACAACATTGTTAAGTAGCTTAGAAGAGGGTAATGGAAAGAAAGCATTGGAGATTGTTGAAGGTTTAGAAGAAAAGGGTGTAAATCTTCAACAGTTTACAAGCTATACATTGTCCATATTGAGAGGGATATTAGTTGGAAAGATTAAAGGGAAACTTAGCAAGGACTATGAAATGTTTAGCGGGTGGGATATTAGAATGATTCATAGGGTTATTAATTTGTTCTTAGAAGCTGAAAATCGTATTAAATATGCAAGTAATCAGGCTTTAGTTTTAGAAATGATAATTCCTGAGATGATGAAGGATGAGCCAGTACCTGACAACGAGGTTAAGATTGTGAATACAGATGTTAAGAACAAGATAGCGCCACAGGAGGAAGTTAAAAAGGTAGAAACCAAGAAGGAAGAGGTTAAGGAAGAACCAATACCTAGTGAAGTAGCAGAGGATTCGGAAGAGGAAGAAGATAATGTTGATGGAGAGGAACTTTCTGTAGATGATATTAAAAAGCGATGGGAGAGTTTTGTGTTAGAGGTTAAACCTTTTAACAATCACTTGTATGCCTTCTTAGAGAATGCCAAGGTAGTTGGGTTTAATGAAGGAGTGCTTACATTCGAAGTACCATTCTCATTCTACAAGGACAGGATAGAGATCCCTAAGAGTAGGGAAGTAATATCTTCTGTCTTCCAAAAGGTATATGGTTCTACTTGTAAGATTGTATGTAATGTTAATGATCAGATGAAGTCTGAAAAGAAGTCGGATGCTGAATTTGTACTTAGAAATGTTCCTGTTGCTACTAAGAAAGAAGCTCCTAAGGAGGAGAAGCCGGATAAGTCTAGTTTCTACAAAGCGAAGAAACCTTCTGCAGAAATAGAGGCTATCTTTGAAGGTATGTAGTTTTACGATATAATATCCTTGTTTACTTTATATATTACTAATCATGATAAACCCAGTAGAGTTGTTAAAGATGCAAAGTGAAGCTAAAAAAATGCAGAATAAGATGAGAGAGAAGAAGATTAAAGGTGAGTCTAAGAATGGTATGATCATCATCTTTATGAATGGTGCTCAGGAGTTTGAG
>Ga0209727_1002236_pt1 | contig 14061 bp, 13 predicted proteins | sample RifGroC1_FD_183995 | JGI IMG/M metagenome (GOLD analysis project Ga0209727, IMG submission 183995) | Groundwater microbial communities from Rifle, Colorado, USA - Groundwater C1 (SPAdes) (version 2) | ecosystem: Environmental > Aquatic > Deep subsurface > Groundwater | place: Rifle, Colorado...
CTTGATGAATCTATCACTCGGTCAAACCAGTCCTGATCATATGTGTAGGTTGTTGTCGTTTCCGTACCACCACCTAATTTTTCTCTTGTATCACTTTTGGAATTTTCCTCCCATTGATACATCTCGACAATTCTACGAAGTTTCAAAGCGTTACCACCGACGCCAAAATCCGTATCCGTCAATACACTTGGTGTCCGTGCAATTCCAGTAAAATGAACAAGTTTCTCTTCATTGGTTAAATCTTTTTCTTCTGATGATACCGAGACAACTGCAGAAGCGCCCTCTTTCAAACTTTGTTCTGTTTTTACTGCCCGTCCTTCGTTCCAGAATAAAAGGACAATTGAAACAATGATGAGGATAAAACCAATAAAAACATTTTTAACCGATGAGTCTAAACGTGAAAACCACGACTGGGAAGTTGTCACTGTCGTCGCCATAGCTTTATTATGAATTATCCCGTATCAACATGCAACAATTATTTATATACTTCTTAATTCCTCTGCCGCAGGAATGCGGGGATGTCGAATTCGTCTTCTTCGGGCGGAACGTCTTCCGCTTGAGGAAGAATTGGTTTTTCTCCGTTTGTTTGTGATTGAACTGGTTGACGAATGAATGGTTGTGCAAATGTTGTTTGTGTTTGGCCACGACTCGCTGTCATTTCTCGAAGTTTCCGTTTTGTTTCATCAAATCCTGTTGCAATGATCGTAATTTTTACCTGATCGACCATGGATTCATCAATGGTAGCGCCAAAAATAATATTTGCATCGGGATCAACTTGAGCTGCTATTTGTTTAGCGGCTTCATCGACTTCTGCCATGGTCAAATCATTACCACCAGTTATATTAAATAACACTCCTTTTGCTCCTTCAATAGAAATTTCAAGAAGCGGCGATGCAAATGCAGTTCTAGCAGCTGTTGCTGCTCTATTTTCTCCGACTCCTGTTCCCATACCCATAAGAGCCGATCCGGCATTCGTCATGACCGTACGAACGTCTGCAAAGTCAACATTGATAAGCCCCGGCATGGTGATAAGATCTGAAATTCCCTGAACTCCTTGGGTTAACACTGAATCGGCAACACGGAACGCTTCGATAAGCGTCATTTTTTTATCGATAACTTCCAGAAGCCGTTGATTGGGGATAATAATGAGCGTATCGACTTTATCTTTTAAATTCATGATCCCCTCTTCTGCAGTCACCATCCGCCTGGTTCCCTCAAATCGAAATGGTTTTGTTACAACAGCAATTGTGAGAGCTCCCTGCTCTTTTGCAATCTCAGCAATGATTGGTGCTGCTCCTGTACCTGTACCCCCGCCTTCTCCACAAGTAATAAAGACCATATCGCAATCACGCAAATATTCTTTTAATTTTTCCCGTGATTCCTCTGCTGCTTGCCTTCCAATTTCAGGACTGCCTCCGGCTCCCAAACCGCGGGTTAAATTTTCTCCAATTTGTACTTTTGTTTGAGCTTGATTTAAAAGAAGTGCCTGCGCATCAGTATTGACTGCGATGAAATCAACACCTTTAATGGTGTTTGTAAGCATCATGGAGTTAACAGCATTACTTCCGCCTCCTCCAATACCAACAACTTTTATTTTTGCAAATCGTGCAATATCCGGTTTAATTAACATACTCTATTCCCTCAGGGGCAGGCGGGAGGTAATTATTTCTAGGGTAAGAATGACTTTATCAGATTTATCATCTTCCCTGCAATACCCTTCATAGCAAGTCGATCTCCAATTTTACCAATACTACCGAAAAGCGGCGTGCTTATATGTTTGTCTGCTTTCATTCCATATAACAAAAGTCCGACACTTGACGCATATGCTGGTGTTGTGATTTCATCAATAAGTCCGGAGATGTTTTTTGGAATCCCAATCCGGACTGACATTGCTAAATTGCGTCTTGCTGATTCTACTGCTCCGACTGATAATGCACCGCCGCCCGTAAGAACGACCCCTGACGGAGTCATTCCTCCAAACCCGCTTTTTTTAATTTCAAGTCCTACAAGCGAAAAAATTTCATTGAGTCTTGGTTTTACAATTCCTTCAACAAGTGTTTTTCTTGAAATAGTTTTCATTTCCTCAGGAAGCATAAGTGATGAAATATCTATTTCATCACCCTGTTTCTTTTCTTCTTCAGGGAGTACTGGATTTTTGGAAATTTGTCCTAATGCAAGTTTAATTTTTTCAGCACTCTCCAGTGAAATCCGAAGTCCAGCCGCAAGATCTTTTGTAATATTAATTGCTCCGACCGGAATAACAGACGAATAGGATAACGCACCATCTACATAAATAGCTACATCTGTCGTTCCTCCGCCAATATCAACAAGCACCACACCTAATTCTTTCTCCGTATCAGAGAGCGTTGCGTATGAAGATGCAAGGCCACCAAAAATGACGGATTCCACTTCTACCCCTAACTCCTCGACACATTTATAGAGATTTCGAATCGCTATTGATCCACCTGTTATAAGATGTGTGTCAACCTCAAGTCGAACACCCGTCATATTTACCGGATCAACAATTCCTTCCTGTCCATCAACAAGATATCCTCGTGGAATAATATGAAGGATTTCGCGTGAAGAAGGAAGCGAGATTGCTTTTGCCGCATCAATGACTCGTTTGACATCATTAGCTGTTATTTCTTTATCTGGCTCTGCCACTGCTACCACTCCGTGAGAGTTCAGTGACGCAATATGATTGCCTCCAGTCAATAAGTATGCACTCGCAACAGAGATTCCAGCCATTCGCTCGGCCGCTTCTAGAGACTGCGAAATAACTGATGTTGCTTCCTCAATGTTTACTATCTGCCCTTTCCGTAAACCCCGACTGGCAACAGTGCTCACACCTATTACTCGAATTGTACTATCATCATTCGCACTAGCAATAAGGGTAGTTATTTTTGAAGTTCCGATATCTATTCCTGTAACAATTCTGTCTCGTGCCATAGTTAAAATTGAACAACCGGTTTACTAAACCTGATATCTATCGATTTTGGCATAGTTCCCTTTATTCTAAACCCCTCCATCAGCGTTTGTAAAGTATCGCGTACGTAAGTCAAATCACTTGTTTGAGTAATTAATATATCTGTTTGTCCGGTTTTTGCCCGTATTGACTGCGTTTCAAAAGACTCAATACGCGACCATTGAATAAATGATTTTGTTTTACTAATAAGCGCAATTGCTTGAATTACCATGGGATGTCTAACAGTTGCTCCAATCCGGACAAGTGGAATATCCGTTGTTATTGTTGGTAATTGATTGGTTGAAACTATCTCTGTAATGACAGTATCCTCATCAATACCCAAGTGGATTCCATTTGTAATGATTTCTGCAATAGGGGTTCTTTTGTAAATAACAAATATTAAGGTTGATGGAAATTTTTTTCGAATTTCAACGGTTTTAACCAATGGATTATCAAGTTTAATCTTTTGAACAACAGATTCGGATGGAAAAAATAATATATTATTGACAAATAAAGATTCTTTAATCTCAAGTTGAACCGGATCTCCTAAAACCTCTATATGTTTAATTTTAAATATATTAATTCCAAATTTAAAAAAATAAATAATACCGACAAATAAACTAATGCTTAATAATAACAGAAGTATTTTTTTACTTTTCATTATTTGCGATAAGAAGTTCAATATATGCAATAATATTTGTCGCTGACAAGTCACGTATCTCTTTCGTACTGCTACTTTTTTTCTTCTGCTCAAGAAACAACAGAATTTTTGTTAGTATATTCTCCGACGTATCTTTGCTCTGATTAGCAACGTACGCTAGACCGGTACGTTCATACCAACGTGCATTTTGTTCTTGCTCGTTTTGACCTGACCAAGGGAGAGGGATAAATACAGCTGGCTTATGCACCATCGCTGTTTCGGCCACAGTATTTCCTCCGGATCTTCCGACTATCAAAGACATGTGATGCATAATCCAACCGACATCAACACTAGGGATATAGGGAATAGGGATATATCGCGATTGAATATTTTTTGGTAACGTTTTTTTTATTTCTTTTGCTTTTTCAATTGAAGGAGCTCCTGTTTGATGAATCACAACGGCATGAGAAACAAGAGAACTAATTATCGGAAATATAAATTCATTCATCGACACTGCTCCCGTTGACCCGCCGGTTATATATATAATAGGAAGGCGAGGTGGAACGAGAAAAGAAAGTGTTTTTGACGGATGAAGTATCTCTTTTCGAAGGGGAATTCCTGTGACAAATGAAGTATTGGGCGCAAATCTTGTGTTTTCATAAGAAAGAAGACAATATGATACAAAAGGTAATAGGAATCGATTTGCCCGACCTAACGTGTGCGTTTGTTCATGAATAATAATAGGAATTCCTAATAACCACGCACATAAAGCAACAGGAAAACTTATATATCCTCCAAAAGTGATAACGGCTGTTGGAAAACCTCGAAGTACATACCAAAATGATTGCACAAATCCAACGGGAAATTTCAGAAGTGTTGTAAACGTTTGTAACTTGCCGGTGGTTATTGCATAAAATTGAATATTTCGTTTTTTTATTTCTTCATATTCCTGTGTTCGTCCGATAAACAGAATCTCCCAATCAGCATGAACACGCGCTATTTCATCAATAACAGCAAGAGCTGGTGTGAGATGTCCTCCTGTGATGCAAATGTTTATCTTTTTTGCCATACAATTATTTTCTAACAAATCGACTGATATTTATTAGTATACCGCAGGAAGTAAGCATAATAACAAGACTAGATCCTCCGTAGGAAATAAATGGAAGTGGAACTCCTGTTAAGGGGATGAGAGCTACCATAGCGGAAATGTTAATAAGCGTTTGAATTCCTATCCACGTTGTTATTCCTAAAGCAAGATTTCTTCCAAATGGATCTTCAATGCGTCTCGCTATGCGGAATCCTCTCCATAACATAAAAAGATAGACAAAAATGAGAATGACACAACCAATAAACCCAAGTTCTTCTCCAATGATTGCAAATATTGAGTCCGTATTTGCTTCCGGCAGATATTCATATTTCTGACGGGATTGTCCGAGTCCTAAACCAAATAACCCTCCTGAACCCAATGCAATAATGGCCTGCCTGATATGATACGATGCGCCCAATGGATCGCTTTCAGGATTGAAAAATGTTAACAACCTCTTCAATCGGTAGGGAGAAAATACAGCAAGTAGTGTCGCACCAGCTCCAAATAAAGGAAGAATAAATAAAAACTGTTGAAGTACCGCTCCGCTATAAAAAAACATTGCCAAAGAAGTGAGCGTAATTATCATTGCTGTTCCCAAATCAGGTTCCAGCATAATAAGACCAACAAATACACCAATGATGAGGAGAAATGGGAAAAGTTTCTGTTTTTTTACTCCTGTTAACCACGCTGATAAATACATAATAAGAGAAAGTTTTGCAAATTCAGCAGGTTGTAATACAAAAAAACCCAAATTAATCCACCGTTTCGCACCAAGCGCTTTGATTCCAATTCCGGGCAACAGGACGATACACAAAAGAACAATAGTTCCAAGCATGATGGGGAATGAGAGTTTTTTCCACACTCTATAATCAATGAAAGAAAAGGTAAGGAAAATAACAAATCCCAGAATGAGCCACTTCGTTTGCTCCTGCAAGTAGTAATATTGATTTCCGAAATCCCGGATTGCCATGGCAACTGATGAATTGTAGACCATCAACAGTCCAAAAAGACTCAAAGGAACAATTGAACCCACAAGAAGGTAGTCCGGTTTATTAAGTTTATGAAAGAGATTGAACTTCATTTTTAAATAATATCCCACGTTCTTTGTAGTTATTGAACATATCAAACGATGCACAAGCAGGGGTAAGAATAACAACAGTTCCGGGAACTGCTATTGATGAGGCTTTTTTTACAATCTCATGCATATTCACACATCCACTTATAATATTCCCTTTATACGACGCGTCGTGAAGAGCTTTCGTTATACGCTCGGTCATGTGACCAATTATAATAACTCCAATCACCTGTGATGATGGAGCTGCTATTTTTCTTCCCATTTCAGTAAAATCAGACTTTTTTTCAGATCCTCCAAGAATAAGGATTTTCGGCTCGTCAAATGATTCAATTGCAGCAATGGTTGTTTCCGGAATAGTTGAAAATGAATCGTTGTAATAGGAAACATCATGAATAGATTTCACAAATTCCAATCGATGCTCGAGTCCTTGAAAATCCTTGACAGCAAAAACTATATCTTCATAGGAAACACCCGCAGACAACGCTGCAAGCGTCGCTGCTGCGATATTTTCAAGGTTATGATCACCTCTAATTTTTATATCTGATGCACGACATATAATTTTTTTTGTTTCTTTTTCTATTACATATACGTTATGATTATCAACATAACTATCAGATTTGGCATATCTATTAAATCGAAAAATCTTTGCGGGAGTGAGTGATGAAAAACTTTTCGCGGTTTCATCGTCATCGTTGACAATTGCTATATCACCTGACTTTTGATATCTGACAATATGCGACTTTGCTTCTACGTACGCTGCTCTCGTTGGATGAAAATTTGTTGCGTTTTTATCAAAATTTGCCAAATGATCCTGCGTAATCCGAAGAACAACAGCTATGTGAGGACTCGTACTCATCTGTTCTAGTTGAAAGGAAGATAATTCAAGAACAACCCAATCGCTCGCTGTTATTGTATCTACTTGTGAAAGAAGCGGTTTACCCACGTTGCCGCCCAGATAGACATGAGCGTATTTCTTTTTCAGCATTTCATAAATTAGTGTGCTCGTTGTCCCTTTTCCTTTTGTTCCAGTAACTCCGATAATAGGAGCCTTACAGAATTGAAAAAATAATTGTGTTGCACTTGTTACTTCTCTCCCCTGCTCATTCGCGCGAACAAGTTCCGGGGTTCTTGGAGATATTCCCGGAGTACAAACAATAATATCTGCGTTTGTAATGTATTCTAAGTAATCACTACCAAAGAAAAAAGTTGTTGAATCATTTACATAAGTTTCTGATAATTCTTGAAGCTGCTGTGATGTATGCTGATCGACACAAATAAGGGCACAATCTTGATGCTTAAAATATTCGAGCGTATCTCTTCCTTCAACGGATAATCCGACGATTGCTATTGTTTTACCAGAAAATCTTGACATATTCTTATTTTATTCAATTGCAGCTTTGAGAACAACTATCGTACGCTTAAGCAATTTTTTGAATGTTTTCGCCACGTTTAAACAATTACCTGTCGTATAAAAAATATGGTTTCCCTTTGAACTCGAAGATTGTATGGCATTGTGAATAAGAATGCGCTGGACATGTCTTGCGACTGCTCCTCCTGAATCCAGAATTTGAACGTTCGGGCCAACAGTCAAACGAATCTCATGGTCAATAAAAGGAAAATGAGTACATCCTAATACAAGAGTATCGATGGGTGTATTATGCAGCTTTAAGATAGATTGCAGTTCTTTTTGAATTATTTTTGTCGTATCTCGAGGAGATTCTATTAACTCAACCAGATGTGAATTGCTAAAAATTTCCACGCGGCACTTGGACGCATATATACTGATAAGTTTTTGCTGATAAGAACTGTTTGCGGTGTAAACAGTTGATAGTACCGCAATATGTTTTGTTTTGGTTACTTCTACTGCAGTTTTAATCACTGGAACGACACCGATGATTGGGATATCAGGAAATTGCTCTCTATACCAATCAATTCCGGCAACTGTTGCCGTGTTACAGGCGATTACGACAAGCTTAGCACGAATCGTTACTAAATATTGAATTAATTTGAAAACTCTATTTCTGATAAATTCAGTTGTTTTTTCACTATAGGGCAAATGCGCATGGTCTCCAATATACACTGTGGATTCACCGGGCAACAAAAGAGTTATTTCTTTCCATATGGAAAGACCACCGGATCCAGAATCGATTATCCCTATCGGAATATAATTCATACTATCTAGTTAGTTAAGAGGATATTTGGTAATAAGTGCAATAAATAGACCGATGATGGCAAACACAATAGACATGATCCATGCGCGCATAACAATTTTCGGCTCTTCCCATCCGGCTTGCTGTAAAAATAAATGAAATGGTGCAGCGGCAAATAATTTCCTGTGGAATAGCTTTTTCCATATAAGTTGAATTCCTGATGACGCCACTTCGATAATAAAAATAAAACCAATAATTACCAGTGCCGGAGCTTTTCCTAAAATGAGTCCAACAACGGCAAGAGTCGCACCAAATGATAATGCCCCGACGTCTCCTAAAAATATACGCGCCGGATACACATTAAAGTATAAAAATGACAATATCCCTCCGAGCCATAACGCGATAAATAGTGATGTCGGAGTATCAAGAATCGATGCAGACACAATCCAAAAAGCACAAAGAGCGATCATCAGAACTCCTGCTGATAATCCGTCAAGACCATCGGTAATGTTAAAGGCATTTGAAAATGCGATAATGACAAACGTTGCAAATGGTATAAACCACCAACCCATACGGATAACGCCGAAAAGAGGCAGATAAAAAATATCAATTTTAAGATCACTTGCCAACCAATAGCTGATGATCACCGCAAGAATAACTTCAAGAACCAGCTTATGGCGAACACGAAGACCAAAAACATCTGATTTCCACGCAAACGTTTTTTTCGCATCGTCAAGAAGGCCTAAAAGACCAAATGAAATAAATGTAAAAAGAAGTATCTTTATCTCATGAAACATTGGATACACAGAAGTAATTGGAATCCAAAAATATTTCATGGTTAAAATAGTGAGAGGGAAAAAAATAGTTGTTAACACAATGATTAAAAGTCCTCCGCCAACGGGTGTACCTGCTTTCATTTGATGAAATTTATCAAATATCGGAGTTCTTTTGTTAAATGCGTCACGGGTAACCTGTTTTAATCGTTGGAATTTCCACGAATAGAGAAGTTTGATAAACGGAATATATAATATGCTGTGCACAACATAGGAAAAAAGTAATATACCGAGTAAAAAAACCATAGGTTATGGAAATTGTATGTGTGGAACGAAAATAACTATTGCAATAAGTACTGCACCAATTGCTGTCGTTAACATCATTCCAGCTGCTACGTCTTTTGCTATTTTTGCGCTTTCTCTATATTCAGTAGTAATAAGATCCGTCATGGCTTCAATAGACGTGTTGATCATTTCAGCTGTTAAGCCTAAAACAATCGTAAATATAATAATAGCAAATTCAACTAATGTTATTTGAAAAAACCAGGATAGAAAAATTGCTACGAGGGCAAGGATGAGATGAATTCTGAAATTTGGCTGTGTTTTGAAAGACCATGTAAGTCCTGCGAATGCGTCCTTAAACGAATCTACGTGGGTTCTTGTGTTGTTTTCCATATATGCTTTAAGTATATCATTAATAGCCTTTATAGTGCTTCCTGATCCATTCTATACTTCGAAAAAACCAATATTTCAAGGATAATGGAAAATCATAGGCGTGGATCAAGCTTCTTACTTGTCCGCCAAAACCTTTTTTAAATTGAGTCAGTCCATACCAAGGGTGGTGGTGATCCTCAGTTGGGGCGATACCCCAAAAATTATAATAACGCATTCCTCGCTTCTTGGCCTCCAATAGAGCTTCCCACTGAACCAGATATGAAGCTGGAATTGAAGATTGTTCCGATGCACCATGATGGTAGATAGCTTCAGAACCAGCAAAAAGAATAATTGCACTGGCTATAGCTTTACCATTAACTCTCCCAATGATATGAAGAGCATTTCCATTTGCCGCAAATACATTAAATTCTTCTTTGATACTTGTATGTTCGACAAATCTGTGACGAATGGCAGTTGTATTATATAAATCAAAAAAAATACCGAGTGATTTTGAATCAGTTGTTTTTTCAATTGACACGCCTAATTTAGTTGCTCTGCGGATTTCATATCTCGTTGTTTTACGCATATTGGCAAGTATTTGTTCTTCCGGAATAGTAATATCAAGTACCCAGGAATGTTCTGCATCCATTGCATGAATTGCAGCCAGTTTTCCGCCCTCATGAGCAAAGATGGTTTGATACCTTTCATTATTTTCAACACACGGACTCATGCGAATACATACGCAGTTATTTTTACGTGCTATTTCTTTCAAATGGGAGAAAATTTCTTTAAACTCTTTTGCATTCCAATTGATTAAAATAGGGCCGTGACGGACATGCAAAAAATTTCCCCGCTTTGCACGAACAACAACTGCACACGCAATGCCAAATAACGTATTTCCTTCATAATATCCAAATCGAAATACCTTGACGCCACACATCTTTTGCACTTCTGCCCAATCGAAGCGTTGGAATAGTGCAATTGGTGAGATCTCATTGACTATTTTTTCCCACTCGTTTTTATTTATTATTATTTTTATCGTCATATAGTGCCCTTTCTTCTTTGATAGTCGAACAACTCCCATGTCCCGGATATATAACATACCTATCCGGAAGTGTAAATAATTTTTGAATTGATACGCTTAAATCAAGCGGTCTGCTGTAGGATAAATCTGTTCTTCCGATATATCCGTGAGCAAATATTGTATCACCCGTAAATAACGTGTTTGCATTTTTGAAAACAAATGATACACCTCCCGGGGTGTGTCCGGGACAGTTAATAACTGTAAAAATAAGTGTACCGAATAAGAGTTTTTTTTCTGAAATTGTAGTTATGACTGGCTTCTGTTCAATAATTTTTCGATGCAAAAAATATTCTGCGCTGTCTTTCAAACGCTTAACAAGAAAATTGTCTTTGATGTTCATATATACCGGTATATGAAAAATCTTCTGTAGCTCATACGCGCCCAACATATGGTCAAAGTGACCATGGGTCAAAAGTATTGCATGTGGATGTATTTGAAGACCGACAATTTTTTCCGCTATGAAATTTCCATCATCTCCTGGATCAATAACAACAGCATCTCTTGTTATCGAGTCATAGACAATGTAGCAATTTGTGGCTAATTGTCCCACAGAAAGAGTTTCGACTTGATATGGATTTTTACTCATACTAGTTTTAAAAGTCTTATGACTTCATTAGCTTGTGTTTTTGTAATGCGGGTAGGCAAATTAATTATTCGCTGCGCTAATAACTCTGCTTTTGGACATGATCCATATATGTATCCGGCTTTTGAAACATCAGACCCAACTGGATCAATAACATTATGATACCAATTACCTAACACAATTCCTTTTTTTTGCAACGCCTTTCGTACAACATTCGGATGATCGCGAAGTAACCCATATCGTAAATATATAGATCCTTCTCTTGTTGCTATCTTGGATGTTTTGAATGATTGATCATATATACGTGCGATACGTCTTCTATTCTGATTATATGTATCTAATTTTTTTAGCTGGTTTAGTAGAAGATATGCCAATGCATTCGGGTATTGCATAAAATAATTATTTGGCATATCCCCATGCAGTTCACCTCTTGTAACAGGAAAAGTAAGAATATGCATTTTTTGCAGTATAACTAACATAACCTTTCCGATTTGTATCCGGTACAATGATAAAATGATACTCATCGCGATAGGATGAAAAAGTTGCTTCGCTATCCAAAATAAAGAAGGTTCTAGCATCTGTTTTTTTATTTCTTTTCCAATGGCTACTCCACCCTGCACGCTTGACACCACTTTATCTCGACCGAAACTAAAAAATGCAGCGTCTCCTAATGTTCCTATCAATTTTCCTTTATACATTGCGCCTAACGCATGCGCGCAATCTTCAATAACCAGTATGTTGTGCTTCCTTGCAATAGCCATAACTTCATCCATATCTGCGGGCGTACCAAATGTATGTTGGACAATGATTGCTTTTGTTTGTAGAGTAATGGCTTTTTCAATTCCTATTGGATCGATATTTGCTGAAGCGTCAATATCGACATATCTTGGAGTTGCTCCGGCAAACCTGATTGCATTGGGAACTACCATACAAGTAAACGCTTGGAGAATTACTTCATCTCCAACGCCAATACCAAAAGCCTCCAAAAGTGCAGTCAGAGCACTTCTTCCTGAAGAAAAAAGAGTTACGTGATGAGAATTATATTGTTTCTTAAACCAATCAATTATCTGATTTCTTGCGTCATCTTTATACCATCGCCATGGCATGAAAAAAATCCGTAGTGCTTGTTGTACATCATCACTTTCTGTATTTGGCGATATTCCTACTGTAATAATTTCCATACATATTCAGTTTCTTTCCCTTTAAATAAAATTGTGTCATCATAACTTACTATTGATCGGATATATAATGCGGCTTTTTCCGGAGAAAAAATGTGAACTGTTTTGTGAAAATCAGCTTCCTGCACTCCACGAATAAATGCCTTGGAAAAATTACTATTCGTTAATATTATTTCGTCACATATTGTTCCAGCAATTTTTCCAACTTCTTTATGACCGCTGTCCGTATATGCACCAAGCTCAATCATTGGTTGAAAAACGAGAATTTTTTTCTTCTTGAATTTTTCAAGATACCGTATTGCTGCAATGGCTGCATCTGGATTGTTATTAAACGTATCATTAATGAGGATTTCTCCTTTACTTCCTTTAGATAATTGCATGACTCGATCAACAGATTGAATTTTTTCAGCTCCGTTTACAGCTTCATTAAATGTCATGCCTGATGCAATTGCAGCAGCAACTGCAAGAGCAATATTAATAATAAAATGTTCACCAGAGATACCTGTTTTTATATATTGTTTTTCATTCTTATAATAAAGAATAAATGAGCAACTTGATATATCTGATTTAATATCTTCAATCCAAAATAACGCGTCGGGATGGATTTTTTTATTTTTCGTAACAAACCAGACATCACATCCGTCACTTTTGGCCCACTGACCCATTGTGTAGGAATACTCATTATCTGCATTCGCAATAGCGATTCGTTTGCCTGTTAACCCGAATAGCAATTCATATTTTGCTTTCATTGTGTTTTCGATGGATCCGAAGAGATCCTGGTGCTGTGCATTAATTGCGGTAATAATTCCAACTTCCGGTTGCACAAGTTTAACCATTTCTGCTATTTCGCCGATTTTATACGCTCCCATTTCCACGACAAACATTTCCTGATCAAAAAGTTGCGATAGAACCGTTTCGGAGATTCCGATAGCTGAATTTTTGCTCAGTTCTGTTTTTAAAATAGAATATTTGCTGCTTAATATTGTTGATAGAAATTCTTTTGTTGATGTTTTCCCAAAGCTCCCTGTTATTCCGATAACGGATTTCCAATGGTGATATATGAGCAGCTTTTTGGCTTGATTAATTTTATATTTATGGTAAAGAAGCGTCGGGATTCTGAAAAGTGTTACATATACAAAAGATAAAGGAAAAAGAAACATATCAAGAAGTAATAAGTTCACGAGAATTGAATATGGAAGTGAAATAAACAACAAGATTTCAGTACTTGTTAACGCAATAAATAATGTAAGTGTTTTAAGTGTTAGAGGCGGCAGTTTCAATTTTGGAAAGTAAATCCATTTTCCTTGTGCGGTACGGCGCAGATGAATAAACATCCTGTCTGGACGGTACTCTTTCACATACCACAAATGAATATACGAACTGATGTTTGCCAATATGCGTATACCCCAAATAATAGCAATTATAGAAATGAACATACTTCTTTCACAAAAGCCTGAGGCTCATCAATAATGACGCTGTGTTTTCCATGAGGAAGAATTACTAATTTTGAGTTCGCAATCGTTTTACTCATACGCTCTGCGACTCGAACAGGTACAATGATATCTTCTTCTCCCCAAATAAGAAGCGTTGGAACATAAATTTGTTTCATATATCCGTCTAGCTTTTCAGAAACTATATTTTTAAATGTTTCCCGCATTGTTCCACTGGCTCTTGAATAATCTCTGGCTCCGACAATTGTATAAAACCATGATCGAATTTTTTCCTCATGATCATGAATATATGGAAGAAAAAAAACTGCATTCGCTAATTTTGAGATGAGGTATGACAATATCCATTTCCATTTCTTTACTGATGGATATCCCGGTGCACCGGATAATATAATTCCCGATAATAAATGTTCGCAATCTGAGG
>Ga0209727_1002237_pt1 | contig 14050 bp, 6 predicted proteins | sample RifGroC1_FD_183995 | JGI IMG/M metagenome (GOLD analysis project Ga0209727, IMG submission 183995) | Groundwater microbial communities from Rifle, Colorado, USA - Groundwater C1 (SPAdes) (version 2) | ecosystem: Environmental > Aquatic > Deep subsurface > Groundwater | place: Rifle, Colorado...
TATCTTTTTCATTTTCCAAATTTTCGTCGCCAAAATTTTCTTCTAAATTATTTTTCTCCCTTCTCACAAGAATAATATCATTTTCAACATCAACGTCGTAAATTTTTCCAGAATAATTTTCTTTTGAAATTGATTTTACTTTTACAAGTTTATTTTCTGAATCCATAAAATAAATTTCTTCTCCATCTAAATAATTTTCATAAACTTCTGTGATTGGTTGAAGAGAGAAATTAATTACGCCGGGAGTGGGAATCGAACCCACAAACCCCGAAGGGCACTTGGTATCAACAAGTTGCAATAACCATTCTGCCACCCCGACGCAATCATTTGAATTAGCCGAAATATTTAAATACTTCTCTTCTTTACAATTTTCATAACTTGGTATCAATAAGTTGGGTTCAACCATTCTGTTCGAACCCTTTTTATTTTCTACGGAGTTTATCTTTTCTTGTGAAGTAGAAAATTCTAAAGAATTTTTTTCCTGAAAATTATTTTTATTTTTTTCTGCATAATAAACTTTATGTTTATCGCTAACAACCAAATCACTTCCATCTTCTAAAATTATTTTATACATTTCTTTATTATAATTAAATTCTTGTCTTTCTTTTGGAATTTGAAATTCAATCTCCCCTGTTTTTTGATTTAATGTCGCGACTTCTTCTTTTCCATTTAAGTCAGAAAAATATTTCCAACCATTTTCAGTTAAAATCTTTGTTTCATTATCATAACAATATCCAGAACTATCTGAAAAATTATTTGCAACTAAATCATCAAAATGCCAATAACCAACTAATCCATTAAAAGTTGAATTTACTTTTGCATTTCCATTTGCTGTTCCATTATTTAATCCTTTATTGTCAATTCCAATTGTGGAGTTTGTATTAAATCCCCACCACGAAACTAAGTTCGCGTGTTCATAACCAACAATGTCTCTGCCCATTTCATAAAGTCGTTTTATTTCTGAAGAATTCAAAGACGAATTAAAAACCATAACTTCGTCAAGGGAGCCGTTGAAAAATTGCGTTCCATTAACTCCAATTAAAATTGTATTGTCTGTTCTATTAAATGGAAATTCTATTCCAGTTCCGCCATTATAATTATAAGTTGAATTATAAACAACATGAATCCAATTTGAAACATTTGTTTTATACCACAAAGAAACAGAATTATTATTTTGAGTAGTTGTTGCTGAAACATAATCCCCGTCCCCATCAAATTCCCCCCAGTGTTCACCTAAATCATAATTTCTATAATCTTTTGAAATATCCCAAGTTCCAATTCTTGTAGAAACATTTGTTGCTTTATTTTTTTCAATGTCAGCAGTTAAATTTAAATTATCAAAACCAGAAGAAATATTAAATTGTTTTACAATTTGGTTTCCAGTTGATTTAAATCTCGCTGACTGATTGTTGTAAATATCTAAAATCTCCGACGCTGTTAAAGAAGTATTGAAAATCATTACTTCGTCAAGAGAGCCGTTGAAAAATTGCGTTCCATTAACTCCAATTAAAATTGTATTGTCTGTTCTATTAAATGGAAATTCTATTCCAGTTCCGCCATTATAATTATAAGTTGAATTATAAACAACATGAATCCAATTTGAAACATTTGTTTTATACCACAAAGAAACAGAATTATTATTTTGAGTAGTTGTTGCTGAAACATAATCCCCGTCCCCATCCAACTGCAAAGCATCTCCAAAAATTGCGTTTGTTTCGTTTACAACTGCATTTCCATACGCTGTGCCTTCGTTATTTACAGCTAAATCAGATGCATTAAATCCCTGTGTGTTTTCTTTGTCCCCGTCAAAACTCCAGTAACCAACTAAATAATTATAAGGCCGTCCCCGAGTTGAAATTGTCAAGTGCGTGTTGTTCTCTGTTTTGTTAAACATTTCTTCTGTCACATTCATTAAATAATGCGAAGTATTTGTTAATTGTCTGTCTTCATCTTGAACAAACAACCAGCCGTCGTTATTTGAAACATCAAAACTTAAATTTGCATTTAAAATTGTTCCAATATTATTAGAGTCCTTTACATCAACATAATCAATATCTTGAGAACTTCCAGAAAAATTTATGAACCACTGAGTTGCATCAACCTGACTTCGCAAATAAACAGGCGCACTCGCGCTTCCTTGAATATTTAACGCCCCAGTAACATTAAAATTCGGCTTTGTTAAATTCCCGCCTGCTTCAAAAAATACATAACTTCCTTGCTTTGTAATGTTCAAATTATAAAAAGAAGAATTCCCATAAATTGTAGCATTTGAAGTTCCTGCGAAAATAATTGTGGAATTTACTCCTGCTGAAAAATTTCCTGACGAGGTTTTGTTTAGGTTTCCGTAGATTGTTAAACTTGGGAATATTCCTAGAGAAGAATTAAATGCCGAAATATTTAGTTTTCCTGCGTTTCTAATTATTACGTCTCCAACAATTGTGTCGGTTACGTTTTCTGAGATAAGAGTTGTTGCTGTCGCCGATGTTGCATTATTATTATCAATAATTAATTGTCCATATGTCTGATTTGCTGTTTTTAGATAAATTGTTCCTGCACCACCTGCGTTAGCTCCTTTACCACCAAAAGTATAAAAATTAATATTATTAAAATCAGTGCCATTTGTTAAAATTACCGCAATTCTTCCTCCGCCCCCTCCCCCCATGCCTCCACAACCAATCGCCCCGGAATTAGTCCCACCACTAACATTAATACTACCTATTCCCACAATAGAATTAGAAATTAAATAAATTGATCCTCCACTACCACTGCCCCCATAATTTGTTCCCATAGAAGTAATTATTCCTGAAAGATTAGTAATACCCGTAATGTTTAAAAAAATTGCTCCTCCCCCTGAACTACTCGACCCCCCACTTCCAAAATCTTTTGGATTTATGATTGAACCATAAGTAATTCCTGAAACCCCTGTTGATGGCCAATCACCAGAACCCCCCATGCCACCATAAAAACCTCCGGAACATGCTGCTGCTCCAGAAGGTTTTCCAGGTCCACTTCCACTACCATATCCCAACCCGCTTGCATTTATCGTTGCATTAGAATACATTGTGAAATTTTTTCCAACTGAAATTGAAATATTTCCTCCTGTGATGTTTGAGTTTGTGAGCATTGTGAAATTTCCTAAGACACTCATTACAAAGCCAGCCCCGTGATTATTTACATTAGTGGAGTAATTTACAATTGAACCATTTGTTCCTAAAATTAAATTATTAAATGAGGGAAGTGTCTCGTTGTCTGTAAAATAATAAGTATGATTCAATAAACAATCTGTGCTTCTGTCTCCTTCGTCGCACCAAATTGTCGACGAGAAAGTCCAGTTTTGATTATTTCCAGAATTCACGCTTTGATATGCAATTAAATTTGAAACACCAGCAGAATTATTTGAATCCATAATATCTGCTCTATCTATATCCATCCAAGAACCAGAAAAATTTATGAACCACTGAGTTGCATCAACCTGACTTCTAAGATAAGTTGGATGAGTAGAATTTCCCTTAACTGCAAGCCCCCCTGTAATATTAAAATTAACTTTTGTTTTGTTCCCGCCTTTTTCAAAAAATAAAGTTGCTCCTGGTTTTGTAATATTCAAATTATAAAAAGAAGAATTCCCATAGATTGTTGCGTTTGAAGTTCCTGCGAAAATAATTGTTGAATTTACTCCTGCAGTAAAAGTTCCATTTGAAATATTTAGATCTCCATAAATTGTTAAAGTTGGAAATATTCCGAGAGAGGAATTAAATGCACTCACATTTAGGATTCCACTATTTCTAATTATTACGTCTCCGACAAGCGTGTCGGTTACGTTTTCTGAGATAAGGGTTGTAGCTGTTGTACTTGTCAATTGATTATCTATAATTAATTTTCCATAAGTGTCTGTGGATTTTTTTAAGTAAATTGTGCCAGCAGCACCTTCGTCAGTAGCTGTGCCTCCATAAGCAGTTATATTTAAACTTCCAAAACTTACTCCATTAGCTAAAACAATCGCTATTCTTCCGCCACCGCCACCACCACTACCGCTCGGATAATCTAAAGCTCTTCCTCCAGTAGATTCTATTTTTCCATTTCCGTTTATAACATTCGCAAGAATAAATACTGAACCGCCGGAACCTGCACCATAACCATTAGAACCCCCGAGGTTACCATTTGTTTCGATAATTCCATCAAGGGTAACATTTCCTGTAACATTCAACCATACTGCTCCTCCCCCATAAAGAGGATAACTTGCGGGCGAACCACTTCCCAAATTTGTTGGACTTTTAACAGAACCATAAGTAGTACCTGCTGTTCCTCCATTTCCTTGTCCGCCCATTCCTCCATATCCACTTCCACTTCCCCAACCAGCAGCACCTCCTATAAGTCCAGCTTTACCCGGCCCATATCCGCCGTCATACCCCAACCCAGTAACATTAATCATTCCCCCACTTTCCAAAGTAAAATTACCCCCAACAATCATATTTAATCTATATGTTTCTGCATTACTATTATCTCCGTGCGTTAAAGTCCCGTTAGAAACAATCACATTTTCTGTCACATTCAAAGAATTATTCCACGCAAGTCTAGATTCAATTGTTCCACTATAGCCGATTGAAACATTTAAAGAATAAATTGCACCTGCAAAAGTTGAATTAATTATTGAATTATTTAAATTACCCTCGTCAAAGACAACTGCAGTTGTCTCGTTTGGAATTCCAATTCCTCCTGCTCCTCCTGAAGTCGCAGACCAAGAACTTGCATCTGTCCAGTTTCCGTTGTTCAAACCAACCCAATAATAAGTTGCAATCGCAGAATTTAAAGTATAAGTCACAATCAGTGTCGGAGAATAACTTAAATTTTCTGATGTGTCAAAATACATATTTGGCGGAGTTCCCAAACCACAGCTCATATTTGTGGGAATTCCAATGCCGGCCCAACCGCTTGATGAATTAAATATTGAAGTCTGTGTTGCGTTTGTTCCCAAATTAATTAATTTAAAGCCAGCTGTCTGACAAAAATCAGAATTGCTTACAAAATTAGTTCCGTTTCCTATATCTGTCCATAAGTCATCTGCATCAGTTGAAGAATTTGAAATTTCCAAACTCCAAATATCACAGCTTGTAGCAGAACTCACAGAATCAACTGAAATATTTAAAGTAACATTTGTTATAGTCACCCCTGCTGGAATTGAAGAAATATTGAAATAATAATATGCGCTTTTTGGTGTTCCAGGAGAGCCCCCAAGTCGCCCTGTCATTGCTGTGCTTCCTGTTTTAGAAGTTGTGTTAGCAGAACAAGATGAAGTTTTCTGGGATTCTCCGTCGTCAAAAATAGAAGATATTGAAGTTGTAATAGATAAAGGGTCCACAACATAATCGTATTCTACATTTCCAAAAGAACGCAAATCAAAAGTTGATTGAGAATAATTATTTGAATTTCCTGACCAAACTCCGCAGTTTCCGTCGTCAGATTCATATTCAAAAATTTCTCCTGAAATATTTAAAGAACAAAAATTGTTTTTTGAATCTGTTACGCTGGAAGTGAAAGTTTTGACTTCACTATCTTGATTATTATTTTGAAGATCAAGGCTTGAGTTAGGAATTGGACAAGAAACATTTAAATATTTCGTATTATTAGAAATATTACAATCCGGTATCAACTTATTGCGGGCTATTCTGTTTGAGCCCACTTTGTTTTTTTGTTTTTCTAAATTATTTTCTTTTAACTCATTTTCCAAATTTTCGTCGCCAAAATTTTCTTCTAAATTATTTTTCTCCCTTCTCACAAGAATAATATCATTTTCAACATCAACGTCGTAAATTTTTCCAGAATAATTTTCTTTTGAAATTGAAATTACTTTCACTGGTTTGTTTTCCGAGTTTAAGAAATAAATTTCTTTTCCATTTTCAAAATCAGAATAAACTTCTGCAATTGGTTGAAGAGAGAAATTAAATGTAGTGGCGCCGTAGCCGAGAATCGAACTCGGAATTCCGGTGAAGGAACCTTGTTTATCAGACAAGTGCCTTACCATTAGGTCTACTACGGCATCCACTACAAAATCATTATTTGTAGAAAAGTTTATATAGTTATTGTCATTCAAATAATTATATCCGGTGAAGGAATGTTCATCAGATTGGAGTCTTACCATTAGGGCTAACTTATCACTAGTCCATTTATTTTTTTCTGCAGAATAAACTTTATGTTTTTCGCTCACAACTAAATTTCCTTCTTCAGTTTCAATCACAAACATTTCTCCGTCATAATCAAAAATTTGTTTTTCAGTTGGAATTTGAAATTCTATTTCTCCAGTTTTTTGATTTAATGTCGCGACTTCTTCTTTCCCATTTAAGTCAGCAAAATATTTCCAACCATTTTCAGTTAAAATTTTTGTTTCATTATCATAACACTCGCTTAAATTATTCAAAAATATTTTATACATTTTATTTTCAGAAATATTTTCAAACTCTGCAATTTTTACCTCGGAGTCCTTTTCATAAACTTCAACCCGAGAAAAATTTTCAACAACACTCGCGTTTTCTAAATCCAAATCTAAAAGCCAATTATATTCTGAATTGTTTAATTCATTTTCTAATTGATTTAATTCTTCTTCAAGTGTCTGCGACTGCACAAATACAAATCCAGCAATTGCTAAAACAATTGCAATTATTAAAAATAGATTGATGAAATTTTTAGTTTTCATTCTTCAACCTCTTTTTTTAATGGGGCGTTATCAAAATCTTCTTTTATCAGTTGAACATATCTAGAAACGCTTTTCAACAAATCATTGCTTCTCGAAAAAGAGCTTTGTCTTTTTTTAGAATAATAAGTGTAAAGAATAGATTCTATTCCTAAATCATTTAACTTCAAAACTACCGGAACAAAATCACTATCATTTGCAATTAAAATTATTTTTTTTACTTCCTTATAATATAGAGGAACTATCATTAAATCAATTATAATTAATGAATCAACGCCTTTTTGCCCAAATACAAATTTTCCATCAACTTTTAATCTTTGACATCTTCCTTCTCTTACAATAACCCCCTTATCTCTCAATTTTATCAAAAAACCCTGCGGGTTTTTACTCCACACTAAAGTGCGGAGTTTGTTTTGGTTTTTTGATTCCCAAAAAAATACGCGTGTAAACCAACCGCAACATAAATGTCGCGGATTTTTTTTAGGATTAACAAATTGAACATATCCTTCTTTTTTTATTTCTTCTTCTTTTGTCTGATGTTCGCTTTGAAATGGGGGAGCAGTATAATAAAAAATTTTCTTACAATTAAGTTTTTGTTTTTTTGATAGATTATCTGAAAATTTTATGATGTTGTAAGATAAATATTTCCCATTTCCAAAATATTTTGAAAGTTTAGATAAAAATCCTGCGTCAATAAAAACAAGAGTATTCTCAGAAAAGCAATCATCCGGCAACCTTTTCAGATTACCGGGGAGTATGTTAGTTCTACTAAATCCCTCGAGTTTATAAACTTTTTCTTTCATTCATTTCCCCCTAAAATTTTTTTAATCTCATCAATTCTTTTTTTCTTTTCATAAATTTCATAAGGAACTTCAACTCCGTCGACGATTACAAGATTATTTCCTCTCGCATAAATTGTAATGTCTTTTTCTTTTGTCAGATTTTTTTCAAAAGTCACTCTTAAATAATTTCCAGAAGGAATTAAAATAAAATTATTATCTTGTGTTTTCACAAATTCATAAACATCTTCCAAAAAAGTTTTGTTTGAATCCAGATGTTCTGCTTTTGAAATTTCAATTATTAATTCATAAGTTTGGTTTGAAAGATGCGGAACATTCCATTCAATATAATCAACATAACTATCGTTGTCCAAATCATAAGCAGTGTAATTCACTAGTATCTTTTCAATTTCCTCGACGATAATTGTTGAATTTATTTCAGAAAAATTTTCGCTTTGTTCAGCTGAAACAATTTTGATAACATTTCCTGTCAAACTCCAAGAAATTTTTGCAAAAATATTTTTCAGCCAAATAAAAAATTTGGCATTTCCATTTCCAATAACTTGTCCTGTGATAAATCTGCTTCCTTCAAAAGATTCATTTGTCGTCGGGGTTTCAGTTTCATTTTCTTCAAAAGTTTGATTTACCGACGGAGTTTCTGTTTCATTTTTAGAACTTTCTGTCTTGTTAATTATTTTATCTTCTTCTGTTTGATTTGCTTGTTCGGTTTCATTTTCAATAATTTCAGTTTCATTTTCTATTGAAATCTCAGTTTTATTTTCTATAATTGTTTCATTTATCTTCAATGTTTCTGTCTCATTAATTGTCTGATTTATTTCCTGCGTCTGATTTTGACTTGTTTCATTTTCAGAATTTGTCTCATTTACCGACGGAGTTTCAATTGTTTTGTTAGTTTTTACAATCCAGTATAATTTTAATTTTCTTGCATCATTAATTTTAATTTTATAATTTTCATTAATTAAAGTATAAGCAAGAATATTTGTGTAATTCAATTCATCTGGAGCAGAGATTAAAATTTGTTTTTTATTTCCTGTTTCATTTTCTTCTGATTTCGGGGCCTCTGTAAAATATTCAACTGCAACTTGTTGTGAGGTCTCAGCAACTCCAGTAAGATTAATTATTTTTTTATCAGTTGTCTCAATTATCTCTGCTCCTTGCAATTCTTCTGAAATAACATTTCCTGTTAAAAATAAATTTCTTTCCAATGGTTTTTGTTTTTGCGATTCTTCAAATAATTGTCTGACTTCATCATCTCTTTTCACTGAAATATTTTCAGCGGTTTTGGGAATTTCAACGACAAAATCAGAGATATTTGAATTATTTACCTCAATAAATTTCATCCATTTCACTGGTTTGTTAATAACAGCAGGATATTGAATTGTCGTAAAAACTTCTGCAGTTAAGTTTATTCTTGTTTTATTTTCAATTGTCTTATTAAAAATTGTTTCATTAGAAATTATTGTCTCATTAAAAGGAATTTCAATTTTATTTTCTGTCTCATTTAAATTTTCAATTGTTTCATTCTCAACAATTGCCTCATTTGTCGTCGGTAATTCAGAATTTTCCGTTTTATTTGTTTCTGGAATTTCTGTTGTCTGATTTATTTCAGGAGTTTTTGTTTCTGTCTCTGTTTCATTTTCATTTGGAATTTCCTTCACCTCAATAATTTCCTTTGCTTCTGCCAAAATTTCATTTTCATAAACAATTTTAATGACAAGTTCTCCTTGTTCTGCTTTTAGATTTAAATCTTTTAGATTAATTTTAATTTTGTTTTCCTTGCTTGTCAAATATTCCTCGCCAAAACCAGTTTCAATTTCAGAATAATCTGTTGAAACAATAATTTGATTTCCAGAAATTTTTAATTTAACATTCTCATCGCTGATTGGTTCCCCATTTAATTCAACGCTTTTTATTTTTGCGGTTTTTCCTTCTGGAATTTCATAAACAAAATCTTTTTCTTTTGAACATTTTCCTTTCAAAACATTTTCATTGAATTCTTCAACAACAGCGCCTGTGATTGAAACCTCAGATAATTCTGATTGACTTTCTGAAGGTATCTCAGAATTTTGTTTAGAAATTTCTCTTTGCCCTAACTCTGAATTTGTTTCAGAATTTTCAGATTTAATAATTTCACTTTCTTGTTTTTGAGTTTCTTGTTGAGGGGTTTCTGTTTCAACATCTGTTTTAGTTTCTTTAGAAGCTTGCTCAAAATTATTTTCAGGAATTGTTCTTTGTCCAAAATTTTCAGAATCAAAGATAATTAATTCAAAATTAATTTCAGGATAAATTTTTTTCTCTCCCAAAATTCCATAACCAGAACCGCTTCCAGAAATAGTTTTTCCTTCAACATAAAAACTTCCATTAGAATTATACTCAAGCAAATCAGAAATTAAAAATTCTTGGGTTTTTCCTGATTGCTCGACGACAAATTTAGCATTTGCAGGAATTAATTCTCCTTCTTTAACTTGCAAAACAAATTCTCCAGAAAGATTTTCTCCAGAAAAATAAACTGCATTTGCATTTAACCCCACATTTCCTGTTAAATTTAAATTAGAAAAAATTAAAAAGAATAAAGAGATTAAAAAAATTATTCCTGCAAAAACAATCAAACTTTTTTTCCCAAACGAAACTGTGGGAGTAATAAAAGATTTTTCTTTTTTTGAATTTTTATTTGGGTCAACAAGCCCGACATATTTTTTTCTTACCTTTCCTGTCTCGTCTCTATAACTTTCGTAATAATATGGACCAAAAACTTTTCCATTTTTGTAAAAATATCTTTTGTAAGCCATTAATCCCTCTTTTAAATTTTAAAATATGTAGGAGTAAATGATTTATAAATATTACTTATAATATAGATTTATACTAAATAAGATATGCTATTGAAAAACAAAAAAATTTACCCACAAAAACAAAAACTTTAAAACCTCTTAAACATTTTTTTATTTATGAAAAAAAATAATCCAAAAAAAGCAATCTTAAAAAAAAGCAAAGAAATAAACGGAATTTCTGTAAAGGGCTATGATTTTAATCAAGGAATAAATTATGAAAAAATTTTGAAATCTTATGCAAGCACAGGCGCGCAAGCAACAAATTTTGCAAAAGCAGTTGAACTAATAAAAGAAATGCGAAAAGAAAAAGCATTCATCTATCTTGGCTACACTTCAAATATGGTTTCCACTGGAATCCGCGAAATAATTCGTTATTTAGTTGAACACAAATTTGTCGACGTTGTTGTAACTTCTGCAGGAGGAATTGAAGAGGACTTGATAAAATGTTTAGGGGATTTCAAAATAGGAAGATTTAATTTAAACGGCGCAGAATTAAGAAAAAAAGGAATCAACAGAATCGGAAATATCCTTGTTCCAAATTCAAGATACTGCAAATTTGAGGACTGGATTATGCCGATTTTAGAAAAATACGACGACAAAATAAAAAATTCAAGTGACTTGATAAAAATTTTAGGAAAAGAAATCAACAACAAGGACTCAATTTTATATTGGGCTGAAAAAAATAAAATTCCTGTTTTCTGTCCGGCAATTATGGACGGAAGTTTAGGAGACATGATTTATTTTTACAAAAATTACAAAAACAAAAATTTCAAATTAGATTTAGTTTCTGACGCTGAAGAATTAAATAATTCATCTTTGGGAAAAGAAAAAACAGGAATGATAATTTTAGGTGGAGGAGTTATAAAACATTCAATCTGCAATGCAAACCTTTACAGAAACGGAGCTGACTACGCGGTTTATATTAATACTGGAGAAGAATTTGATGCAAGTGATTCTGGCGCACGTCCTGACGAGGCCGTCTCTTGGGGAAAAATCGCATTAAATGGAAAGTCAGTAAAAATTTTTGCAGATGCAACTTTGGTTTTTCCTTTAATTGTAAGTGAAACTTTCGCGAGAGAAAAATAAATTTTGAAAAAAATTTTAAAATCTTTCTATCTTGTTAAAAATTCATTTTTAAAAATTGAAATTAACTCTTTTCTCTAAAAATCTTTTAAATTCTTCAACATCTTTTGAAAAAATTTGCAAGCCAGCAGAATTTTTGTGTCCCCCGCCTGTCGCGCCTTCAAACTTTTTAACAGCGTCGAGAACAATTTTTCTAACATCAATTTTTCCTCTTAAAGAAAATTTTATTCTCCCTTTGTTCTCGCCTTCATAACCAACTACAATAACTTTTTCAGGATATTCATAAATTAATTTATCTGCAAGGTGCTGACTCAAACTCATCTCCCCAGAATATGCAAAGAACAAAAGATTGTCTTTAATTTTTTCTTTTGCCTTTAAAAAAAGTTTGTTTAAAATATTTTCAATTTGTTCGTATTTTTCTAAGAAAGTTTTTGTCTTGGAATTTTCTTCCAAAACTTCTGACGGAAAATTTGCTTTCACTAAAAAATTCATCATCTTAACGACATTTGTCGTCGTGTCTTTTAACCCATAATTAAAAATTTTTACAAGTTTTCCTATTTTGCATTTGTAATAAACATCAAACGCAGTTTGGTATTTGCAATCAATAAAATCTGAATTTTCTTTTTTAAATTCTTTTAAAAATTTTGGAAGAAAACAATCCCCGATACATCCAACGACTGCGACCCACATGTCTTTTTTTTGTTTTGTAATTTCATAACATAGATAAGAAACTGGTTCGTTTTTTCCGCTGACATCAAATGTATTGTAGTAAAATTCTGTTTTCAATTTTGGAACTTCGTGATGGTCTATTACAATTAACGGCAGGTTCATTTCTTTAACTCCTTCAATAAAGGTGTTATTTATTTGCGGTTTGTCGAGGACAAAAACATAATCAGAACCAAGTTCGCGGATTCGTTTTAGATAAATTTCAGTTTGCTCGTCAAAAGATTTTGCAACAATTCCTTTTCCTCTTCCCAACCATTTCGCGAGAAGTAAAAAACTGGATAATCCATCTGCATCAGAGTCGTAAAAAAATACAGGATTAGCGCTTTTTTGAAGATGCTCGCGAATTTCTAAAACTTGTTTTTTTGTTAGCATAAATTAAAGAGTGAATAATCAATTAAAAATGTATGTTTAATAAAAAGAACCTAAGCGGTTCTTTTTTATCTCCCTTTTCTGTTCATGTTAAGTGGCATTTTCCTATGCCTCCTGTGATGCCACATAGAAGTTAAGAACCAAGGTTCTGCTCGAGCCTTCACTCTTTTTTTATTTTTGAGGCGATAACTCGTGAAAATTAAAAAAATAAAAAGGAAGATTTAAATACATAGCAAGTATATAATCCCATATGGTTACAACAATTCAAATTAGTTCAGAACTTTTAGAAAAATTGCAACAGATGAAAATTAATATAAAAGAAAGTTATGAAGAATTGATTTGGGACTTGATTGAAGATAGAATAGAGCTTTCTGAAGAAACTAAAAAAGCTATCGCAGAATATGAAAAAGATAAAAAGAGCGGAAACTGGAAAAATTTTTTAACATTTGATGAAGTGAAAAAGGGGCTAAAGATAAATGTATGAGATTATTTTTCATAAAAACGCGCAAAAACAAATAGAAAAATTGTCTCAAGAAATCCAGAAAAGGATTATTTTTTCTTTGGAGAGGATAAGAATTTCTCCACACACGCATGTGAAACGACTTGTAAATACCCCTTATTTTAGATTAAGGGTTGGAGATTATAGAATTATTTTAGATATTGAAAATAAAAAGTTGATAATTTTTGTAATTGAAATTGGGCATCGGAAGAATATTTACAAATGAATTTTACAGACGACGATTTGAAAGAAAGTTGAAAAAATATTTTGCAAGTTACAATTAATTGGATTTTCGGCCGAATGATTTCGCTAATGTTCCATAAATGCGAGGTCAGGAGCAAAGCAAGAATTATTATTAATAAAGAATAAATTTTCGCGAAGCTAAGAAATTTTATTTACGCGACTTCGTCGCATTTATTTGCTTCAAAATTGACTTTGTCAAATTTTTCCGCAAGAGAGATTATTAATCTAAAAAGGAAATTTTTAATCGTGGGTTTATCGAATTTTGAAATTTTGGTTCTCTGATTTTTTTGCGAGGTTCTCGTAGAAATTTAAGAAAGTTCATTTTGTCGTCGTGGAAAAATAAAAAAGAAAAAAATAGAAAGAAGAAAAAATAAAAAAGAAAAAATTTTAAGGGGAGCAACAAATACATTCCATATCTATATCAAAAATTTCAGGTCTGTCAAGAAAATCTAAATTTGTAGGAATATCCGAACATTCTATCTGATAATCTATAGAATAATCTAAGATTGTATTTGTTGAAATATTTTTCCAGGCAAACATTGCTTCTGCAGAAATGCAGATATGATTACTATAAGAACTATTACAAATTGAGTTACAATTTTTAGTATCTGTTGCATATCTTGCGATTTTACATTTGTTCAACCTTTCTAAAATAAATTTTCTTTGTTCATAGGATACACTCGTATAATTCACAAATTTTCCATCAATTTCCGCTTTAGTATAGACCTCTGGCCCATATTTTGATTGCTGAACTTTTATTACTCCTGCGTTCGGACTCAATTCAGGATTTCTCCAAAAAACAATCACAGCTCCGACG
>Ga0209727_1002240_pt1 | contig 14028 bp, 14 predicted proteins | sample RifGroC1_FD_183995 | JGI IMG/M metagenome (GOLD analysis project Ga0209727, IMG submission 183995) | Groundwater microbial communities from Rifle, Colorado, USA - Groundwater C1 (SPAdes) (version 2) | ecosystem: Environmental > Aquatic > Deep subsurface > Groundwater | place: Rifle, Colorado...
CCGGTACTTGGATTATGATCACTGATACCGACATATTCGTACCCAAGTTGTAAAGCCGTATCCAAAATTTGAATCAAACTGCTATCTCCAAGGTCATGCGACGAATCAAGATCATAGGACGTATGAATATGGAGATCACCCTTTACATCCTGAATTTCTACAAGATTGGGCAACGTATGGGCAATGGCAGCTTGAATTTCTCCTTTATCCTCCCGCAGCTCCGGAGGAATCCATTGCAACCCGATATGTTCATAAAACTGCGCTTCTGTCTTAAATTTTTTTAGGATATTCTTTTTTCCTTCCTTAATACCATATTCTGATAAAGAACAATGTTTTTTTAGTGCATATGTTCGAAGTTTGATATTATGATTCTTTGAACCGGTAAAATACTGAAGCATCGCTCCATAGGAATCTTTCTCCTGCACCCGCATGTCTACTTGTCGACCGTTGGTAAGAAGAATTGAGGCACCTGTCGGTCCTTTTTCAATAATTTTCTCATGGCGATACGTACAAAAATGGTCAATTGCAATTGTCGTATCGTCAGCAATGATTGCCAAATCGATATCTCCGATTGTCGCAACCCGCCTTCGCAGACTTCCGAGAACGTCAACTTTTTTAATATGTTTATTTTCCAAAAGAAAATCCCGTATGGCGGTTGCTATTTCATCGGCAAAAGGAAGAACTATTCGGGATTCTTTACTGCCGCCTTTCTGGTAACTTCGGATATTATTAATAATATATTCTTCCAACTTGTCTCCATATCCTTCCATTGGAGCTATTCTATGTGCTACTCCCGCGTTCAAAAGAGCTTCAACGACTGAATGTTCGTTAGTAAGTTTCAATTCCGTTACAAGCCGGTATGCGCGCCGAGGCCCAATGCCAGGAACAAGAAGAAGCGGAAATACGCTTGCCGGCACCTGCGCCAGTGTTTTGTCAAAATGTTTCGCGTGTCCCGTTCGAAACAGTTCATCTAAATGCCCTGCGATTGTTGGACCAATTCCTGGTATCTCATTAATTTTTCCGTCATCCCAGTAGTCTTTTGCTTCACGTGTTAGCTGCTCAATGCTATCAGCTGCTTTCTCATACGCAATAATCCGAAAGTAATTTTCTTCTTTAATTTGATACACTGCAGCAATATTTCGAAATAATTGCGCAAGTTGAAGGTTGGTCATATAGTAAGTATAATACAAGTCTGAGCGTCCCGCACAAAAAATAATGGACTCGTGGTGTAGCCTGGTTAACACGTGTCCCTGTCAAGGACAAGATCGCCGGTTCAAATCCGGTCGAGTCCGCAAAGTATTTTGTGCGGGGAGGTCGAGGGTTCGAATCCCTTCGGTCCCGCCTTCGCTCGCCGTAGCGAGCTTCGGCGGGTGCAACCCGCAGAACTTGCGAAGGAGAGAGTTGATTTTTTAAGTTTTTATCTCTGCCTGGAATTGAGGAAATTACATTTGAATACAATAAAAAAAATAACAAATAAAACAGACAACATCGCTTCGTTTATTGTTGGTGCTATTTTTATTATCATAATTGGAATTTTAACGTATTCCATATTAACCGGAAAACAAACAAAAAAAGAATCAGTATCCACAACAGCAGAAAATCCGAAATTGCCAGCTGAACACGTTGTACAAAAAGATGAATCACTGTGGACTATTTCAGAGAAATACTACCAAAGCGGATATAACTGGGTAGATTTAGCAAGTGCAAATTCAATTTCAAATCCTGATTATATTACCGTTGGGCTAAAATTAGTTATTCCCGATGTCAAACCTATTATTGTTGAATCAGGTGAAATATCTGCAAGCATTGCACCGAAACATACACAGGCAACAGTCCAGCAAGACGATACCTTGTGGGGTATTGCAATCCGCGAATACGATTCAGGATACCGATGGACGGAGATTGCTCGCTTAAATTCGATCGTCAATTCTGATCTAATTTACCCTGGAACCGTCTTGCGTCTACAATAACGGGCAGTGTACAATTTGAAATACAGCCTGCGGGCGTAGCCGCCTCATCGGCGGCCTGCCGAAGAGGCAGGTTCACCGGTAGTATACTTTACATATGTATTACACATATGTTCTTTATAGCTTAGTTAACAAAAGATTATATACTGGATATACAGAGGATTTAAAACAAAGAATTAAAGATCATAATAGTGGACATGGTGGTACGTATTCAGCTAAAAATAAACCATTTATGTTAATTTATTACGAAGCGTTTCTTTCAAAAAAAGATGCGCAAGGACAAGAAAAATTTTATAAAAGTGGATACGGTCGTGAAGTTTTACAAAATAAAATTGTAAACAGTTTATGTGACGTTAATAAATATCCGCGGCGGTAGTTCAGTGGTAGAATGTCTCCTTCCCAAGGAGAAGGTCGAGGGTCCAAATCCCTTCCGCCGCTCAAAAAAATATTCTTATGGCACCAGCACTTATCGAAACATTTTCAAATAAACAACAAGGATGGATTGTTAATGAAGTTGTACCTGATGGGGAAACTAAATGGATAGGAACATATGAAATCACTGGAACAACAGGAGGTTTTAAAATTAATGACGGTGAGAAAACTGTAAAGTGTGAAGAGGATTCCTGTCAAGCAGGAGTTCATTTCGTTTCCGTTAATTGTCCTTATACATCTCACGAAGGAGAATCTAAAACGGACATCTATGTAATTGCTGCATCACAGACACGTTCCAATCTAGAGCAATTATTAACATATCCAGGAATTAAACGTCTAATTGGAGTGGATTTAATAAAATAATTTTAAATAAGCGAGCCTCGGGAAAATTTGGTAAAATAAGCTGTCATGTCAGATCATAAAATTGCTATTTTTGAAGGAAAAAGAATTCGCAGATATTGGGATAATAAAAAAGAGTTATGGTATTTTTCAGTTGTTGATGTGGTTGCCGTATTAACCAACAGCAATAATCCACAAGTATATTGGCGAGTTCTTAAGAAAAGATTAATAGATGAAGGTTCTAATGAAACCGTTACAAAGTGTAACGGGTTGAAAATGAAAGCTGCTGATGGAAAAATGAGACTGACGGATATTGCTGATACCGAAGTTATGCTTCGAATTATTCAATCCATTCCCTCCCCCAACGCAGAACCTTTTAAGCTTTGGCTAGCTCAAGTTGGATATGAACGTCTTGAGGAAACCGCTGATCCAGAATTGGCTATCAACAGAGCGTTAAAAACATATTTACAAAAAGGTTACAGCAAGGAATGGATTAACCAACGCTTAAAAAGCATCGAAATTCGTAAAGCCTTAACTGATGAATGGGAAAAACGTGGAGTCAAAGAAGGATTGGAGTTTGCAATTCTAACTAACGAAATATCCCAAGCTTGGACAGGGTTAACGACTAAACAATACAAAAATCTCAAGGGCTTAAAAAAAGAAAATCTGAGAGATAATATGACAAATTTGGAACTGGTTTTAAATATGCTTGCTGAGACAGCCACAACTGAAATCTCACAGAAAAAACAACCGAAAAATTTCCCAGAGAACAAGGGAGTAGCTCGTGAAGGCGGAACAGTAGCGGGTCACGCAAGAAAAGAAATAGAATCAAAAACCGGTAAAAAAGTAATTACCCGTAAAAACGCGAAAGGCTTAAAGCTTATTTCATAAGCACACCTCGGTGGAATTTGGTAAAATACGGTAGCGATTCTGCCTCCTTAGCTCAACGGTAGAGCAGCGGTATCGTAAACCGTAGATGTCAGTTCAATTCTGACAGGAGGCTCAAAAAATTAATTAGCAGCAATAAGAGGAAATGCGTTTACTTTCTTCTCTACATGCTTTAGTCGACGTTCACGATCTGTTGTCACAGTATCAAAATACTTAATCGTTGTATCGAGCGACTTCTGAACTGAATCGATTCGTTTTGTAAGATTTTTTTCCATTGAATCAAGTTTTTGATGAATTGGTTTTAACTTTTCATCAAACTTCTGTTCAAGTTTTTCTTCCAATTTTGTTTCTACAGATTTATCTACAATGGTTCTAATTTGTTTAAGATCAGTTTTCGTCAACATACATTCATACTCTACAGCGTGGAAAAAAATGTGTCAATATGAATTTTAACATTATTATCGTGAGGCACTAATCCTTCACTCTTTCCCTAATATAACGATAGCGTCAAGAAGTGATGCGCTATCAAGAAGTGTTGAAGAAGCGGTTGCTTGTGGATATGACGACTTGATATCTGCTATCACAAACGCAGAAATTGCGGCAGTTTTCCCTTTCACTGTTACCCCCGTATAGTCATAATTATCCGCGTTTGCGGTCGCCACTTTCGTATACCTCGCATCTTCCAATACTTTTTTTCCTTTCCCTGCAAGGCCAGCTTCACCAGAGCCGTTTTGCACTTCAATTTTTAGCTTTATTCTATCAATAGGCACTACGGTAGGAGTTGGAGTAATAACTATTTGAGAAGAAACTGTTAAAGAACTTTTCCATAGTCTGATACTGAAAAATCCAATTGCCAAAAAAAGTGCGAGGACAATACCAAGAATCAGAGGGATTGGAAGTTTATTCTTTTCAAATTTCCCGCTATCTTTTTTCATAGCTAACCCTACCACAGGATCCGGTATGTTGGTTGCGATTGCCCGAACGGTAATCCCCTGCGTTTTAGTAAGATGTTCAATAAACGCGCGTTTGGTATCCTCAAGGGAACCAAGCGGATCCACACGCGAAACTTCCAAAACATTCCCATCGCAGATAGCGCACACAAATTCAGGTACAACTTGCGGATACACAAGAAGAAACGGTTCATGAACTTGAGAAGCCACCCGCGCCATAGCAACAGATGCTGACTCATGCGATTCAACAATGAGTCCGGCATCACTTGCAGCTTTGAGAATTTGGTCGATCGGACCTTGTTCAGAAAGAAGTAATCGTACTTGTTTCACACCAAACTCTGTATGAAGTTCCTGAAACGATGTGTTTTCAACCTTTTTTTCAACAACCAATCCTTTTGCGGTTTTTGAAAATATCGTTGCCGTAATACCAGATTTGGTTACATCACAAACAATAATTCTTTTTGCTCCAAACATAAGCTATAATTATCATACACCATTTAATAAACCATGGTATTTGATATAATGTCTTAAAATCATATATGCAATATTCACGACTTAGAAAATACGAAGAAAAAAAGCAGGAAAAGAAAATAGCAATTTCCATCATCGGCATCGTTGCTATTTTTATTTTTCTTGGTATTTTTGGTATCAAAATCCTTGTTGGTTTTAGCTTACTTGTTGATAAATTACGGGGAACTCCTCAACAACAAATTTCCCAACAGTTTCTATTACCTCCTGATTTTGATCCGCTCCCCATAGCCACCAACAGCGCTACCATTGCAGTTAGCGGTAAAGGCCAGCCGGGAATGACCGTCATTGTCTATATCAATGAAACGGATACGGAAAAAACAACTGTTGATAAAGACGGATCGTTTACCATTCCAGTCGTTAAACTCATTGAGGGATCAAATACAATAAGCGCCAAACAAACGGATGATAAGAAAAACGTAAGTGCGTTGTCCGAAGTCTTTACAGTAGTAAGCAAAAAATCTAAACCTACGCTCGATATATCTTATCCATCGGATAATCAACAAATCAGACAAGATCAAAATACTATTATTGTGACCGGAAAAACAAATGACGAAACAAATACGATAACAGTGAATGACCGCCTTGTTATTGTCCGAAGCGACGGATCATTCTCGTATGAGCTCAATGTCCCTGACGGAGATTCAACAGTTAAAGTTATCGCAACCGATACAGCAGGTAATCAAATAACAGTTGAACGGAAAATTAACTACGGGAAATAGCGCCAATAAAAATCCAAAACCAGATGAGGATTTGTGGATAAAAAAGTGTATTGACAAACATACTGTGAATAAAAAGAGCAGCAAGGATTGAAAAGTATGTTGTTTTGAGAAGTTGTTTTTTAATACGAAAATTTGACTGAATAAAATACATCACCAGTTTTGCAAATCCAATAAGTCCAATCACTCCGGTTGTCACAAGAATAAACAGCACACTGTTATCAATTCTTCTTATGGTAAATCCATTCCCGATAATTGGTGAATCAAGAAATAACTTGGTTCCCTCTTGCCAATTGGTTACCCTTGCCGTCACCGACCACATGCGACCAATTTCTGTTGATATGCCTCCAATGGAAGGAAAATAGAAAAGAGAAAAGAGAAATAAGAGAAGCAAAAAGAAATATATCCATTTTTTTGTCAAAACAATATACATCATGAGTCCTGCAAAAAAAGAAACGAAACTACTGCGTGAATAGGTAAGAAGTAATGCGACAAGAAGTAACATTTGCGAAAAGATACTATATAGCTTTGATTTCGCGCCCGTATATAAATACAAACCAAGAATAAAACAAACGACCAGAAAGCAGCCTACAAAGTTTGGATCAAAAAGCGTAGAAAATAACCGGTAATAATGTGGATCCCAGCCAAGGTATGAAAGATTACGAAGATTGGGGTATAAAAATAGTTGGATAAACCCCAATACTGCATATCCAACACCAAGATAATAAAGCCATTTCAGCCAATAGAGTTGAGTTTTTTTTGATTGCAGAACGAGAAAAATAACTGACACATACAGAAACAATCGAAGAACATACAAAAAACCAACAAACGTACCCGCGCGAAACAATAAATATACGCCAAATGCAATGATCAATGGTTTAAAAAAAGAGACTTTTATTTTTTTTATGTGAGAAAGAAGATAGAAAAAAATAACAATGTCGTGAACGTAGAAAGCAATAGAGGGAGTCATTTGAATTCTCCCAAGTTGTCCGGCAAGAAGACTGATAAATAACAATATCTCCCACATATTAGATGTTCTGTTGTTGCAATTCCCACATCTTCCCGCGGGTCAAAAATGAATGAAAACTCATCATCATTGCCATCACAAGTCCTGCTACGCCGTCAAAAAATCCTAATCTAAAAACATAGTTTTGAATAAATTTCGCTATTGGATAAAAAATAATTTCCCACGCATGCACACGAATTCCGGCATCAAAAAACACTTTTGCGTTTATCGTCGTATAACGGTTTATCTGACTGAGAAACGCTGAAACGCTTTTATGCGGATAATGCAAAAGGGGAGTGGTTAAAGAGGCGACAGGTCCAATAATTCTCCACGTCTCATGCACCGCTCGCTCCCATGTTCCAGCATTTTTCTTTGCAAGACGTAACAGTTTAACATTGGCAGTCTCTCCGTATCGCAGTTCCCTACCGAACAAAACATCTTTCCGTTTAATATAATAACCAACATATGTATCATCCTGAATACATTTTAGGATCTCTTCTCGAAGTTTCGATGAAACTAGTTCATCACTATCCACAAACAGCACCCACTCGCCTTTTGCTTTCGCGAGTCCGAAATTCCGTTGAGCCGAAAAATTATCGTTTAATGCGTGTTGAATGATAGTGACATTGTACGGTTTAACTACTTCCAACGTTCGATCGGTCGAATTATCATCCACAATAATCCGTTCATCACACCATTTCAGTGTTTCCAACACATTACTAATCAAATCTTCATCGTTATGCGTTAATATGACTGCAGAGACCATATATTTTTTGGGCAAACACAGACCAATTATATTTTTCTGCCTGTGCCGTTGTTTTAATTTCTTCTTTTGTTAGTTTCATCATAGCATCTGTTATGGTTTGTATGTTTTTAATTGATGCGCCAATCCCCGCTTTCCCCACTATCTCCGGCAAGGCACCATTTTTGGCATATATGACCGGACAACCACTCGCTAAACTTTCTACCGCAGGAAGACAAAAACCTTCAGTTTGCGAAAGAGAAAGCAGCGCAACAGCTCCTTTATACCACTTCGCGAGTTCCGTATCCGGGACATATCCCAGAAAATGAACGCCTTTTTGTGATGTAAATTTCAAACCAACACTTCCACCAATGATAATAAAATCATACGGTCGCTTGATTTGATTTAAAAAACGAGTGAATGCGGCAATAGCTACTGATATATTCTTTCCGGGCTTAAGAAGCCCGACAGTCAAAAAATAGGGATTTTTATTAACTGCTTTGGCTTTATTATTCTGAAAAATCTCACTGACCCCTGGATAAGCGACCGTAATATCTTCGGATTTCATACCATATGTCTGAACAATATCCTGTTTACTTGCGTTTGAAATAGTGACAATATGCTCAGATCTTGCAACAAGCGAAGCTGTTTGCTTGATAAGGACGTTCGCCTGTTTTCCATATACTTCAGGATGATGCAAAAAACCCAAATCGTAAATAAAACCAATTGCATGTCTAACTCCTAGAGGCAATGCTTGAGATAATCCCAAAAATATATCTACGGGACGCAACACAAGTTCAATGGGAAGATGTATTTTCATGTATCCCATTGAAGGAATAAGCGGGATATTTATCATATTTGCGCCAAATTCCTTCATAATATTTTTAGGAATTGAAGAAAAACTGTATAACCGATACGTATTTATGGTATCAATGTGAGAAAGATGTTTGAGTAATTCTCGTGTAACACGGTACACACCAACGTTCAACCTTTCGTCTTGAGAAGATATTGCTCCTGCATCAACACCAATTACCATAGTGCCTCCCAATACGCTTTAGAAATCGATAGTGCAAAATAATAATGTGCTTTGATGCCGACACATCCATCAAAAATTCCTTTACCTCTGACAAGTGCGACAAAAAACATGTCAATAAATGAATAAATTGCCATCCAAAGATACCATACTTTTGGTTTGTGCAAATCTTTAAAATCTAAGGATGCAAGTTTGGTATACAAATCCATTGGTTTCCGTATGACATTGTCATGATAAATATCTAACGCAACTTGTTTTGTTTTTTCTTTTGAAATCGTCAGCTCTTCATGTACCCGATGGATATACCGGTATTCCGGCTTGTTTCGAAATAACCGGAGCTGATAGTCAGGATAAAATAGCCCATGTTTCAAATAATGTGTTTTATCGTAATACCATCGCCTTCGAAACCAATATCCGTCATAGCGAGTATTTTTCAAGAGCGTTTGGATAATTGAATCAAGCCTGCCTGCCGGCAAGGCAGGGCTAAGCCTTTCATCGGTATCGAGTACCAAAATCCACGGTTCTTTGATTTTGGCAAGAAGCTTATTCCGTGCTTCTGAAAAATTCTGCATCCCTTCCTGCCTGAGCGTCAAAACCTTAATACCTTTCATATCTTTTGAGCAAGAATTTCTATATTAGTTCCGCCATAATTAACGTTTAGCAATTTATAAAAAATCCTACAAATTAATTTATCAAAAATAATATATTTTAATTTTTTTTCCCAATTATTCGTTTCTATCGATATTAATTTAGTATTTTGATTGTATTGATGACGTTTACCTAATAAATACTTTACTAAACCAGCAAAATCTACTGGATAACTCCATGAGTCAATATATAATATTTTAAACTTTTCAGATTCAAGCAATTTACTTAAGGTTGCTTTATTAAAATAACTTAGATGTTCTGGAGGTATTAAATAATCAAATTCACTTTTTCTTATTCGTGAAACATAACTACTTATGTTTGGAGTGGATATATATAATAATCCTAATCTATCTAATAATTTTTTGCATTTCCTTATAACAGAAATGGGGTCGGTAAAATGCTCAATAACCTGATTCATTGTAATTAAATCACATTTATTGTTGGTTTTATAATCATGTATACTTTTTCTGTAAACTATTAAATTTGTGTTTTTCTTAACATAATTCACTAATTCACTTGATGGATCTATTCCCACTGGCAACCAACCGTATTTTAATGCCTCAAGCATAAAAGTCCCATTACCGCATCCAATATCTAATAACTTCTTTCTAGCTCCCCTAAATTTTTCTAAGATGGATAATGTATGTTTTGAATCTTTTAACGTTATTTTGTTTTTCTCAAATATGTTTACAATAAATTTTGAATAATATTTTTTCAAAAACTTATTACTCGGTTTCGGATTAACAAAAATAAACCTACATTTTTCACATCTGACGATTAACCATGGTGAAATTGTATATAAAACTTTTATCTGTTTTGAATTACATAAATAACAAGGGGGCTTTATCATGAGCTAAGTGTAACATTATGTTTTACTTGTTGACAAATATTCTATTTAGTCCAATATATAATTAGATGAAACCTAACTTTATTATTAAGTTAGTTATTTTTATTATAATAATATCTTCTTCGTTCTTTCTCTTCGCATCAAAAGTAGAATCAACTTATCAAAGATACGGAAACGCCGTAATTAATCCAACAACTTCGGATTGGGATTCAATATATGTTAAAATGCCAGCCGTTATTTTTGATAAGTCTTTGTTTAAAATGCTTTATTCAGGATACGGAATAAATCATCGATGGCAAATAGGTCTGGCTTACTCAATTGACGGAATTAATTGGTTTAAATTTTTAAATCCTGTTAAATCACGATTATCCTATGATAATCGTGACACTCACGATCCCACATGGTTATTCAACCCAGTCAAAAATTTATATGAAATGTGGTATGCAAGTTCAACAAATGGAGGTGCAAATAATTTCAAAATTTATTATTCTCAAAGTAGCGATGGAATTTTTTGGTCGAATAATTCCGATATTATCGTACATGAACCTACAGCTCAATGGGAAAATGAAATGGTTTCATGTCCATTTGTTCTCTTTGTCAATAATAAATACTATATGTGGTTAGCTGGAAGGAACCCGGGGCCACAAAATACGGGGATTTGGCAGATAGGTTTTTTTACCTCAACAGACGGTTTAAATTGGATACCTGAACCCAATAATCCAGTAATCAAAAAAACTTATGATTTGGAATATAGCCAAATAATTAGTCCTGAAGTTTATTATGATACTGATAATCCAGATAGATTATTCAACATGTTTTATTTGACGCATGATCTCGGATCACAATCAGCTATATTGTATGCTTATTCAAACGATGGAATTAGCTGGACAAAGCCTAGTAACGAAAATCCAGTTTTATTAAAAAGTTCAGTTTCTCAAGCCTTTGATCAATATGGGGTATCAGAATCATCAATATATAAAAATAACAACTCAAGACTATTATGGTACAGTGGACATTATTTAGGATCAAAAGGCATTGGCCTTGCGTATTATGGGGATGCGCCGGTGGCGGGGCCGACGCCGAGCGGATCGTTGTTTCCTGAAATATCGCCAACAGAAACTCCGATACCAATCCCCACAGCGACACCTGTTCCAACAGCCACTCCGGTGCCCACCGCAACACCAACTCCTACTTCCAAACCGAAAGAGCCAATTATTATTATTCCGGGCATGTTTGCTTCGTGGAACAAAGAAGCGATGCTGGAAGGAAAAACAAATTATTCTACACCTTGGAAACTTCTGCCATTTATCAAAGAATATGACGGCATGATCCTCACATTAAAAAATCTTGGATATACAGAAAATGATTTGTTGTATGTTTGGCCGTATGATTGGCGGAAAAATGTTGCAGAGAATACATCGAAATTAAATACCTATCTCAATTCAAACGTCTTTTCCAAATACTCGAACGCAAAAATATCACTCGTCGGCCATTCTCTTGGAGGATTAATTGCCCGCTCATGGACACAGACAAATACCAATAGAGAAAAAGTAAATCATCTTATTAATATAGGTTCGCCAAATCTCGGCGTCATTCAACCATACCGAGCATGGGAAGGCGGAGAAATTTCTCAGGATTCGTCTGCTCTCACCGTTGCAACAAATTTGCTGTTACACATAGGAAAAAATAAACTGCAAACCGACAGAGAAACGATCCAGCAGCTTTTTCCGGTTCTGAAGGATTTACTGCCAACATCACCATACTTAATAAAAAAATCAGATAGTACTGAAATAACAAAAAATCAGATGTATGTCTGGAATTCGTGGCTTGAAACGCTCAACACATCTGTTTCCCCTATCTATTCTATTTTAAACGCAATCGGGGGAACCGGAAACAACACACCGGACAAGTATGTCGTATCCCAACCGAACAAAATTGATTTTCTTTTGGGAAATTGGCAGGACGGAAAGCCCGTGGAAACAAAAACTGAAACCGGTGACGGAACGGTTACGACCGCACGATCGGTTTTTACTGATGATGCAAACACAATACTTACGAAAGATCATGGTGCACTCATTGCCTCAAAAGAAGGAATAAAAACAATTCTTGATACTCTCGCTATTTCATATACTGAAGATCAGATTTCAGAAGGAACAAGCACAAAATTCAGTCCGTCTCTTATATTCACTATGCAATCACCCGCAACCATGTCCGTTTCATTTAACGGACAAACATATAACGATCAAGACGGCTTAATTTTTATACCAAACGCAGCAGACGGCTCATACAGTGTCACTGTCACGGGATCAGACACCGGATTGTATCATCTTTCTATCGGACAATTCGGGATAAATGAAAATAAGTGGAGTGATGTGGTTAATTCAACGTCACCTCAGCAAACTGAAACATATACGATAAATTTTCAGCAAAATAATCTTCTCGATACGCCAATTACCAATATCACACTTACTGACTGGCTGACACAAATTGAACTGAAACTACAGGAATTGGAAAAAATGACTGACAAGAAAAACACGCGTCTTGCCCGTATTGATATAGCAATTGCAAAGAAACTGACTAAACCCTTAAATCCGCTTGCAATCAAACAATTGCTGGAACATGTCTTTTCGGTCCTTTCGTCAATAAGAAAACAGCGTAATTCACAACAAGCAAAGCAGTTGACTTTTGACATTGGTGATTTTGTGATGCGTGCATATATCTCGCAATTTTCCAATAACGATTATTACCCGGCAAAGAAACTGACAAATCAAAACGAAGCGCTTACTCAAAAACAAACAAAACTCCTCATGCAGATTGAAAAGAAAAAACTGGACAGCGAACACGTTTTGCTTCTGCAAAAAGGAATGACACTTCTTGAAGAAGGTAAAAAAGCCCAATCCAAAAATGAACTGGCAAAAGCCTGGATTTATTTCTTCCAAACAAAACTTCTTTTTGATGAAGTATTGTAATATGAGTGGGCGTATCAGGACTTGAACCTGAGACCTTTTCAATGTCAATGAAACGCTCTACCAGCTGAGCTATACGCCCTCAGTATTTCAGTTGTTTACAAAACGTTTGTATTATATCATAGGAGTAAGGATAATTATGGATAAAATTAAAGAAACGATCAGTTCTATTTTTGATTTCTTCCAGGGAATCGTCGTATTTATGGCCATGCTTGTTATGGTGTATTTGTTTCTCTTTTCTCCCCAGGAAATTAACGGCCAATCCATGTTCCCGACGTTTTACGACAAAGAACTTCTGATTACCAATAAAATCGTGTATAAACTCAATAAACCAAAACGCGGCGATATTGTCATTTTCAAATCTCCAAGAAATAAGGAAATTGATTATATTAAACGGGTCATCGGACTTCCCGGCGATGAAGTCACACTAAAAAATAGTACATTTTATATAAACGGAACAAAAATCGAAGAACCATATATCGGTCCGACTATTGTCACATCACCAGGGACATTTCTGAAGGAAGGTGAGCCAATCATCGTTCCTGACAATATGTATTTTTGTGCGGGAGACAATAGGCAGCACAGTTCTGATTCACGGGAGTTTGGTCCAGTACCACTTACGGATTTTATCGGTCAGGCATTATTCCGCTATTGGCCGATAAATAAATTTTGGGTCATACCAAGCGTGTCCTACGGGATCTAATCAGCCCGAAAGTTTTTGCCGCATTTTCTTAAGTACCACACTGGTCGTTTCAAGATTTCCCCGTATGACAAACACAACCCGAGCTTCAACTTTTGATTGCGTAATTTTAACCAGTCCATTGACTGCTTGCGCCATATCTTTTGCCATACCATCAAGTTCATCGCTATGAATTCTCTCTACTTTTGTGGTGTTTGTGTTTGCTCCTGTTTGTGCTTTTAGTCGCCTCGCTAAATCCTCAGCGCGCCTCACAGACGCATTCT
>Ga0209727_1002247_pt1 | contig 14014 bp, 11 predicted proteins | sample RifGroC1_FD_183995 | JGI IMG/M metagenome (GOLD analysis project Ga0209727, IMG submission 183995) | Groundwater microbial communities from Rifle, Colorado, USA - Groundwater C1 (SPAdes) (version 2) | ecosystem: Environmental > Aquatic > Deep subsurface > Groundwater | place: Rifle, Colorado...
CTGTTGGCAAGTTTCCTTGCTTTCATTGAAATAATTAGTGTTAACTTCATATCCGAAATAAGGCAGTCCTATATATGCAATCAATGCTATTCCAGCCAGCCAGATTAAAAATTTGATCAAATGAAACATCTAAAGTTAAAAGTCTTTAATGTCTATAAAGTTCATAAAGCAGGCGCGCTTTTGACTTGATAGACTTTTGACTTGATAGACTAAATTATTATCGTCCTATTCCTTTATATAGTATACCATGCTTTTCAAATGATGCTCGGTCAAGGCAATTCTTTCCGTCAATAATAGCTTGAATATTGTGCTTTGCAAAAAGAGCAGCATCAATTTCCTTGAATTCTTTATGGTCAGTGGCAAGAATGATGGCGGAAGATTTTTCAAGTAATTCTTCAATTGAGGCAACTGTAGAATGCTTGGTTGTGTGTGGATCAAACACTAAAACTTCAGCACCATGATGTTTGAGATGTTTGATTATTTGGAGTGCTGGAGATTCTCGCAAATCTGCAACGTTAGCTTTGTATGAAATTCCCAATAATCCAACAACGGTTCCATTTAATGGAAGTTTGCGTGTATTGAGAGCATCTTGCATAAGTTCAACTGTGTATTCTGGCATTGAGTTGTTTACTTTGCGTGCAATTTTCAAAAACTCATGATCAAATCCTGAAGCCTTGGCGCGTTCAATCAAATAGTATGGGTCAACTGGGATGCAGTGTCCGCCAACTCCGCAACTTGGCCAATGAGGCATGAATGCGTATGGCTTTGTTGAGGCTCCTTTAATAACATTAGTGATGTTTATATCAAGTCTATCGAATGATTTGGCAAGTTCATTTACGAATGCAATATTGATATCCCTGAATGAATTTTCTACAATTTTAACTGCTTCAGCTTCGCGAATCGTGTCCATTGGCATGATTTGCGCATCGATGATGTCTTCGTAAAAAGTAACTGCAGTGGCAAGACCTTCCTTTGTGAATGAACCCACAACGCGGGGAATATTGGTCACATTCCAAATAGGGTCGCCCGGATTGATCCTTTCAGGTGAGTGAGCGAGTTCGTAATCCTTTCCAACAGTGAATCCTGCCTCGGCAAAAATAGGTTCAACAACTTCTTCACATACTCCTGGATTTATGGTCGATTCAATCACGACCAATTGTCCCGGATTAAGATTCTTTGCAATTGTTGCAGCCGCAACTTTTACAGGTCCGAGATCTGGAAGGAAACTTCCATCTACAGGAGTGGGAACGCAAACAATCACAATATCAGATTTTTTGATTACTGCTGGGTCACTGGTAGCAGTAAGTTTGATCTTGGGAAGATTTTCTTCAAGGAAGTCTTCTTTAATGGGGCTTTTACCACTATTGATAAGACTATTTTTTTCTTCGTCATTTTCGAGACCATAAACGGTATAACCCTTTAGGGCACATTGAACAGCAAGCGGCAATCCTACATAACCTAGACCAATGATACAAACTGATTTTTTCGATGTTTCCATGTAGATTATTTTTTGATATTTAATACTTACTATATTAAAGCATGCTTCCTGATTTTACAAGGCAAAGCTTGAAAAGGGAAGTCTTGACAAATATTGCAAAATAAGTTATTATTATCTGTTAAATAAATTATCACATATATACTATGCATAAGAAAATGGATAAAGGAGAAATTGTTTTTCATATTGCTATTCCAGTAATAATGGTTACAATAATATCATTGATGGGATATTATTCTGTTATATTGACATTAACTCTGCTTCATTAGATGCTTGTTTCTGAATCAAGACATGTATTTATCATATTTATCTCAAATATTATCGGAGGATCAGGATGAGAAAGAATGATGAAGAACAAGAGCTGTTCAATCTTCCTTACCTTCTATCATTTGTTGAATGTCTGATTTTTGTCTCAATTATAATTTTATGGACATTGGTCAGGTTCGGGGTGATAGATGAGCAATACATGCAGTCGGTGTGCGATTTGCAGTATATTTTGATCGCGACAGGCTTAGTGATTGGCTCACTGCTTTGTATTTTGCTCAGAAAGAGATAGTTTATGGCGCTTGGTGGAACTTCACCGGCGCCCTTTTTTTATTTCAAATCATGGGTTATACTTAGGTCATATGAAAATAGGAATAAATGCGTCTTTTTTGCGCAAACAAAATAACGGAATAGGGCAGGTGACCACTAATTTCTTAAAGAAGTTGGTGGAGATTTCGAATGATAATCTGCAAGATGACGGACAACTTTCAAATGAGAAAAATATTTATTTTATATATCTTGAAGAGGATGTTGATTTGGAATTGCCGGAAAATTTTCATAAGGTTATTTTCTTGCCGTTTTGGAAACGCGACGATTTGATTCGTAAAATTTGGTGGGAAATGATATCACTACCGAAAAAGGTTAAAGAAAATGAATGTGACGCTTTGCTTAGTCTGTACCAATGTCCCACAGTGCTGCGTAACATGCTACGTAACAAAAATAAAACTAAGCACGTGATGGTCGTGCACGATCTTATTCCGAGACTTTTTCCACAATACCTCAACAATTGGAGAAAAAAAGTTTATCAATCTTTGTCAGAGCGTGCAATAAAAAAAGCAGATAAAATTTTGGTTGTCTCTCATCGAACAGAAAAAGACCTTATTAAGCACTTGGGAATTGATGCATCGAAAATCTCAGTGAATTATATTGACGTTGATGAAATATATAAAAAAGAAGTCAGCCAGGAGAAATTAGCGGAAGTTTTAAAGAAATATAATTTGAAATCCGGATATATATATAATGGTGGAGGATTAGAAGTTCGAAAAAATACAGAAAATGTCCTCAGGGCTTATCAGATTTTGAAGGAAAATTTTGGAAAGGCGAGCTGGCTTCCTAAATTGGTAATCTCTGGAAAGCTCATGCCACAGCTTGCGCCATTAGTTTGCGACGTGGAATCATTAGTGAAAGGATTGGCCCTTGAAGAGGACGTAGTTGTTTTGGATTGGGTTCCTCAAGAAGATCTGCCTGCCCTCTATCGAAATGCGGCCGTTTTTATTTTTCCTTCACATTACGAAGGTTTTGGAGTGCCAGTATTGGAGGCGATGAGCCAAGGTGTTCCAGTAATAACAGCTAAGACATCATCACTTCCTGAAGTTGGTGCAGATACGATTTTATATTGTAATCCTGATGATGTGGATGATTTGGCGATGGTTATGAAAAACGTGCTTACAAGTAACCATTTGCAAGCGTCACTCTCCCTCAAAGGCTACGAGCGTGCCAGACGCTTTTCTTGGAACAAATTTACAGGAAAAACAATCGATATAATTCAGGAATTAGGCGGTAGGAAGTAGATGCAGGTAAAAGGACAATTTAAAACTTAAAATATGCTCAAATATCTTAATAAATTCTCAAAGTATATCCAATTTAATCCTACTAAAGCGTATCTTGTTTTGGCTAATATTGTTTTGGCTGTTTTTGCGATTTGGTTTTCGAATGTCGGATTGCTGCCATTTGCGAAATCGAGTGACTTTGCTTTTTTTGTGATGCTTGCTTTGGTTTTAGCTTTATATCGTCCAGGCTGGACGTTTGCTTTTTTTGTAGGCACATTGGCTCTGGAAAATATAAACCTAGCTCCAAATGGTCTTGGGATATCATTAAGACCCTATCAATTTTTTGGAATAATTACTATTATTGCACTTTTAGTTCAAATGGTATCAAAGCGCTTAGCTTTTCCTTTACCAAAGTGGCGTTGGTACGATTTAATGCCAATTTTATTCGTTATTGCTGGGTTTTTAAGCAGTATAGGATCTCAGAATGCTGGCACAAGCTTAAAACAATCTATTATTGCGGCTTCTTTTGTTTCATTATATTTTTTGAGCAGAGTGTATATCCAAACTTTTGAGGATTTGAAACGCATTTTACCTTTTTTTATGAGCAGTGGCATTGTCGTTATTATTTACAGTATCTGGCAAAATATAAGATTTTTAGGTGGTAATGCTCCTTTCGAGGTTATGCCAGGGAGACCGAATGGAACTTTTACTGAAGCGGATTGGTTGGGAATATACATAACATTTCTAATTAGCGTACTGTATGCGATGATTTATTATATTTATAAAAATAATTTTTATAATAAGTCTGCAATTTCCAATTTCCAATTTCCAATTTCCAATCAATTTCTTAATGTTAAAATTTTTAAACAAATAGTAATTTATATTTGCATACTCATTTCGTATATCGTTTTGATTCTTACGGTTTCTCGAAGCGCTTGGATTGGCGCGGTAGTTGTTACTGTCGGATTTTTGAAGATGATTCTTACAAACGGCTCCTTGAGGATTTCGCACTGGCAATGGAGGGAGTTTTCTCTTCAGGGTGTTTTTGTAACGGTAGCATTATCTGTCAGTTTGGTAATTTCATTATTGGTTCCTTTGACCAATTTTCAAATCTTCAATAGAGCGGTAAGTACGGGGGGTCAACAAAAAATTACGATAGCGTGTCCAGCTAATGCGGATTACGTAATTCCAGAAAGAATTAGCAATTTGGATGATATTAAGCCATGCAGGCATATAAATCTTGAAGATATAGAAAAGGAGCGCTCAATTGGAAATTATGTCACAGAAGTTTATAGAAATGATCCAACGGTAGGAATACGCGCTGAAATTTACAAAAAAACAATTGAACAGATTAAGGAAAATCCTATTTTGGGGATAGGCTGGGGAAGTATAGGTAATATTCTTGGGAGAGATGAGAATGGAGCAAGTTTGAATGCTAGCAATATTTTCTTGGAAGTTTGGCTCGGCAATGGGATATTAGGGATAGTCTCATTTATAACGCTGCTTTTATATGTGCTAGTGTTTTCAATTGCTCAGTATTTGAAAGATAAGAATTCGGATAAGGCTGCAATAGTATTTGTTTTGCTTGGATGGGCAGCGATAGTGTTTCCCAATCTTTTCAATTCAGGAATATTTCTAGGATTTGTCTGGGCATATTTGGCTGTTGCAGTTGGATTGCTCAGTAAAAAATAATTTTGTTACGTAGCATGTTACGTAACAATGTAACAATTTAGTAATATGACGATTATGCGCATTGGGATAGATATCAGACTTGTAGGGAAAAAAAGAACTGGTGATGAAGTGGTTATTTTTAATTTAGTTAGGGAATTGGCACAAATAAATTCAAATCATCAGTTTGAACTTTTTACCGATGTTACGGATGAAAAAGTATTGAGAGATATCTCACAGCGAATTGGAATTGGCGGAAAAGAAAATTTTAAAATCATTTCACTTGAAACTCCGAACAGATTCGCTTGGAATTTTTGGACTCTCCCGATGTATCTTAGAAAAAATCCAGTTGATGTTTATCATACTCAATATATAACGCCATGGTTTGTTTCAAAAAAAATCAAAGTTGTAACCATCATTCATGATATTTCTTTTAATTTCTTTCCAAAATTCATTAAATTTTCAGATTTATTTTTTTTAAGGACACTTATTCCTCTAAGTGTTAGGCGTGCAGATAAGATTGTGGGGGTGTCTGAATTTACTAGAGATGAGATTATTAAATATTACAAAGTTGATCCTGAAAAAGTTGAATGGATTCATAATTCGGTTAGTAGTGAGTTTTTAGATTTAGAAGTTTCTGAAAAGAGGTTGGCGGAGGTTAGGAAAAAGTATGATCTGCCGGAAAAATTTATCCTATATATAGGAACATTGCAGCCACGTAAAAACCTGCCGATGTTTATTGAAGCTTTTGCTAAAATAAAAGAGGATTTAAATGGCATGAAGGTGGTTATTGGTGGAAATCGAAAGGCTCACAATTATGATATTGGGATTGATCAGGTGATAAATGAGAATAATCTGCACGAAGATATCATATTTCCTGGTTTTATTGATGAGGATGATAAGCCTGCTATATTTAAGCTGGCCAATGTTTTTGTTTTTCCATCATTCTATGAGGGGTTTGGCATTCCTGTGCTTGAAGCCATGGTCAAGGGTGTCCCTGTGCTGTGCTCTGATATTCCAAGTTTGAAAGAAATTGCCGAGAATGGTGCATTATATTTCAACCTGGGTGACCTTGATGATTTTTCAAAAAAGTTGTATGATATTTCTATGAACAATGACCTTCGAAGTGAGCTAGCTCGAGCAGGTTTGAATCGAGCCAGCTTTTTTTCTTGGAAAAATTCTGCCCGCAAAATGCTTGCAATTTATGAGAAATTGCTGCATAATTGAGCGGATTAATATCATTGAAACATATAATCATTTAAACATAGAAACAAGTTCCGCGAGCAATTCTTACTTGTTTTCATGTGTCGAGAAGATTAAATATTTAAATTATTAAGTGACTAAATAAAATTGCGCTATGGAAAACGAACATATTTTTACCAGAAACCCTAAGCCCAGCTTAGAAAGCAAGAAAAAAAGAAAGTGGTTGAAACCGCTTCTTATTTTAGTTGCAATCATATTATTAGTTGGCGGAGTTTTTGCGTGGAAGGCTGAGAGTCTATTTGATAAGATTTCAACAAACGGCAGTGTGATTGGGAGTCTTACGCATATCATTCCTGGTGTAGCTGATGAACTAAAGGGTGAAAAAGAAGGCAGAATCAATATTCTATTATTGGGAATGAGAGGTGAAGAATTGTCTGGAGGGGGACTACTTGCCGATACCATTATGGTTGCAAGTATTGTTCCCGCTGAAAATAAGATTTCTTTATTTTCAATCCCGCGAGATTTATATGTTCAAAATCCTGGAACAACCTCAAAAAGTAAAATAAATGCAGTGTATGCTTATGGGGAGGATAAAAAGAAAGGCGGCGGCATGGAGGATATGAAAACTGTTGTGAGTGAAATTGTTGGGCAACCAGTTGGTTATGCGCTAGCCATCAATTTCAAGGGCTTTACTGATTTGGTGAATGCTGTTGGCGGAATCGAGGTTGAATTGAAGCAACCATTCGAGGAGGCTATGCAATTTAATGAAGAACGAGTTTGTGATTCTTATACGTTCACCAAGAAAACGGGCAAATTCGAAAATAAATATCATACAAGAAATGATGGTTCAAGATATTTAGCGGTAAGCTATCCGCTTTGTACCAATCCAAACACAGAATGCGGCGGTGATTTTAAATTGCCAGCAGGGAAGCAGATACTTGATGGGGAAAAGGCTCTTTGCTATGCACGTTCAAGAAAAACAACAAGTGATTTTGAGCGCGCAAAAAGGCAGCAACTAGTAATTCAAAAAATTAAAGAAAAAGCATTATCTGCAGGAACTCTAACAGACTTTACTAAAGTGAATGCTATGATTGATAGTCTTGGAAATAATATAAAAACTGACATGCAAGCATGGGAGATTAAGCGTTTCTATGAAGTTCAGGGCAAAATGAACAATCCTCAAATGTCTCAACGTGTATTGGAGAATAATACCGAGGGCCTTTTGTATAATCCAGAACAACGACCTGAAACAGGTTATATCTTGCTCCCGATCGGAGACAATTACGATAAGATTCGAGAATCTTTCCAGAACATCTTTACATTGCCTGCGCAATCAGATATAAAAGGGTATTAAACCTTTTGATGTCATCACTCGCTCGGAAATGCCCACCTGCTGGCGGATCATTTCACTCGACTTCGTTCGACAATAAATCCAAAGAATTAGGTTGCCGCCGCTTGCCAATTTATTCATTGAATTGAAATAATAAACATGGAGCTTTCAATAATTGTCGCAAACTATCGTAATCCAGAAATGCTTAAAGTTTGCTTGGATTCAATACTGAAATATACTCAAAATATTGAGTATGAATTAATTGTTGCCGATAGTGCGACCCAAGAAGATACTGAAATGCTAATGCGTGAAGAATTCAGTGATTTGAAATTCCTTCCCTTTAAGGAAAATGTTGGCTTTCAGGCTATGGTTAAAAAAGGAATTGAAAATAGTAGTGGTAAATATCTTCTCATTTTAAATGGCGATATAATCGTTACGGAAAATTCCATCCAAGGAATGCTAAAATTTTTACAATCCGATAGCTCTATTGGCATGGTTGGGCCAAAGCTTCTAAATTTCAATGGGACATTGCAGTCATCATGCTTTCGTTTCTATGAACCTTTGACAATTGTTTATAGACGAACAATATTGGGAAAATTACCTTTCGCAAAAAAACATCTCGATTGGTTTTTAATGAATGATTATAATCATGAGCAGCCCAAAGCAGCTGATTGGCTGATGGGAAGTTCGCTTCTGATTACGCGAAGTGCATTAGAAAAGGTTGGTCTTATGGACACTAGGTATTTTATGTATATGGAAGATGTTGATTGGTGTCGAAGATTCTGGGAAAATGGTTTCAAGGTTTTTTATTACCCACTTGCCAGTATGCATCATTACCATGGCAAAGGAAGCGCAAAGGGTGGGGTGATTAGGTCGCTTCTATTTAATAGAATGACGTGGATTCATATTTCCAGTGGTCTGAAATATTTCAAAAAGTTTTGGGGAAAAGAGCTGCCTGTTCATAATTAGACTAGAAAAATTAAAAAACCTAGATAAAAAATTCTTCCGCGCCGCAGGCCTTTGGAATTTCAAATACCACTATGTCAGATGAAATCAAAAATAATGATACTTTGCCGGAAGAACTTCAGAGACACACAAAAAGACGGAAAAAACATTTTGGAAATGTTGCGATATTGATTTTGATTGCCATATTTATTTATTGGGTTGGTTTCAAACAGGGAGAAGAGTCAGCCATGGGAGTGCAAACTCCTATTTCGCTGGAAGATGCTAAATTCAAGAATGTTGATCAGGGCAAAAAGGAAAATATTGACTTCTCTTTATTTTGGAAAGTTTGGGATTTATTGGAAAATAAATACGTCGAAACTGACAAACTTGATGCTCGCAAACTTTTTTATGGAGCCATCAAGGGAATGCTTGCAGCTACCGGCGATCCTTACACGACATTCTTTGATCCAAGTGAAAATAAGAAATTTGAGGAGGATATTTCAGGAAGTTTTGAGGGGATTGGAGCAGAACTCGGTATTAAAAATGGAATCCTAACGATAGTAGCTCCGCTTCAAGGTTCTCCAGCAGAAAAAGCGGGCCTTCGTAGTGGTGATAAGATTATCAAGATAGATGGGGTGGTTGCTGCTGAAATGAGCATTGAAGAAGCTGTGAATCATATTAGAGGTACTAAAGGCACTAAGGTTCTACTTACTATATTCAGAGAAGGAGATAAGGATACTCAGGAAATTTCTGTTGCTCGAGATACGATAAATGTTAAAAGTGTGAAAATTGAATTTAAAGACAATATTGCGATTATTGAAATTACCCGTTTTGGCGATGATACTTCCAAGGGATTTGCTGATGCAATTGCAAAGGCACGTTCTCAGAAAACACGCGGACTTGTTATTGATTTAAGAAACAATCCTGGAGGATATCTTGAATCTTCAATTGTTATTGCAAGTAATCTCTTGCCAAAGGATAAGATCGTGGTGATTGAAGAAAGCGGCGATAAGAGTCAAAAGAAAATGTTTAGTCGCGGGACAGATGTAGCAAGTGGTCTTGAGACAGTCGTGCTAATAAATGAAGGAAGTGCAAGCGCTTCAGAAATACTCGCAGGAGCACTGAAAGATAATCGCCCTAATAACGTGACTCTTGTAGGGAAAAAATCATATGGCAAGGGAAGTGTTCAGGAATTCATTGATATGCCCCAAGGAACCGCAGTTAAGATAACTGTTGCCAGATGGCTTACTCCAAATGGAACTCAAATTAATGAACAGGGAATCAAACCTGACAAAGAAGTTGAACTGACCAATGAAGATTATGAAAATAATAGAGACCCACAAATGGATGCAGCTATGCAAATTCTCAAAGAAAAACTTAGTATAAAATAATCCATACTGTATATTATAAAAAACATCCAGCTTACTGCCGGATGTTTTTTTGTAATCCCTTTTAGGATTAATGGATCATACGCAATACATGGTTTTCATAATTGTCATTCCCATGCGACCAACGGAAGTGCCCTTGTGGTAAAAATGGCCTGCCTGCCGGTAGGCAGGGAATCCAGAGCGTTGGTATTTTGCTAACCTGTTTTCTTTTTCGAGCACGCTCTTAGTCGAAATCTATGACTAAGAGCTCTTGATTCCTGTCGTCATCAGCGGCCGAAAAAGAAAACAGGTTAGCAAAATTTTCTAGAACCATAATTTGCGTATGATCCGGATTAATTCTTCGCGGTTTGCTGTGTGTTTCCGCTTTATCATTCTCGTGTGACCAAGGGAAGTGCCCTTTTTATTTTACTAGTTCAAATCCTTTGCTTTGCCAACCAGGCATCGCTGTGCGCATTACATAAGGAGAGATAAGTAGCATGTCATAAAGTTGAACTGATGCTTGAAATTCCTGAAGCTCATTAATGCCTACAATCACAGCCTTTCGCTCGGTAACCTCACCTCGTCTCTTCTCAAGTTCATCGAAAGGTATATTGATAGCTCCTGCTATGTGTCCAGTTGAAAAATCATCTTTCGATCTTACATCAATAATATAAAGCGGAGCCTTGCTTTCAATCGCATCATGCAGTTCTTGCGGATCAAGATAAGAGACTTTGGACTGATCAATGAATGATTTCGGATCTCCATAATGAACAGTTAAGCCAAGCATTTGCTTCCAGGTATCCATGCCACCCGCCAATACAAGTATATTTTTGAATTTTTCTTCCTTAATTTTTTCAACAGCTTTAGCGATGTCTTCATCACTTGAATTTTGTCCGATGACGATTATTTGATTTCTAGCATCAATTTTTTGTCCAACAGGAAATTCATCAAGGGATATTCCAATAGAATCCACAATGTGCTCATTAGAAAACGCTTCAAAAGACCTAATGTCGAGAAGTGTCATGCCTGCTTTATTATTAATTAAAATTTTCTCCTGAAGGCTACTGGGACTTATCGTGGCGAAGGTAGGATTTTCATTTGATTTGGTGCTAGAGAGCGATCCTTGTTTTGCGCTCGAAGACTTATTTGATTGGGAATCCCAGCGGAATAATGTAATAATTAAGACTATTAAAATTAAAACAAAACCTACCACAAGAGCCAAATGTTCTTTTCTATTTTCTTCCATAGTAGTTTCATTTTTTACGGTTTATTATTAAGCGAAACAAGCAAAAAGAAAATTAATTTTCTTTTTCGTCCGCCAGCTGGCGGAGAGCGCAGATATCAAAAGGTTCAATACCTTTTATTATATTTATTTTAACATAAAATTACAAACTTAAAAAACATCGACAGCAAGATGATGTTTTTTAAGTTTGTAATTTTTGCAGCAGGCTCTAAGTTAAACTAAGATGCTACCGATAAAATTCGGATGTCCATTGGTGAATGATTTGGCATCGATAGCTTTTTTACCTTCTTTCTGAAGCTCTTTTAATATGATTACTCCGTTGGCAGTTTGAACGCCTATATCATCTCCGATTTCAAAAATTTCGCCTTCCTGGTGTTTTTCCAAAGGATTGGTTTTCTGAAGTCGTATGTTGATAAGTTTTATTCTTATAATACTGGAACTATTTTTCCAATACGTAAAGATTCCTGGCCAAGGCGTTAGCGCTCTAAAACGATTATGAATTTCTTCAGCGCTGTTTGTCCAATAGATGCGTCCGTCCTCTCTCTCAATTAATTCGCAAAAGGTGGCATGTTCATGATTCTGTGTCTTCGGCTCAATTTTTTGCCCAATCCAGAGAGGTATCGTATCAAGAAGTAGTTTGGTGCCGATGCTACTTAATTTTTCTGTGAGTGTCTTTGTGTTATCATTGTTATCAATAAATACTATTTCTTGAGCAAGAATGTCACCCGTATCAACTCCTTCATCCATTAACATGATAGTAATGCCAGTTTCTTTTTCGCCATTTAATAATGCATTTTGAATAGGGGAAGGTCCTCTGTATTTAGGAAGTATTGAAACGTGAACATTTATGCATCCAAAGCCTGGAATATTCAATGCCGCTTCAGGAATTATTTTTCCGTAGGCTGCTACAACAACTAAATCAGGTTTCAATTGTTTTAGTTGTTCAACTGCTTCAGTGTTGAATCTTAATGGTTGAAATACTGGTATATTTTTTTCTTCAGCAAGTTTTTTAACCAGAGGGGAAGTGACTTCTTGTTTACGACCAATTTTTTTATCAGGTTTAGTGAAAACACCGATAACATTATAGTCAGCATCAATAAGACCCTTCAAGACAACTTCAGACAAGTCAGAAGTACCCATAAAAACTACTCGCAATTTTATTTTTTTTGATTCCATTTTTGCAGCGACTCGAATGACTCGAATTCACACTCGAATGTCTCGAATAGTCAGGATTATTTTTTAGTATTTTTGGTTTTAATTCCGGGCTTTTTTATTTGGCGCAGGGCGCTTTTCTTGATCCTGTCAAGAATTATGATTCCATCAAGATGGTCCAGTTCATGTTGAAGCGCTCTGGCTAAAAGTCCTTGACCTTTAATTTTCGCAGGTTTTCCAAATTCATCAATAAAGCGCACTTGAACTTCGCAATGCCGCGCAATTGGAAAATATTTTCCTGGCACGCTAAGGCAACCTTCCTCGGAAATAATCTTATCTTTTGATTTCGCAGTTATCTGAGGATTAATAAGGACATATTGTGTGCCGTCAGCTTCAATCACGCAAAGCCTATGACTTGATCCCACCTGGGGAGCAGCTAGACCAACACCGTTTGCTTCATACATCGTTTCAAGCATGTTGAAAATAAGTTCCTGAACTTTCTTGTCCAAGGGATCTTTGACTTTGACGGTTTTTTGCCTCAAAATCGGGTTCGGGTCTTTTAGTATAGTCAATTTGCTCATGCGCCTACAAAATTACAAAATTTTTACAAAAATACAAATTTACAAAAAATCCTTTACAGGGGACTTTTGATATTTCTAATCATCTGGTTGGTTACTTTCGTGTATATCTGCATTATTCTTATATTAGCACGACAAAATAGCTCTTGTACATAGTACGCACACCATCCTGTTTTTTGATGAAAAGTGGTTTTAATCCAACGGACTTTTTATCGTCTGAAGATTGTTGCTGGCTACTTTAGTATATATCTGTGTGGTTTCAATCTTGGAATGGCCGAGCAGTTCTTGGATATATCTAATACTCGTCCCACTTTCGAGTAGGTGAGTGGCAAATGAATGTCGCAGACTATGGCAAGAAACCTTTTTAATGATTTCAGCAGCTTCCACTGCCTTTTTAACTATTTTCTCAGCGCTCGCTGTGGTTAAATGTCCGTTTCCGCCAGCCCCAGTGAATAAATAATCATTTGATTTTTTCAATGCCAGTTGTTTTTTTAGGATTGGAATAAGTTTTTCCGACAGCAGGGTGCAGCGATCTTTTTGACCTTTTCCTTTGCGAACCATGATCAAGTTTCGATCCAGATCAAAATCGCACATTTTTATCATTACCGCTTCACTGACTCTGAGTCCTGCAGAATACAAAAGAGAAATCAAAAAATGATGCTTGGAGTTGGTTGTTACGCAGAGCATGCGCTCAATTTCTTCTTTGCTTAAAATTATAGGGAGGTACTCAGTTTTTTTGGCACCTTTAATGTCAAAAAAGAAACCTCTTTTCAACATCCCCTTATAATAAAATTTCAAAGCATTAAGTGCGACATTTAGCGTTGAATTTGCGCAGCCGTTGTCTTTCAATGATTCCAAATATGCTCGAATATCATTATTTGTAATCTCCATTGGACTTTTTTGGGCAAATTCCAAGAAAAGTCTATTATATGCCAGATAAGACTTTATTGTTCTGTGGCTAAACCCTCTGATTTTCAATTCTCTCTCTAAATTATGCACAGCATCCCTTTCAAGCGTGGTTGTCCTTTTATTTTTATGATACAATGTATCCATAAGGCTTTCTGCTTACATCAATATCATAACATATTCTTGTATCTAAGCCAAATAATCACCAGGTATGGATAAAAGGAGTTGATCTGAAATGTCGCTCCACTACGTTCGCTCCATTTCAGATCAACGCGCGCGCCTGCCGGACGCTGTCATCTTCTGTGCCGACTCC
>Ga0209727_1002249_pt1 | contig 14008 bp, 11 predicted proteins | sample RifGroC1_FD_183995 | JGI IMG/M metagenome (GOLD analysis project Ga0209727, IMG submission 183995) | Groundwater microbial communities from Rifle, Colorado, USA - Groundwater C1 (SPAdes) (version 2) | ecosystem: Environmental > Aquatic > Deep subsurface > Groundwater | place: Rifle, Colorado...
CACTGGTTCGAATCCAGTCAGATCCACCAAAAGAATCTAGCAGAGGCTCTTTCATTTCTTTGTATTGAACTGGCGCATTGGCCCTGGTTTTTAAAGCCAAATAAACGATACAATTCCCAGCCACCCTTCTTGCATTGTTCTATGTTTGTGGGGGGATTCTTAATGGTATATGTAACAGATTTAGACGATTGGTTTCCTGCATCGTCTATAGCAAGAACTGAAACTGTATGGACACCCTCGTTGGTTGACCAACCGCTCACATTAACGTCAGGACTATCATCAAAGTTATCGACAACACTGTATGATACTTCCGGAAGATTCCACGACTGAAAGATTCCGGCCGTAGGCGTAATAATTGTGATCGTGGGGGCAGTAATATCAAAAATTATCTGTTTCCCTTCGATACCACCCTCAACATTTCCAGCTACATCACTAGCCCGCGAGCGAATTATGTATTTTCCTTCAACGGGAGACGTAATTGTGTAGCTCCAATTTGTTGTTCCGTCGGCGATGACAATATCTTCAAATCCCAATGGGTCATTAATAATCAAGTCCACCTTTGCGACTCCACTTACGTTATCTATTGCCGTACCTATTATTTTTCCGCTCCAAACGTTTAAGAGTGGTGGTAAAGAAAACGTACTGGTCGGGGCAAGATGATCCAGGGTCACAGTCCAGACTTGACTCCATGCACTAAAGTTACCGGCTATATCTTTAGCTCTCACTTGCCAATACCAAATTCCGTCAGATGCTCCTGTGGAATGAATCATATTATTTGGTAGAGTGCCTGATCGCCACAATCCAGTTGTTAATATGCCACCTGCCTGTGCAGGGTTCATCGACGATTGAAATTCATATGCGACCTCTCCACTTCTGTCATCGGTTGACGCATCCCAAGTAAAATCAAATTCGTTTGTTGACGAATACGATCCGTTTGGCAGACCCCCTGTTGGTATGGATGGGGGGATCTCATCGATTAGTCTAGCCGTAATACCTGTTCCATCAACCTGTATATCATAGCGATCAACTTGACCCGTACTATTCAAATCACCACCAACAATACTCCACCTTGCTACATCTCCTATATCTCCCAGATGAAGTTTATATTGCCCCTTAGTGCCTTCTTCCGTAATCTTTACAACCAATTCTTCGTTATTATATCCAGGTAACATAAACAACTTATCGTCTGGAAAATATAATCCCAACTGGTCGTTACACTTTGTAATTTCGATGGAATCGCAGACGTCAAGTTTTCCAGGTGACCGTAAGGCTACCACAAACACTTCTCTATTGTCATCAGCAACTCCGCTTAAGGCCTTTGTTTGATCCAAGCCTAATACTCCGAATATTTTTTGAATGTTGTCAGTTTTAGTAACCAACTCACCATGCCAGCCTGATCCTTCAAGAATGTTCGAAAAAATACCCTTTGCACTTTCCTCTGTAACCGTTCCATCTCCGTTTACAATTTCAAATGGATTATTGCTTGGCTTACCATCAATCCATCGATACAAAGCAAGATCTTCTTCTGATGGAGCAATTACATTAACAATGTTATTGGTTTGAACATCATTACTGTAGATGGCAGTTGTTAAGGAATCAATTTGAGAAACTTCTTGATTCAAAGTACTTAGATACAAATTTTTTTGACTAAGGGTAGACCAGGGAATAATCAATCCATCTTTTTTCAAAAAATCATAAATAGGCAGCAAATCTCTTAATGACGGGACAAGTCTCTGAATTGTCTGGACGTTAGATTCACCAACGTTGGCTCCAAAATGTGTTGTTAGTTCAAGAGCTACTTTTGCCCACCAAACGTCATTCCAGATTGTTGCGCCTTCCCAAACTCCGTATGTCTCGGTCACGCCCTTATTTGGCGATCCTACTGTAACAATTTCATTTATTCGATTAACCCCGTGCTTTTGAGCATACGCTCTGGCTACCAGACCACCCATACTATGCCCAACTAGATTGACCTTATGTCCTACAGGAATATTGGTGTTGACATATTCATTAAGCCGGTCGGCCAAATCATCCAGAGGTCTTCTCCAGTCATATGGAAAAACAAAGAGGTCGGTATTTTCCGTATATCCAGCATTCTCAAAAGAATTGATTAACCCATCATACTGAGAAATAAAACTGGGAATCTGCCAATTACCCCCAACATTCCCTGTAAGAATTGTCCCGACATCCCAACTTGCCCCAAGACCGGGAATAACAATTAATGGAAATATATTTACTTGAGAGTTTGAATATATTGACAAGTAATCTATATCAACTGTTGGTCTGGTAGTGGAAGTAGTTGTTTTTTCTGGATTACCAAACCATATATGTTTAATTTTTGAAGATGATATATTAGATACAAACTGAAGATTTTCATTGACATACAAATAAAATCTATTATTTGTATCCGAAACAATTTTTAGCGTGTTCCATTCGTTGATATTTGTTGGTGCGATCCTGCTAAAAAACGGAGATGTGCACCCAATTGAATCATCTTTACATATTGCCGAATTAACCCAAATCACAGATTTACTATCTGGCCAAATTTGGAAAATGGTATCTGACAGGGTAATGAGATTTTGGTAATTGTACGGAAGCAATCTATCAGAAAAAATAATTCCACTCCCATAGTTTAAATCTCCTGATAATCTATATTTTATTTCAATTGAATAATTGTTGTCTGGAATCTCAATATTTTTCAAATAAACATAAGGGAAATAAAAATCATTTGATGAGGATAACCTCAATATAGAATTATCAACTATTTCGACATTTCCACTTCCACTAACATTTGTTGTCCAATTATTAGTATTTAAAAATGAAAAATTATCCTCATAAATTTGGGTTGCCCAAATATCACCAGGAAAAAAGAAAAATGATAAGATTCCGACAATACTACCAAGTAGAAGCGATGTGCAGGACTTCATTGTGTAGAATTAATTTATTAATATAATTAATGCGTGAAAAAGTACAGACTTTCAATTATTATTGTAACATTTAATTCTCAAAACTATATTGAGAAATGTCTTAATTCTATCGCCAAAAGCAATCTAAGATCTATTGAACACAACATCGTAATCGTTGATAACAACTCAAACGATAACACAGTAAAAGTGGTCAAAGAACTCCAAAAGAAAAACGATGCCATTTTCCTAATTGAAAACCAAAACAACACTGGTTTTGCAAAAGCAGCTAATCAAGGAATTCTCAAGAGTAAAAACAGAGACTATGTTCTTCTTCTTAACCCAGACACGCTCCTCGAAAATGATTCACTGATAAGACTAATTAATTGTTCAGAAAAACATAATGCTGGTATTTGCGGAGGAACAACTATTGATTCCCAAGGGAATGCCAGCGGTTCATATTTTCGTTTTCCGAACCTTATGGTGGGAATATTTGACTTTACCAACTTTAGAAAAATTCGCAAAGATGATAAATGGCATAACTACTTTTACTACCTTGATTCAAAAATAGAAGATGACTCTTTTCCTGTCGACGTTGTCACAGGGGGATACATGTTGATAAGGTTAAGTACAATAAAAAAAATTGGATTATTAAGTGAATCCTTCTTTATGTATCTTGAAGATGTCGACTATTGCTTCAGATCAAAAAAGGGCGGAATTAAGATTTATCACGATTGCACCTCAATAATTCTGCATGTCGGAGGAGCTAGTAGTAATAACAAAGATAGAATCAGATACTCGTCTTGGTTACAATCAAGAAAAATATATTTCTTAAAACATTTTGGTTTTTTCGAAAATATTCTTATTCAACCAATATTTTTGCTAGATGATTTATTGATTCTCACAAGAAAGACATTTAAATTATGAAAATTTCCATCGTTCGTGGCACCTTCTTGAACCCCTTCGAACTGCAAAATTATTATTCTCTAAAGGACAAATATAATATCACCGTAATATCATCCAAACACCCCATTTCTTCAGCGATAGACTTACCCCTAATAAAACTTTGGTCACCAACAGATCTTCCCAACTTTCCTTTCAAATACCCAATTCTTAATAGAATCTTCATCGATGCTCAAAAACTTGGGAATTTGGAAAAAGTTATTAAGGACAACGATATCGTTCATGTTGCCGAAACATATTTCGGCTACACCCATCAGGCCATCATAGCCAAGAGGAGGGGATTGATACGGCATATTGTCAGTACTGTTTGGGAGGTAATACCATTCAACAATGAGGGGATAAAAGGCAGGAAAGAATACAAAAAATTAGCTTACGAAAACGTAGATCAATTTATTGCCGTTACGGAAAAAGCCAAAGAGGCATTAATCAAAGAGGGGGTTAATCCGGAAAAAATTTCCGTCGTCAATATGGGTATTGATCTTAAAAAATTCCATCCCCACTCATCCAAAAAACAAACCAAGGATATCAATATCCTTTGTGTGGCCCGTCTAGTTCCAGAGAAGGGAATAACAGACCTGCTGGAAGCATTCCTTGCCATTAAAGAAAAAAATCCTAAAGTTAAGCTTACCTTCATAGGCTCGGGACCATTGAAAAAAGAATTAATTGGCTACAAGAATATTTTTGTAAAATCACTCCCCTATCAGAAAATAAATAGAGAGTATCAGAGAGCCGATATCTTCTGTCTTCCTAGTCGAGAAACCAAAACTTGGGGGGAGCAGTATGGCATGAGCCTCCTGGAAGCCATGGCCTGCGGCCTTCCTATTGTCACCACCAATAGCGGCGCCATTCCGGAAGTTGTAGGGGATGTCGCTATTATTTCCCCTCACTCAAATACTAAAGAACTAAAAACAAACCTAGAGAAACTAATTTATAATGAAGATCTAAGACGCTCACTCTCCATAGCCGGCCGTCAAAGAGCTATTGAAAAATATGACAGCCGTAAAATAGGGAAACAAATAGAGGAGATTTATTACAAGCTTGTCCGATAAGTAAAGGCTGCATTTTTTACCAAATGATATGTATATCTCAAGATATTTAGGGGATGTTTAACAAAGTCGATAACGTGTCTCCTTTTTTGTTCGGCTTTAAACATTAAAATCAATTTATATAACTCATCCCTAGTTAAAGTTTCTGACAAGATGATTGCTTCTTCATAATTCTCCAAAAACTCTACATTCAAATTACTCCAATCCATATTTTCACTTACCATTCCTCGTTCCTTTGCACACTCCCAAATGGGGGTACCAGGTAGAGGAGTCAGCACGTATATTCCAAATCCACGGAGCTTACTATCTTTGATAAATTTATATGTTTGCAAGATTTCTTCACGGGTTTCGGTGGGGGATCCGATAATAAAAGAAGCACTTGGTTCAATATCAAACTTTTTAAATACTCTGATTGCCCTCATATGATCTTTGATATTTATACTATCCCCTTTTAGGTAATTAAGAACTCTTGGTGTACCGGACTCAAGCCCCATTGACACTCCTTTTATATTCAATTTTTTCAATAGTCTCGCCATACTTTCATCTATCAGATTTGATCGGACTGCACAGCTAAACCGGATTTTTCCCAGCAGCTTTTCTTTGCGAAGCAGAGAAATAATTTCCTTTACTCTCTGTTTGTTCACGATAAATAGATCATCCCAAAAATCTACTTCTCTCACTCCATAATTCTCGTAGAGAAACTTAACCTCCGCGACTACATACTTGGCAGAAAAGAATCTTGTGCTACTCCAAAAACGCGAAGATGCACAAAATACGCAACGGTACGGACATCCACGAGAAGAAAAAACATGGGTGCACTTCTCAATCTTCATTAAATCTCTTGCTGGTATAGGTACCAAGTCCATATTCTTAATAGGCATCCTTCTTTCCGTCTGGACGACTTTATTGTTGTTCCAAAAGGCCAAACCTTTCACCTCCATTAAATCTTTTCTCTCAAATTTTTTCTTGTTCAAAAAAATCGAAAACAACTCTTTTATTGCTTCCTCGCCCTCCCCAATTACAGCTACGTCCATATTTTTTGTCAGAGTCGTGGGTAAGACCGTAATGTGTGTCCCTCCTATAAGAACAGGAACACCTTTCTTTTTTGCCATTTTTGAGTACTCCATGGCATAGTTGTAGTTTTGAGAAACGCAAGTAATTCCTACCAAATCAGGCTTAAACTTATTAAGTTCAGACTTAACCTCTCGATCGACAATTTTAAAATCAATCAGGTCCTCACCGTACACACTTCGAAGAGAACTTGCTAAGTATCCCAAACCCAAAGGGGGCAAAGAGGTCTGAAGGGACTGGGTGATATCTATGGCGTTGATTAGAAGAAATTTAACTTTCATATTTGTCTCCCAATTTTACATCAACAAAGCTAATATCTGGTTTATAATAACCTAGCTCATCGATTTCTCACTAAATATGTCTATCAAACGAAGCCTGATAAAAAATACCGCCTTCAATCTTTCCGGATACCTTTATCTTCTTCTAGCGAGTTTCTTTTCTATTCCCTTACTTCTGGGTAACCTGGGTCGAGATGTTTTTGGAGTTTATATATTTTTAGTATCATTTATCTCTTTATCAGCTGTTTTTGATTTTGGAATCTCCACCGCAGTCATCAGAAAACTTTCATTGCCAAACACAGCTAGAGAAGAAAAGGTTAAGGTGTGGAAGACCTCATTTGCCATCTTTATTGCCCTGGCCATTATTTTATTTATTTGCGTGATGATTCTCTTGCAGTATCTATCAAGAAGTATGCCGATTTTTACTTACCTCGATCGAAATACAATAAACTGGGCTATTGCAATTTTATCGTCAATCGTACTAGTTAATCATCTAAACACCCACCTACTTAATCTTTCTCAGGCAAAACAAAGATTTGATATCTTCAACTCCAAAACAATATTGGTTGGATCTGCCAACACCATCATTTCAGCTCTGGTATCTACAGTCTATCCCAATATCGCTATTCTTTTCCTAGTTCAGCTGGTCTTCCATATTTTAACGTTTGCCTTTATGGTTTTTTATTCTCTTAAATCCTTCTCGGGTTCTAGCTTCACCCCTGCATATGACAAAAAAACCGGCAAAGAACTTTTCTCTTTTGGGCTGAGAAACTTTATTGGTACACTTGCTGGTCAGATAGAGAGTCAATTTAGTAATTTTATTCTTGGAGCTATGGTATCCGCCAGGGCGATCACCTCTTTCAGTATTCCTCAAAGTATTGTCGCTAAAGGGGCCGGTGTTGTTTCTCAGTTTGCTCAGGTATTTTTTCCTCTAAGTGCCTCACTGTTGGAAAAAGATCGGATTAAAAAACTCAAAAAGTTGGTCCTTGGACTTGAAGGTCTTACTTTGATAGGCGGTATCTTGGCTGTTTTTCTTTCCTTTAATTTCGGCCATCAATTCCTTACTTGGTGGTTAAAGGACTCCGTTGTTGTCGAGGCTGCCTACCCGATTCTTAAAGTACTTAGTTTCTATTTTGTCCTTGTATCGTTAACTCCGATTCCCACAGTCTTACTTCAAGGATTAAACAAACCTCAAATCCCCTCATTTTTTGGAGCACTCACGGTTTCGCTTGAAATTATTCTTTCTTTGTTTCTTGTCCGCATGGGGGCAATTGGTATTGCCTACGCTTTTCTCATTAGCGTTTGCATCACAGTTCCGTCAATCTTAATTGTTACCTGGAAACAGATGGGGAAAGAGATTGTTAGAATTAGCGAACCCTTGCCAAAGCAATAAACTGGTGGGAGAAAAGGGTTGGTATTTTACAGGTTATCCAATACTGCCAAGGAGCTGGTAACCTATCGGTAATTTTGTATAAAAAGGGCACCTTGCACATTCCATTGGTGGGGGATAATTTAAGAATTTTTAACCCAACCTTTTTCAGCACATCTTCAAAACTTTTTTTGGTATAAAAATGCAGATGTGTTTTGTCCATTATTCCCGTCGAAACATATTGAAAATCACCTTTTAAAAGCATCCACCTAGTCGAGGCATGCGCAATATTTGGAACGGAAATAATAATTTTTCCATCGTCTTTGAGAAGAGGTTTGATGATATCAAAAAGGCTTTCCGGATGAAGTAAATGTTCGATTACATCTAGAATAATGACGTAGTCAAAATATTTTTTGGGTACAGGCAATTTATGTATCTCGTCAATATTAACAACAATTGTTCTTTTACAATATTTACTGGCCTTTTTAACAGCTTCTTTATCGCTATCAACTCCCCAAGTTTCGCAATTTTTATTAAGCAACTCTTTTGCAAAATACCCAGTTGCACAACCAATATCTAGTACTTTGGAATTAGCGTCAATCAAATTAAAAGCTAATTTGTGAGATTCAAAAGCATTATTGTTAAATTTGTTATATCGATACTTCATATTAGATTTTTACTCGAAGCGGTTTTGTCATTTAGGTTAGAATATAGCAGATGAGCAAGAGGATAACAGCAATTATATTAAACTACAAACACCAGAAAGATACCGCAAGGTGTATTTCATCGATTCAAAAAACGGACATGGGAAGTGAGGTTGCTGTAATGATTGTCGACAATTCTCCCACCCAAACAAACCGGCAGACATTTAAAAAAATGTTTCCCCAGGCAGACTATATTGCCAGTCCGTCAAACTTAGGTTTTGCGGGTGGAAACAACATTGGAATTAATAAAGCTTTTACCGCCGGAGCCGATTATGTTCTTATCATAAACCCCGACGTCGTTTTGCCTCACAACTTTTTTGTTCCACTATTAAAACACTTCAAAAACAAAAAGGTCGGTATTGTTGCTCCAGCCATTATTCATAAACAAAAGGATGCCCTGTATTTTGGCCTGGACGGTAAGGTGGATTGGAATCTGGCCAAACCCAAGCATCAAAATACTAAGAAGATCACCTTAGTCAAACCAATCAACTCCGAGTTTGTCACCTTTGCCTGTGTATTAATTTCCAAAGAAACAATTCAAAAAATAGGTCTTCTGGATGACGGTTATTTTATGTACTTTGAGGATGTTGATTACTGTCTCTCAGCCAAAAAAAAGAACATCGATATAATTCTCGACCCAAAGGTAATTATTAAGCACAGGACATCCTCTTCGTTTAATAAACCTACAGGGAAACTGTTAATCAGTTTCAAAAGCCATCTTCGCTTTATTAATAAATGGCTGCCTCTATCCAAAAGGATAAAACCATTTCTTCACGCACTCGTTCTCTATCCATACCTTTACTTTCTCTGGACATATCATTTTTATAAATACGGTCGATAAATGGAAAATAAAACTCGTTTCACCAAACTCGATGGCCTCCGCGGATTGCTTTCTTTAGTTGTAGCTCTGAACCACTCCTTTTTAGTGGTTGTCATTCCCACATTCGCCAATGTATGGCAGCAAAACCCTTTGGTCTTCAACGGACTCCAAAGCAAACTTCAACAGTTGTTCATGTTCCTCGGCAATGGGGGAGCGGCCGTAACCCTTTTCTTTCTTCTTTCTGGCTTGGTTCTCGGACAGTCTTTCTCCAGAATAAAAATGAATTTTCGAGGGCTAACTAGTTTTATGGTCAAAAGAATAATTCGTCTTTACCCCGTCTACTTATTCGTTATCGCCATCACAGCCATCTACATGAAATTTGGCTTTGTTTACCAAACATTTCCCTACTCATCTTCCTGGTTCAACTGGTGGATGAACTTTCAGATGACTCTAAAGGAACTATTCCTCAATATTTTCTTTGTTCATGCTTATATTGGCGGTGTCACCTGGACATTAAGAGTCATTCTCATTGCCTCATTTGTTTTTCCTATCTTTTATCTCATCAACAAAAAAACTTCCTTGTGGTTGGATATTCTAGTCAGCATTCTCTTGGTTTATTTTAGTTTTACTTTATTTAACATTGAAGGCTTCCGAGATCTTCGTTATCTTTATATGTTCTATCTCGGTTTAATGATCCCCAAATTTAAGACTCTATTTTCCACGATTTCCAACCGCCTAGCCACTATTGTTCTTCCGTTCGGCCTCATATTCTTACTCGGCTTTCGTTATCCGACCAACGAATATTACGGAGGTGTTGTCGAGAGTATTGTTTCGTTCTTTATAATCGGTATTGCCGCTTATGGGGACAAAGTTTCAGCTCTAGATTTTTTAAATAGGAAGTTTTTCCAGTTCTTTGGCAAAATTTCCTACAGTTTATATTTAATCCATTTTTCCGTGCTATATATTCTTTCAAGAATTATGTTCCAGAACTTACCCAATCTTCCCTACGCAAATCAATACTTAATAATTCATTTCAGCCTCTTCTTGTTGTCAGTTATTATTGCCACAGGAGTTTCCCTTCTCGTTTATAAATATATCGAGTTGCCATCACATTCACTGTCTACCCGTATCGGTAAAAAAATCTCTCAAGAATGAAAATAACTGTAGCTATCATTTCAAAATCCGAAAAAATAAATAAATTAGTTCTTGACTCGGTCAATTTTGCTTCCGAAATAATCATTGTGGTTGACTCACCCACAAAGAAACCAAAAACCGCTGGTAATATCCTTTTTTATTATCGCCCCTTGGAGAACGACTTCGCCTCCCAGAGAAACTTCGCCTTAAAAATGGCTAAAAATGACTGGGTCTTCTTTGTTGATGACGACGAATATGTTGGAACAGAGTTGGCAAGAGAAATTCAGAGTACCGACTCGAAAACAAAATACTCGGGCTTTATGATCAAGAGAGTTGACGTCTGTTTTCATCAACCATTTTTATACGGCGAAACGGGCGATACCCACCTTCTTCGTTTTGCTAAAAAGAACTCAGGAAATTTCATCAGACCGGTCCATGAGAGCTGGAAGATTAGGGGCAGAATGGGAAAATTATCTTCACCTCTTTATCACATCAAGGATAATTTTATTAGTGAGTTTATTGATCGTATGACCCGCTACTCCAAAATTGACTCCGTCATTTTGTCAAAGGAAAATAAGCCCTTTTCATTTTGGAGACTAATTCTAAATCCTTTGGGTAAATTTATTCAAAATTATTTTTACAAACTGGGATTTCTTGATGGTACTATTGGTTTATTCTTGGCCTATCTTATGAGCGTGCAGTCATTAACTGTCCGTGTATTTCAATGGACAAAAAGAAATTAACACTTCTAGTTTGGATACCGATAGTCCTTCTTGGAATTTTAAATTTACTGACGGTGTTTACCCCGGAGATGGGCTTCGATGCCTTATGGTATCATCTCACTCTTCCTAAGCTTTGGTTAATGAAACGTCAGTGGTTCTTTGATGGCGGGCTTTTGTATTACTCGGTGATGCCTCGGCTGACCGAAACTATTTTTATTCCCTTAATAAAACTCACCGGTTACATCGGCCCCAAATTTGTTCAGTATCTATCCGGTATCGGTGTCGGTTTCCTAATCTGGAAAATTTCAACAAAGCTGAAATTCTCAACTCTACTAAAGTCCATCGCTATTTCTCTTTTCTACGGCACCTGGCTGGTTAGCTGGCAGTCAGGCAGTGCCTATATCGACCTATTTAGAACTTTTCTTGAAACAGCAGCCCTTTATTTTTTTGTCTCCGGTTCATGGAAAAAGGGAGGTATTTTTCTCGGGCTAGCTGTCGGTACCAAATGGCTTTCTCTCGGATCTGTTGCGATATACGCTATTGTTTTTGGCTTGCCGCTTATCCTTCCCGCCCTACTTCTTTCGCTCCCTTGGTTCATTATCGCCTTCAAATTCACCGGGAACCCCATCTACCCTCTTTTTAGTCCGCTTCTTCATCAATCATTTTCATCAATAGGAGTAATCATTAAAAATATTTTTCTTCTTCCAATTACAGTTACTCTTCCCTTTGATGATTTCCTCTCACCCCTGATTGGTTTTCTCGTTATACTGTCGGCAATCTCTCTTTTTAGCCATCGTAAATTGATCAGAAAAATTGCCATAATTGGTCTTCTTGGCTCTGTCTTTAGTGTTGTTCTTAACCCTCCCTCCAGCCGTTTCCTTTTGCCATATCTTCCGGCACTAATAATATCCGCGGTTTATATCATTAGCTTGTTAAAAGACTCTCTTAGAAATTTATTTATTTATCTCGTGATAATTTCCTCTCTGATTATTTTGACCTTGAGAATTATTGCTGTCAAAAAATACACACCATTTTTACTTGGTAGAGAAACACAAAATGTTTTTCTTACCCAATATGCTACCCGTTTGCCGGAAACATTTATCGACACGGATGATTACATCGAAAATAATCTTGACGAAGACAGTAAAATACTCATAGATAGACTTCACAATCTATATTATTTCCCTTTCAACTACGACCACACTTCATGGGCAAAACTATCAAACGATTACGACTATCTAATAACAATCCACACCAACCCTGCGGAAATAAAAGCAGAATTACTCCACACTAACGATATCGGAATTCAAATCTACAAAATTTCAAAATGATCTACTATTTACTACTCCTTACACTTTATGTTTGGCCTTTCGGGCAACTGCTTTCTTTTTCGGTACCCCAACTTCCCCTTACCATATATATTCTTGACCTAGTGGTCTTTCTGGTCGCTTTGTCTCTGATAGTTTCCAAGAAAAGAAAAAAAATATTTTCTGGTTCTATCACCAAGCCTCTTCTTATCTTTTTATCTGTAGCTGTTATCTCACTGCTTTTTAATCTCAAACAGGGGATATTCGCCGGACTTCCCCTGTCTTTCTTTTATCTGCTTAGACTAATTATTTATCCTTCATTATTTTTTGCTGCGCGACACATTGGTTTTAATAAACTCAAAAAACCACTCTTAATATCTCTGGGTATATTTTCTTTCCTCAGTCTATTTCAATATCTAATCTTTCCGGATATGCGTTACTTAAAAATCCTAGGTTTCGACGATCACTATTTTCGACTGATTGGTACTTTTTATGACCCCAACTTTACCGGTGCCGTTTTCGCTGGTATCTCTTTATACTTCATTGCCAAAAGCAAACTGTTATTTTCCATTCCCTTTATTGGTTTGCTTGCGCTCACTTTCTCTAGAGCTTCATATCTAACCTTTGCTATTGGTTTAATTTATCTCTTAATTACCAACAAGAAAATAAAACTATTATTACTCCTAATCTTTTTGGGCATCGTCATCTATCTTCTTCCTAAGCCATTTGGAGAAGGAGTTAATCTTCTAAGGACCTTCTCTATCTTTTCCAGATTTGAGAGTTGGAATAGGGGACTCGCCTTATTTTTTGAAAGACCAATTCTAGGGTGGGGTTACAACAACTTAAGGGGAATCGAAAACTCTCGTTTCCAAACGGACAATAGCTTCATCTTTTTACTTGCCACTACCGGTACAGTGGGTTTCTTGTTCTTTATCAATCTTCTTAAAAAGCTTTACCAAACTACCATAGATAGTGGAATTAAAATTCTGGTGTTTTCAGTTCTTCTTCACAGTCTCTTCAACAACTCCCTCTTCTTCATCTGGATCACAGCACTTTTCTGGTTCACTCTGGGAATCGGACAAGCAAAAACTAAGGTGTATAAATAAGTCTAAGTGTTTTTTCTGCCTTGTTTCCCGCGATATCCGAAGCCTCGATTTTTATGATATTTTCACCACCAGTCAGCATAAAGCGATGAATGAACGTTCCGCTTCGATCAACCAGAACAAAAGAACCATTAATTAAAATCTGACTACCTGCTTTATCTACCTCACCTTTAATATCGATTACTTGATTAACTTTTCCAAAATACTCGCTTCCGTCTTTGGGCGAGGAAACAATCAGTTCAATTGGCTTATTATCATAAGTGATCAAGGTCACCTGAGACATGCTCTCGTTTCCCTTTTCATCTTTGGCTCGAAGTTGGATTCTATTCTGACCGGAAATTAACGAGATTTCAAATACAAAAGTACCCGTTGTGTCCGCCTTAATAATTTTATCTACCTGGTCGTTTAACAAAAGTTCGACACTGGCTCCAGCCTCGGTAAAGCCTTCAATTGTCAGTCTGGCACTATTGGTTGCCTCCGGAAGAGCGGAAATAATAGGAGGTTGTGGCGGAATAATATCGTTATCCATACTTATTCTCTGGGCACCATTTCCGGCAACTAAGTTCATAAACAAAGGCAGTCCCCATT
>Ga0209727_1002250_pt1 | contig 14002 bp, 19 predicted proteins | sample RifGroC1_FD_183995 | JGI IMG/M metagenome (GOLD analysis project Ga0209727, IMG submission 183995) | Groundwater microbial communities from Rifle, Colorado, USA - Groundwater C1 (SPAdes) (version 2) | ecosystem: Environmental > Aquatic > Deep subsurface > Groundwater | place: Rifle, Colorado...
GTTCCCATATTCATCGAAGATTCGATAGTGGAGAAATTTACGGCTGTTAATGACAGACGTTTTCTTGTTCATCGCTTTCATTGTCTTGTTCCTTACTGACATTGTCTTCTTTCCTTTCGTTTTAGGAGCAGTTAACCGCTCCATTAGCCTATTGGCTTTTGTCTACAAGATTAAGCTGGGCAAGTTCTTAAAATCGAAGTGCCCGATATATTTATAGTCTACAGCAAAGATGTCATCTTGTCAATCTTGGCGATATATAAATATGCCATGTTTCCAGTATTCTTTTTTCCCAGAAGTATAAATAACGGCTGGACCATCTTCACGATGACGTTCTCCATCGACCCAATAAGATTTATATCCATCAGAATAAATTATTGCTGGACCATCTTCACGATGACGTTCTCCATTTTTGTAATATTCTTTTCTTCTATCACGAATGATAGCTGGCCCATCATCTCTGTGAAGTTGCCCTTCTTTATTCCGCCATGATTTAGTTCCATCAGGTTCTATTATCGGATAATCATTTCTATCTAAATTGATAATAGACTCAATTATAAAATCTATTTTAGAAGGATCACAATGATATTCTGGAAAAGTATTAATCATGATATTCTTTTGCCATATTCCCAGTATTCTTCTTGGCTTCCTTCTGAATCGACATAGATTAATGCTGGACCGTCAAGTCGATGTTTTTCCCCGTCTTGATAATAAGCTTTATAGCCCCAAGGTCCGTCTATAGCTGGACCATCAGTTCTGTGAAGATAACCATTGATCCAATACTCTTCTTTGCCATTGGGATAGATTATAGCTGGTCCGTCTTCTCTATGTTCTTCCCCTTTTTTATTAAGCCAAATCTTAACACCACGATGATCAACTTCAGTTGGATAAGTATCTCGTTTAAGATTAATGATACAATCAATAGTAAAGTCTATCTTAGAAACATCACGGTTGTATTCTGGAAAAGTAAGCGTCATTTAATTTTAACTCCATATTCCCAGTATTCTTCAGTTCCATCAGCATAAATAATCGCTGGTCCATCTAATCTATGTCGAAGACCATTCTGACAATATTGTTGTTCCCCATCAGCATGAATAACTGCTGGACCATTTTCATTATGAAGTTTACCATTTTGATAATATACTTGATACCCATCAGGATGAGTTATTGCTGGTCCATCAACTCTATGTCGTTTACCTTCCTTGTTATACCATATTTTAGTTCCATCAGGTTCTATTATTGGATAATTATTTCTATCAAGTTCAACAATAGACTGAATAGTAGATTCTATTTTTGAAACATCACGATTATAGTGAGGGAAAGTAAGCGTCATTTAATTTCTCTATATCCTTTCCCCACTTTTTCTAGGCATTTTGTTCTGAATTCTTCCGCAGCACTGTACTTGCTCATAACACCTTTTTTTACTCGTGAGTCATAGATAGAACCCTTAGTTTCGATTCTTCCATAATGAGCTACATATCCATCATTGAATAAAGATATATGATAAAATTTAAAATGGTTGTGGACAGCATCAATTAATTGAAATTTTCTAATCTCAATAGGATTTTCTTTCATGGCTAAAGAATCAAGACTAATGAGTTTATCAAGTAATTTTTGATAATTCTCATTATCAGGATCAGTTGCCCCTTCAAATGGATTGAAAATTGAGATCATTTAATTTATTCCTAAAAGATATATCCCCCTAAGCTTAAGGGGGATATGTTTCTGAAATCGAAGTGCCCGATCAGGCGGGGATGAGAAGGGGATTTTTTATTTGACTCCCGTTTTTATCCACAAAGTCCTCATAAAGCATGGCATCGGGGCCATGAGGGATGACCTTCTTAATGATTTTGATCCCATTGACTTCAACGGTAGCTTCGTACGTTTGCCATTTGTGGCATTGGGGGCATCTTGTCGCTTTGAGTCCGACGTTGATGTTAGGTCCTGCAACAGAAGGACGTTCGTACCATCCTTTAGAGTGTCCACATTCAGAGCAGACAGCCTTGACCTTGAACATATCTTCCTGAACTTCTTGGATTTCAGAAGTAGTATTCTCTTTCCCCGGTTTAATTTTCTTCTGCTTAAACCAACGGGGAAAGTCAGACTCAGAGATTTTGGCTCCGTTAAATTCTTCTCCCTTTTCAACGGCGCGTCTGATGGTATTGAGGACAGAAGCATAGTTAACGCCAAGGGCTTTAGCCGTATCTTCCTTGGTCATTGTTTTGTAAGGAGCGATGATATCCCAGAAAGATTTACCCTTCTTTTTCTCCAGAATTTCACGAATGGAGATTTTCCCACGGTGACCCGTTTTCGCAGGGACATCGACATAGGCGAAAGGGAAATCATCAGGGCTTATCAGCTTGTTTGCATGAGCCAGATAAACCATTTTCTGAATTGTCACATGAGAGACTTTGACGGCTCCCTTTGTGATTTTATGCATTTTCTCAACTGCATCGGCATTTGTCTTAACGCCTTTGAAGTGTTTCAGAAGAATATTTTCAATTTTATCTTTGAAAAGTTCTTCAAGGATTGCGCTCGTGGATAGCTTACCCATGGAATTCCCTCATTTCTTTTTGATTTTCCGACTTACCTTAACCTTGGCCATAACGTTTCTCCAATGTTTGTTATCTCACGAGACCAGCTCGTTAAGAGTTTCTACCTCATTACTACCATAATCCACGAGTGGATTCAAGATGATTTTTCCGAATTCATCTACAAAACATTCGGAAAGAATCCCCGATTCTGAAGCAATTGCTTTCCTTACCAGAACATCACCATAAGTGAACTCTGCACTGCAAAGACCTTTCTCACCGCAGGATTCGCACTTATGAATCCGCAACAGCAAGTTGGCATTTTCTGGAGTGATCTTCCTTTCTTCAGTGTGTTTTTCCCCACATTCACACGAGAATGTAATAGTCGTGATTTGATCATTGACGGTGATCGGGATATCTTTTTGCTTTATACAAATCGATTTCTTTTTATTGCTGCCTTTTGACTTTCGTCCATGAAAATCGAAATCAGTTATTTCTCCATTTTTAATTCCCTGTTTGATATAATTCCAAACAGTAGAAGTTTTTGGAGAAACCTTCCCCCCTGACAGTTGGTTGATCATTTCGCAACAATCAACCCTTGTCATTCCAACCTTGAAGTGTTTAGTAACGAATTCTGCAAAAGGCATTTTGAAAAACACTTCAATTTGATTTTTAAATTTCTCTCGGCGTATCATTCCCGTCTTGACTGGCATCGTAAATATTTTCCTTTCTTATGACTAAAATAAGTCCAACACACACAGTGTATCATTTTACGACCGCCATTGCAAGCGCCAATTTATTGTTTTTCCATCATTGCCTTGTTCTTATGGAAAGAGATATGGCAATTATGGCAATGGTCGCATGCGCCATGCGCGGCGACAGGTTGTCCGTCAGGTCCGATAACGGCACAGGTACGATTCTCTGTGACCTTCTCGAACTTCTCAATTCCCAGCCGTTTGTAGTTATTCTTAAAATGCAAGACAGAGAAGATATTGAAGAAAGGATCATCAGGATTTTCTTCTTTGTAGTTCATGGTGTAATTGAGCTGAATGTTTTTGGGTGCTTGTTCTTTGAGATACTTAACGATTCTTGGGAGATTGGCCTTAAAATCCTTGTTAAAGGAAAGGGAAACCCAAACGTTAGGCATATTGGTCAGGCTCACGAGACTATCCATATTTCGCGGAAGAGTAAGAATCTTCGAGATAATATCAACAACGAAGTACTTACTGGCAACTTCAATATAGGGTAGATCCCCCTGATGGAAATCGCTCAAGGAATAGAAACGAAGCTTTTTGACAGAGGGGAAAAGATCATTGACAATCTTGCATGACTTTTCGAAGAGAGCCAATTCCGTATCGTCTTGAGCTGGCAAGGCAACAACTTTTTTGGCAAGGTTAGGATAAACGTTCAGGATGTTGGCCGAATAACAGCCCTTGCACTTTGCGCTCGTGAAGGTACCATCAACCCGTTTCATGAACGGGCATACCCGAAAGTCTACAGAGATACCACTGGTCTTTGAATTGGAGAAGAAATAGGGGCTAAGGATTTTAGACCCCACAAGTTTACTGATTCTTTCGCGTTCCGATTTGGTGATGATTAGCATCTTTACTCCCTTTCTTTTCGCTCTAATCATCATCCTCTTGAGTTTTTAAAATCGAAGTGCCCAAGGATTCATCATAGAAATGATTCAAGAGAGAAGACTTCCTGTTTATCAACTCATCGAGAGAGATAGACCCTAATGTCTTAATCTTGCCATAGATAGCCTCGTAATCATAGCCAAGGACATCACAATAGAAATGGAGAGTAAGCCCTTGATTGAGTATCCGATCCAAAGCCCAGTTTTCATCACGTTCAAGTTGTTTGTATTCCATTGAGTTTATATTGGTTTCTTCGGACATAAGAATGTTTATATAAGGAAAGTATTTCCTGTTTTTTTCAATACATTCTCTTTGTAATTCTGAATAGTCTAGTAGTTCATTTTCTCTCAATGAAGAAATATCAATATCACTATTTTCCAGATTTTCCATAATGATAGAGAGAGTTTCATGTCTAAGGATATTAAGGGTAAGGATATTCTTCATAGCATGAAGAAAGCTTTGCCTGATGATTTCTTCTTGGTTAATTGGAAGATCGATTAGGAAATGGTTAATTATTTCATGACGGCATGATTGAGCTTTTTCATGGAATCGATAAAATCTTTCTGATGATTTTCTAATTGAATATTCTTTTTCTGCTTCAAGAAGACTTTTTTTAAGTACTTGAAAAGTTTCGGAGATATTGTAAGATTTTTCGGCGGAATCAGAATCAACCAAGGCAGAAATTTTAGCAGAAGTTTTGATTCTATGGGGAGTTCTAAGGGAAACCATTTCTAGACCTTTTTGACAGATATTTTAGTAGAGTTTCCATCATTCTCTATTAGATATCTTTTTTCAAAGAAATTAACAAATTTATCAATACATTCTCCGTCAAGTATATCGTTCATTTCCTCGACACTAAATGTACAGGTTGGATGATCCTCATTCACAAATCTTTCAACAAAAGACAACCAATCCTTTTCTAAGTCAGACAGGATATCTTCCTGTTGAGATTCTTGGATTGTATCCGTGTCATTGTCGTTTGTCAATGCAGGAATGATCTTTTTCTCATTCTCATGAAACCCCTCAGAAACCCTATCAGAAACATCCTGAGGGATATCCATAACTGTCATGACTCGATTGATAACGTCCTCTGCTATTCCTATCCTATCGGCTGGGAGAAGTCTTTTTACTTGCTCTAAACAGGAAATTAAGCTATCTACTGGAGATAGCTTAAGAACCGTTTCCTTTCCGATGATAATGCTCAGGGTACCGTTATGATCTACATGGTGTTGAGTATCGCTAAACCTTACTAATTTCATATATTATATTACCTTTTGTTCTTGAATTTAAGAGAATTTTCAAGGAATTTAAGGGCCTCATGATTCAGTTCATCAAGGCTATTAATAATTTTGTATTTGGAATAATAGTGCCTTACCTCTTCACACTGTATCCCAAAACAGAACTGTTCGATTCCATGAGATTCAATTTTTTTGTTCGTTTCACTGAGCATACGGGGCAAAAAACCACCATAAGAATGCATGTAACCTGAAGGGAGTCCATCACTGATCACGATTTGGATTTTACGATCAACATTTTCCATCCATAACCTGTTTGCTCCCCACAGAATAACCTCATGGTCAATATTACAACCGCCGATAGCTCCACAATTAGTTTTCGTGGTAGATTCGTCCATGCTATGACCGCATGATCCAAGACGGTCTTTAACGTTGTTGAAGTTCTCCCGAAATTCCTTGAAGATCCATCGGTTGATAATATCTCCCGTACGATCATATCCGCTTCTTTCCGCTAATTCTGATTCATCCCTTGACATCGAATTAGTATTAAACCCAATGATTTCGAAAGGAACATTCAAGGTGTTCAGTGTTTCGCCAAACAAGGTAGCAACCTGAGCGGCAAGTTTAGCCCTTGACCCAGACATAGACCCGCTTAGATCGATTACCAGTTGGACAGCCGATTTAATGTTGATCCCTTCAGTTTTCTTGAAGAAGACTCGATCAGAGCCAACCACAACTTGAGCCAGACGGCGACGATCAAGCCGTCCACTCTTAAGGCAATTCGCCTTTTCATCGCGGCTCAATGAGATAAGTAATTTTGTCAAGGCATTTTTAGCCTGATTAATTTTGTTTGAGATACTTTCCTTGAATCCACGGTATGTTTCGGGATATTTCTTTGCAAAAACAGTACGATCATGAGGGTCATACGGAACGTAAGCCTCACTGTGATCAATGTCTTTCATTTGTGAGTTCATCGTATTGCCCTCTTCACCGTCTTTGCCTTCTTTCTCTCCGCGAGAAAGATCCGCAAGCTCATGACCAAGGGCATCAGGATCAAGGGCGAATTCACCATCATTTTTTCCCTGATCCTCATTGAATTTTTTGATCATCTCACGAATAGCTTCTTTCGTTTCTTCGCTAAGATCATCCCATTTGACTCGTTTCCCTGAGCCATTACCACCTACACCATTCTGACCCTTACCATCTCCACATTCACTTATTGGTGGACTTCCCCAAGCGGCGATGATATCCTCTGCGATTTCATAGCAAACTTGAGTACCATCTTTTTTCATTTTGACAGCTTTTGCAAAACGACCATCATTGAGAATTTTCCATCCCGCTTCATATTTTTCTTGAAGTTCATCGATAATCGGAAGGTAGAAATAATCAGCAATACGGTTAAGGTATGCTTCCATCATTGCCCCATAGGGATTCTGGTTCTGGATTTTCTCCCAGATAGGGGATTTCATTTCTTCCCTGTCTTTGTTGATTTCCTTACGGAATACCATGAGATCAGTATAATCTCCGGGGAGAAAATAATGTTCACTCATTTCAATACGGGCATCTTCAAGATAGTTCAGGAATGTTTTGAGAAGTGTATTAGGTTGACCTTTGGGATTGGTTTCAGGATCCCAATCGGTATGGGCCTTTAAAGCTTTCTCCATTAGCTCACATTGAGTAATAGCATGATGCTTGCGCTCATGATAGGACAATGCCATAAGCTTTATCTTTTCCAATTCGGTCAGAAGGGGGACATTGACCTTTGGCATAAAGATTGTATTTGTTTTATAATCATACCCAGCACCAACGTTTGGTGGAAGTTTCGTCCAAACGATTTTAAGGTTGTTATCATTAGATAAAGCCCTTACATGGACATGCAGAGTAGAGCAGAAGGGACTTGATTTTGTCTTGAGTTTCATAGTTTATTTACCTCTATCCTTAATCCTGATGAGTTCTTAAAATCGAAGTGCCCGTCATTATCGTTTGTTTTTGGATATTCCCTTGAATGAGTATAGCTTACATTTATACCCTACTCTGGAGAGGAACAGGCCGAATCTTTCTGTTTCTTCACCTAAAAATTCCATCAGATAACCAAGGAAAAGAATGATGGATACGACAATAAATAACAGAATAGTTAGTATAGCTTTTAACCAATTCATAATATTGCCGTATCCTTATTTTTATTCAGTTGGTCCGAAACCATTCTTGTTGATTTCGGATGCGTGTTGCGCAAGGAACACTTCGTCATTGGTTGGCAAGGCAAACTTACCCAACCGTGATGTTATGATGTTTTTTATTTGTTCCTGATAATCCTCTTCGAAGTCATTAATGATTGAATAAAGCATTGCCTTATTCCAACCATAATGAGCAAAATCTTCAGCAAACCCAAGGATAGCCCTAAGGGTGAGGGCGGTACCCATCTCCATATCCTTCAAGGTACGGCGGATAAGGTAAACGATTCCACACCGTTCGGGATCACGTTCATCATTGGCATAGAGGGCATCGACGATATGAGAGGGGAGCATGGTCGTAACCAAGGCCCGTTCGATATTGTACTGATAGTCCATGGTGATTTTGGGCCGAATACGATCAAGGAAAGCCGCATTCAGGACATGCGAATTACGGTATTTGCCCGTAGAATCACCCATACCAGAAGTATTCGCCGTGAAGCACAAACGGAATCGTTCATGAGGGGTGACCACCATGGTCCCCTTTTCTGTACGAATGGTGAGCTTACCGCCATCTTCACAGACAGGTTTCAATACTTCTGTAAACGATGCAGGGGCATTGTCGATTTCGTCAAGGATGCAGAAGTACCCTTCTCGCATACACATCGTCAAGATTCCATCGACCGTTTTTGTCACAGAAACCTTGTTCCCATGTTCATCGGTTTCCGAAATGATTTGATCGGTGCTGAACAGTTCGAAGGGATTCTCCATAGCAGAGAGAGCATATCGATAGCAGGGGACACCCGCATTGGCCGCGATTTGCTCAAACATGCGTGATTTACCACATCCCGGAGGGCCAGAAAGAAGAACCTTCCTGTCATTGGCCACAGCAATACGGACATCCGCAAAGATTGGCGGAGCAATATACGTGGTTTTGAAGTCCGTAAACGTTCCCTGTTTGATATCGTCACCAATATCCATCGTAGGTTTTTTGATCTTGATGTTATTGAGGTCGATAGATGATGCCAAGGTAAAGTTGTATCCCTTGATATTGAACCTTGCATCAATCCCCGCACTTTTCAGGGGGATAGTCATTGCATGCCGAAGCTTGTTGATATTGTTATCATGGATGCAGTCCAAGATATCTTTATGTGAAATAAAGACATGATGGAGTCCTTCATCTTGCGCTCGTTTCATCACAAGTTCAATAAGATCATTGATTTCTGATTGATCTGTGTTGATATTCTTTGCCATCTTTCAGTCCCTTCAGTATATTTTGCCTACAAGATTAAGCTGGGCAAGTTCTTAAAATCGAAGTGCCCTAGATTCGCTTACTCAAGGTTAAACGAAGTTTTCTCCACAGTTTGCACAGTTAAAGAATGCTTCATCGCTCTGGACCTCGACCTCAGTTTTACAAAACGGGCAGACCTTGATTGTGTGTTCAACGTTGATTTGAACCGATTTAATGATAGTATTTTTGAGATCATCAAAAAATTCATCTTTCAAACCATAAGGAACACTTTTGACTGAGAACAGGACGGTATAATCATAGAAAGCCCTGCGGATCTCATCGGTCGTAACCTTTTCAGGTTCCTTGTTGATCAACCATTTTGAAATAAATTTCTTGAGATTGTCAAGAGAATTAAATTCTTCGATATCCTGATTGGTTTTTTCGTCCAGAGTAGGGATAACAAAGAGAACGGTAACAACCTGATTGATAATTTTCTTACTTTTGCTGGTGACGAAGACGGTCCCAACAAGGTCGTATCCCCATGCGAGTGAGCCAATGAGAGGATAAAATTTAGGGTCTTTTGAGAACCCCCCCAAACCGTTTAGTTCATTTTGCAATGCGATCATGCTATCGGAAACTTTAGGTTGGGTATGTTTTTCGATAATTTCTTCGAATTCAGTCAAGTCTTTTTTTGTGATCATTTTTACCATTGCCCCTCTTCGATTACAGAATGTTTATCCTGAGCCAAGTAATAGACCTGAGAATCCAATGTCCTCAGTCCATCACATTCAGAAATTTCTTCAGGCGTTTCCGAAGGAAGTCGGAAAATATGAAAGATTGATGTATAATTCTTTTCCAATTCCTCAGGGGTTTCTGGAGTTTTGGGCAACCCGATAAGTGTAATATCGACACACCCATCAGGGACATCGTCCTTGCTCTCCAAATTGATGAGGATGTGTGGAGCCAAGAAGGGGATAAGGTTTAGGATCGTATAGAGTCCACAGATGCCCCCCTTAGATTGTTCAGTTATTGGCCCAACGCGAAATCCTCTTGCGACATGAACATATCCATCATGGTAGAACACGAATGTATTCTGAATCATCCTTGGTGTGATCTGATGAATTACCCCCACGATTGCCCCATGCACATTGGATAGATGGAGACAATTCAAGGTAGAAACCTTGGGGTCAGACCCTTCAGTTAATGGATATTTACAAACTTCTTCTTTTCCCATTTTTATTCCCTCTCTTTCTAATCTTAATCCTGTCATTGACTTAAAATCGAAGTGCCCTAGCCTTCGACCTGATATTTGGTAAGAAAGTCTTTAGTGAAGAAGAATCCAAGAGAATAGCTTGTCCTTCCTTCTTCTTCAAATAGCTTCTTAGCATGTTTGATTGCCGCTGTGAAAAACACTCTGAATTTTTCTGGAATTTCCAATCTTTCCATATATTTAGAATCTTGCGGTTCGATACTGAATTCATATTCATATTCAAAGGGGTGATAGCGTACGACGAAATCACTATTTTCGGCCCATTCAATAAAACTCGAAATAATATCACCATTGATGTCAGGAATATTTTTAATCAAATCTTTTTCATGAACTTCAAAACAATTTCTTGGATAGAGAGAAACGACAGTGTCACCAGAGACACAAATTTCAATAGGGTGCATACATTGACTTCCTTATGAAAAAATTAAGAGGAAGGTTTTCTGTCCTTCCTCTTTTAGTATAGCCTATTGGCGGTGAAAGTCAACTAAAAAGTGACGAAAGAATGATCAACAAGCGTCTTGAAGGCATTGGCTTTCATCTTTGCCCCTGTGCCGAACCAGATGTTATCCAGACGCATATCGCTCTCTTTGTTCATGGGGTCACCATTCAGCCCTTTTTTGGACTTTCTGGTTGGAGCAACGACATCCGTAAAGGTGCAGACCGAAGTAAAAGCGTCAAAGACACTGCGTTCAGCTTTTTCTTCACCCGTATTGTAGATCGAAAGTACCTTTTCCCGTCGAGTTTCATTGATGGACTTCCGGACTTTGCCCTCATCATTAGGCTCGTTGTCGGGAAGGATATAATCCAGATACTTCATCATTGCGGCATCATCAAAGGGTGTTTCGTTCAGACGGGCAAAGACAAGCTTCATTTCTCCGAAGTATGAGTAAGCCTTTTGCAGGATGTTCGTCGCTTCCTTGAGACGTTTCGGTCCCTGTTTTGTATGACGAATCTTGAATTCGTGTTGATTCTTGCCTGAGAAGGTATCAAGAAAGACACCACCATTTGAAGAAGTCCTGAGCATGGGGGAGAAACGGATGGTCAGGGCGGCGCGTCCCGTATGCGACCAGTTAACAATCACATACTTTTCGATACGGTCATGACCAACCTTGATGGGTTCGGGCAAACGGGCGACCAAGAAGCAACGTTCGCAGTTTTTGAACGTGCCGCCATGGATGATTTCGATTTTTTCATCCTCTTTGAGGATATCTTCGATGATCCCAGCACAATCCTTATTCTGAAGGATTTCGTAACCATGGCCAAGGCTGATGAGACCTTCATGGGTGTCATCACGAACCAAAGGACGTTGTTCGGGAATCGAAATCCCATTATAAGGGCTTTCCTTATCAAGGATGATGCAGGGGCGACCATCGGCTGATTTCCCGAACTCCCATGCAACATCCTTATCAAGGATGAGATTCTGGTGTTGAGAGACGGTGAAATCGAGATGACAATTGCGAAGAGCCTCAGTAAAATCGCGGGTGGAGAAAGATTCACCAACTCCACAAAAAGCATTGGCGCGAATTGTGGTGCTGAGGGGTCTTGAGACAGTGGTTTCCATTTTCGTTTTCCTTTCAGTGTTTTACCTCTAAGGATCATCCTGTTAATGAATTAAAATCGAAGTGCCCGACTCTGGTGGATATAGCTCAAGAAATTCTTCCTTTGTTATTTCATTCTCATTCTCCCAATATTCTTCAAACCCACGCGCATCGATTACGGCAGGACCATCTGTTCTATGTCGTTTACCATTGACCCAATATTCTACAGTTCCATTAGGATAGATTATTGCTGGTCCATCTAATCTATGAAGTTTATCATCCTGATAATAAGCTATATATCCGTCAGATTCTATAACTGCTGGTCCATATTCACAATGGAGTTGACCTTCTTCATTATACCATCTCTTTGTTCCATCAGAATCTATTTCTGGACAATCAAATTTATTTAGGTTAATGATCTTATCAATCATAGATGGGATCAATGAAGGATTACGATGAAAATGAGGGAATTTAAGCATCATCTTCATCTACTTTCTTGCGACAGCCCTTTTTAGAATCAGCTTTCTTCTCATCGGTATGGGTCTGTTCTTTCTTGGCATGACGTACACGCCAATAGGGGTCACGAGGGGTAAGCAAAGGTTTGTTATTCATAATCATCTCTCCGTATTTTTTTCTACAAGATCAATCCTTAAGAGTTTCTGAAATCGAAGTGCCCTGAATAACTCTGTACCCAACGATTGTTTGCTTACGCACTTTCCATAACTTGCCCATGTTCCTTGCTCTGATAGGCTTAAGTGACTCAAGTGTAAACTCTTTTGATGATAAATCGCAATCTATTTCTAGGACAATAATCTCATTTCTCTTCTCTTTTCTGATTTTACTGAATAAATCCCTTATTTCCCGCCAAAGAAAGATATGGGAATGATGGGAAAGGACACGATCTCTCCAAGACTGGTCAATGATGGGAGCCTGATTAATATACCCTAGAGGACAATTATCATGATCAAAATGACCTTCATACTGGGTGGTGTATTTCCAACCAGCAAGATCAAATTTATAAATATCTAGTCTGATATATTTAGTCTGTCCACATATCCAAACAGACCATAGAAGATTACCATAGGGTTTTTTACACAGACAAGTATGCTCCCCGTCTGGTTCTGTATGGGGAGTTATGATATGCTGAAGTATTTCGCTTTTGTTTGCAAACATATTAATTACTTTGGATATATTAAATATCTACCCTCACTCAGTGTTCTCCACAAAATTGGTACAGTTATCTTTGATTTAACTTCCTCAAAATCTGATCGTTTAACAATGATGAATGGACGCTTAAAAGTTCCTTCAATTTCATCAGCTCTGTAACCTATCTTTATTGTGTCATGTATGAATTTATTAAATCTCTTTTCTCTATATAAGGAAATTTCAAATGATGAGTCAAATATTTTCTGTGAGGAATCCACAGAGTGAGATGAAAAGTCAATTGATTCAAATGGGTTGTCTGGTAGTTTCATGGTTTTGTTCATAGTTTATAAAGAAATGGGCCAAAAGCCTTTGACAGCCCTTAGCCCATTTCTATCTTGAGTAAAGTGAATTCTCTACAATACTCGCCCTATAGAAATAATTAAGCATTCTATTAGGGAAGTCTAAAATATAATCTAATCTATAAAAAAATAAAATTTTCTATAAGGTCGGGGATCTTGCTTTATATTTCATGTGATTGATTCCTAATCTTATATCATCTTCAGCTTCTTATACATAAACTATACGGAAATGGGCATAGACTGTCAAGCTTTTTATTTCGCCATATTATTCATCATCCTCATTATTATTCACAGCGGAATCAACACCACTGGGATCAAAGTCAGGGTCAGGGTTGTAGATATTCCTTCCCTGCGTCTTGGGGACTTCTGCCATTTTCCATTCGCCAGAGTCCAGTTTATCGGCTGTTTCTGGGGGGAGATCATAACTTTTGATGCTGAATCTCTCAACATTAATCAAATGACCAGCCAAAGCCGCATATTGGTCATTGATATTCGTTTCTGCAACACCGAGTTCAAAGGGCCGAATATTCGCCGTTATACTCTTGAGTTCTTCACCGAGCCGCTTGCTCTCAGCAAAAAGCCAAGGAAGATCATTAAGTTTTGCAAAGATAGGACTCCCCGCATTTTTCCCTTTGGTCTGGATAATGGTTTCTTTCCCACTTTCCTGAAGAGGATTATTGGTGAAGGCGACTTGAGGAACGAGCTTAACCCCGTTGGTTGCTTCAGAAGGAACACCGCCGACATGGTTCCCTTCACTGTCCACAAGGGACATGGTTGTTCCGCTGGCAGGGACGTAATAGACGATGCCATCATCCCCGATCAGTTTATTTTCACCAGCACTCACCATCTTCTTGAACTGCGTCATAAGACGCTTCTTTTCGTTGTCAATA